>Ga0114933_10005357_pt1 | contig 11678 bp, 7 predicted proteins | sample 4SBtaG_FD_89691 | JGI IMG/M metagenome (GOLD analysis project Ga0114933, IMG submission 89691) | Deep subsurface microbial communities from Kolumbo volcano to uncover new lineages of life (NeLLi) - 4SBTROV12_W25 metaG | ecosystem: Environmental > Aquatic > Marine > Volcanic | place: Kolumbo... | reverse complement strand
AGCGGACGTAAAAGACCCTGCAACTTCCACAGAAGAAAAAGATATTAAACGCGATGTCGCTATAAAGGTGAATAGCCTAGACATATTCGGAGAGGTCATGAAATAAGCATGCAGGGATTACAAGCACTAGATCAATTTAAAAGTTTCGTATCAAAGATTGGCGGCCTTGGTCGTTATGAAGATACATATATTGTGCACGCGGCAGAAGGTGAAACCGTTGTTCCAATGGAAGTATTGGATCAAAACCCTGTCCTAAAGAAAAGACTATTTAAAACAATGATGGAGATGGGTATTGAACCCGGACGATATATTGTAGGTAACGAACTCAATTCAAAAAATCCTATCACAGGACAACCAGAGTTCTTTTTTAAAAGAATAAAAAAAGCATTAGCAGATATATCTGGATATGCCGCTCCTATTATTGGTGCGATGTATGGTCCAGCGGCAGGTGCTTTAGCAGGTGGTGTACTTGGTTCTTTTAAAAGAGAAAACCCCGGTGATCCAACACAAGGTTTACAAATGGCACTATTAGGTGGTGGTTCTGGTATTGCATCTAACTTATTAGGTGGAGGTGGTGAAGGAACAAACTTCTTAACAGGCAGAGGTTTATCTGGAAGATATGATACATCAAACCCGTTAGAGATAGGTAAAGCTATGATGGGTATGAAAGATGCACCATCAGTTCAAAAAGGTAATGAAGGTATCTTTGATAGGTTTATGACAAATAAATCAATAGATGATAAAACTTCTTCCGAAGTTCTTGGTGAAGTAATAAAAAATAATCCGGATGCAACTAAAGAACAACTAAACACTCTTTTAGATTTTGAACTTGATAAATTAGGCAATGCTAAAAATAGTTTTCTAGCAGGCATGGATTTAAAAGATGTTGCTACGTTATACGGGTTGGGAACGGCAGGACTTGGATTATTAATTAAAATGACATCAGATGACGGAGACGTTGGCGAAAGAAGACCAGCTTACCAACCAACAGGAAAAAGATATGAAGGATTTTTAAATCCACGATTAGACTTCTCAACAGATATACCAATGGTTAATTATGCTAAAGGTGGAGGAGTAATGGATTTACAAGACGGAGGAGAGTCCAAGGGACCCGGAACAGGGACCAGTGACTCTATTCCTGCAATGCTAAGCGACGGAGAATTTGTCATGACGGCTAAAGCAGTCAGAGGTGCGGGCGGAGGCGACCGTCGCGAAGGCGCAAGAAAAATGTATCAAGCAATGGATGAATTGGAGGCGAAAGCATAGACATGGCTACACAGACAACACAAACAGAAGTACTAATACCGGAGTATATAGAACGGCCAACGGAGATGATGGCTAATACTCTGGGTGCGTTGATGGAGCAGCCATTAATGGTTCCCGGCCAACAAGTTATGGGTTTTACCCCAACGCAAATGGCAGCAATGCAACAAGCTTATGGCGGCATTGGTGCTTATCAACCTTTCTTAGATGCAGCGCAAGCTTCGCAAGCAGCGGCTCTTGGTGCAACAGGACAAGGTATACAATCACTAGGACAAATGGATTTTGATCCTGCAAGAGCGCAAGCTTTTATGGATCCTTATCAACAATCAGTTACACAAGAAGCGTTAAAAGAAGTCGATAGACAAGCGGCTATGGCATCAAACCAGTTAGCTGGTAAGGCTGTACAAGCAGGTGCATTTGGTGGAAGTAGATTTGGTTTACAACAATCAGAACTAGCACGTAACGCACAAGACTTAAAATCAAGACGTATCTTTGAAGATTTATCTCGTAACTACCAACAAGCTCAACAAGCAGCAACAGCAGCAAATCAACAACGTATGCAACAAGGTCAAGCATTTGGTCAACTTGGTCAAATGACCAGTGGCATAGGTGGTGCAATGGCGGGACTTGGTGCACAGACACAGGCTCTTGGTCAACAAGATGTTAGTCAACTAATGGGTATTGGTGGTATGCAACAACAACTAGGACAAACAGGACTTAACACTGCATATCAAAATCAATTAGCTATGCAAAATGCGCCATTCCAACAACTTTCATCTGCGGCTGGTATACTACAACAATTATCACCACAAGTGATGGGACAACAAACAACAGCGCCACTACCTCAAACTAACCCATTTGCACAAGCGGCAGGAATGTTAGGCACAGCGGGAGTCGGACTTGCTAATTTGATGAAATAATGGCAGTACTTAATCGTAAACTATTTAATAGAGGCGGTTCAGTATCCTCACGAGGTGTAGGCATTACATCTGGTCTCGTACCTATTCGAGGGTACGCTAATGGTGGTAGTGTTCTTAGAGGGGATACAGCTTTTGTTCAAAAAGAACGAGAAGCATCACTTGCAAAACCAGATTTACCGGAGACGGATAGATTAGAAAATGCTCAGAATAGCATGACAAAGTATTTTAATAATATGAAAATACAAAATGCTTTAAATGACATGGCAAGTAATCCACCAGAAAGTGGTTTACAAAAATCATACAGTGAATACTTGGATATGATTCAAGGTATCAAAGGTGAAAGAGAACCTATAAGTAATCTTGAATTACTTACACCATCAGCTCTTACTTTTTTTGGCGGGTTGATGTCTGGTAAGTCTTTACAAGGTGGAGTTGGCGGGGCACTAGATATACTAGGACAATCAACAACAGCGGCAACACCACAATTAGAATCTGCTCTAGCATCTAAAAGAGCAATGAAAGAAGCACGTATGGACGCAGAAGATGCTTCTAAAATGAAAGCATTGGATATGGCGTATGATGATTTAGCGGCAGAGAGAACAGCAGCTACTAAACAAACGTATTCACAAAAAAAATACGAAGTAAGAATGAAAAACAGCGAAGACGGTAGTACCGCAGTAGCAACAGAATATTTTAATAAGAACGATCCTCAAGGCACATACTATACAATAGATGGAAACGTTGTATCAGCAGACGAGTTTGATATCATTGGTAATCTTGGAACAGGAGATGATAGCAAAGATACATTTGCAACCAAAAAGTTTGAAGTAAAAATGAAAAATGGCGATACAAAAGTAGCAACAGAATTCTTTAATAAGAACGATCCAAAAGGAACATACTACACAATAGATGGAGAAGAAGTACCACAAGATCAATTTGACATAGTGGGAACTCTTGGCACATCAACAGATTCGGGACCAAAACAAAACTTTACTTATCAAGACTACAAAGTAACTTTGACTGATGGTAGCACAATGACCCTTACAAAAGTAATAGATAAAACAGGTGTTAATGATCCAAAATGGATAGACGCAAATGGAGCTGACTTTGATTCTTCTAAATTAAAATCAGTAGATGGAAAACTTGGCACGGCTGAAGATGGAAGTGAACCAAAAAAACGTACACCATCAAGTGACACTTACTATGCACCTAATCCAAATTGGAAAGAAGGCGATGATATTACTAAGAAGTATTTACAAATAGCCGCTAAGATAGATGAAGATAATAACATTATGCTTAAAGATCCAGAGACTAATCAGTACATAACTGAAGAAGCATTTACTGAAAAATATAAAGTATCAGCAGTAAGTGATCAACCTCTTGATTGGAAAGCAAGTATAGAAGCAGGTATAGATACTGCTGAAGACACTGCTGATATAACAAATCAGAAAAATGTATTTACGGAAAGATTTAAAACATTGTACGGCGATGAATTTGAGTTGAATGAAGCTGACTTAGATTATCTACTCGCTGCTTTCCCACCGGGTTCTGACTTTATTAAGTCTTTACAAACAGGTCAAGTTAATGAGTTAGATCAAGAATTATTTGGTATATTTAAAAATAAAAATAAAATAAACGAATCAAACTTAACTGAATCTAAATCTGCTAATCATGCAGACGGTACAGCAAAAGATGCTGTTGATCTATACTACAACTTAGATAATAGATCACCAGACTATGCTACTAGAAAAGCTTATTACGTTCAGAAGTACAATGCAATACCAATGATGTCTGAAAAAGACATAACTTCTGTTACAGAAGCTATTGCTAACTTAAAAGACTTGAGTGTTATCTTTAATAATGTTGATGAAGCTATTCCATTATTAGGTAAACCAGCAGCATTTATCGCAGAAACATTTGGTGTTAATGTAGGATTAATAGAGTTCATGACTGCTAAACGTGGTCTAGAAGCAACAGCTATAGAACAATTAGTAAGTGGTGTACCATCAAACTTTGATGCACAAAGAATTATTGCAACATTACCACAAGAAGGTATCTCTCCTGCAACAAACAGAATTAGAATCAAACGTCTAAAACAAATCTTTAGTGACTTGATCTTAAATAAAATTAAATACAATGTTCAGTTAGGTAAACGTGTTCCGGCGGACATGGTTATGTTAGCAAGAGAACTTGGTAATGTAAAACAAGTAGACATAATATTACGAGGCGGAGTAGATGAGGAAAGAGTAGCATATCTTGATAACATCTCTGCTGGTGTAGAAGGCTTTACTAAAGAAGGATACATAGAACAATATGGTGATCCTTTCTCTAGAAGTATTAGCTTGGTAGATCAAACAGATGAAAGTTTAAATGAACCTTTAAACGAAGAAGAAAAAAAGAAACTAGAGGAGTTCAAGAAAAAGTATGGTTAGTAATCCAGATGCAGTAAAACCAATTGAGGATACAGCAAACACTGAGAACGCTGTAGAAGAGCGTTATCTACTTGAGCTATATCAAAAATTAGATGACGCACAACAAAGTGGTGATGAAGCGGCACAACTAAAAGCATTTCAAGCTCTACAAAATTATCATATATCACAAGAAACAACATTAGATAAATTAGGCATTGCTTATGAGTCAACAATGGCAGGTCTTAATAATGGTATATCTATAGGTATTGGTCTTCCTGTTGATATTTCTAATATGATTTTAGGATTAGGAGAAAAAGGATTAAGAAATGTTATGAACGAAATTGGTTTTGAGGTTAGCCCCGATAACCAAATTGTCAGTGATAAACCTTTTTTAGGTGGTGAACAAATATCTAATTTTTTTAATAAAGTTGGTATAAAAACAGATTATGACAAAACACGTTTACTAACACAAATAACAGGTAGGATTGCAGAAGAGGTAGGTATTAACATACCATTAATGGCACTTCCATTAAAAGGTGCAACACCGGCTAACATGGCAAAAATAGCAGCGTTTGAAGGAAGCGCAGCGTTTGCAGCAGGAAGTGGTGGTGCATGGGGTCAAGTCATAGATCAAAAAACTGATCTTAAATATCCGGGGACCAATGTCCCTGTAAATTTAGAAGCATGGGGTATGTCTCTTGGTTACATTTCACCTATTACAGTAAACTCTACACTAAAACTTCTTGATTCAAAGCTTGGTTTAAAATCAGCATATGATCAAATATTTAGACCTCACTCAGCAGCTTCAAAAGCAGCAGCAAACATTTTATTTTCTCGAATGGACGAACAACAAATTAATAAATTAATGACAGACCTTCAACGAAAAGACATGTCTGCTGAAGAGATACAAAAGAAATTTGGTTTAGATGAAAATGAAATGTCTGTATTATTTGGTGATAGTCTTACTCAAACTAATTTTCCTCGGTCACTTGATGAAATTTTAGGCGGAGAAGATTTAGCAAGATTAAAAGAACAAATAATGAATGATCCAAACGGTCTTGAATTAGCACAAGCATTAGATGCTTACAAATATACTCGTATGTTGCACATGGAAAATACTCTACGAGGTAAACTGATGTCAGAAGATTACATGACAACAGGAAAACAAGGCGACGCTATACCGGGCACTGTAAGTTTATCTATTGAAAATAGAATAGCAGGCATAAACAATTATATGTCTTCTCGTCTCGCTTTAGCAGAACAAATCGCGGCAGAAAAAATGAGACTAGTAGGACCAAATCTTACTAGAGCAGATGCTACAAAAATTTTAAGAATGGAATTAGAAGAAGGTTTATCTGACATGTTACGTCAAGAAAAATTACTTTGGGGTAAAGTTGGAGATAATGTTAATGCAACAAACATTGGTGATGGTGCAATGGAGATAATGTTCTCACAATTTAAAACTACACCAAGTGGATCTGTACCTCCTTTACTTAAAAAATTAGTAGGAGAAGAAAGATTAGTAGAAGCAGGAATGTTAAAACTTAAAAAAGGTAAAAAAGCAAAACCGGGTTTATTAGATGGCAGTCAATCAATTGGTGAAGTATTAAACTTAAAAGCATTAATACATGATGAAATTAGAAAAGCATCTAAACTAGGAACAAAAGAAGGTGATATATTAGCACAAAATTATCAATCATTATTAGATGAAGTAGACAACTCATTATTAGGTGGTGTTAGTGAAGCTAATATTGAAAAAGCAAACTCTGCATTAAGCTTTAGTAATAAAATACAAACAGATATTTATGATAGTTCTGTTGGAAATTTATTAGAGTATAGTACAACAAAAGGCAATCCACAAATTATTGACGCTAAAAAGTTTGAAGAATTAATGTCAAAGGGTGAAGCCGGAGGCATTCAGAGCAGTGATTTTTTACAAATACTAAATGGTGAAAGTGCAGGACTACAAGCTAAGATAAAAGATGATATAGCAAGATTAATTGATCCACGAACAGGTCAACTTCCTGCAAAAACACTAGAGAGATACATACAACAAAATGAAGAAATAATAAATCAATTTCCAGAATTAAAATCACAATTATTAGATGCTGATGCTGCAAAAGTATTGGTAGAAGATAGACTTGCTTTACAAGCAAGAACAGAAAAAGATTTAGCAAAGTACAGATCAAATACTATTTTATCGAGTAGTGACTTAGGACTATCTAATAACACTGTAATTAAAAATGTATTTAGTTCTGGAAATGTTGAAGATAAACTTCAAGCAATGGATAACATTGTTACTCTTTTAAATAGAGCAGATGATAGTGGATTAGCACTACAAGGGTTTCAAGATTCAGTTACTGAATACATATTCAATACTATTAAACCTACTACAAAAGGTGGTAAAAAAGTATTAAGCTTAAAAGCAACTACTGATTTTATCAGTGATAACATGGACTTACTAACAAGAGTTTATGGTGAGGAAAGTGCTCAAATGTGGAAAGAGTTTAGTGACACATTGGTAGCAGTAGAGCCAGCATTACTAAAAGGTAACGTTGGTGCATTAGATGTATTTTCAAAACAAAATGTATTTATTTCATCTTTGGGTCGTATTCTCGGTGCAAAAGCAGGTTCTCTAGGACTTGGTCCACCTCTCGTATTAGCGGGTCTTGGTGGTCGAGCAGCAAATGCAATGTTATCTGGTAGAACACAAGCAGAAACAATTCGTATTTTATCTAGAGCACTTCGTGATCCAGAGTTTGCCGCTTTACTTATTAAACCACTTAGTGATGAAGTTGATGCACAAATACTTGAACAATTAAATCGCTTTATTAAAGATGATAATGCTGTTCTCACAACGACAACGCGTGTTGGAACGGAGTCATTTAAAGAGTCTGGTGAAAGATTAACAGAGGATACTGAAGAGCCACAAGCAAGTTTATCTACACCTGTAAATTCAGAGTCTAGACTAGCAAGCGCTAACGTTGCTCCTCCAATTGGAGCCGTGGACATGGCTGCAATGCCAACGAACACTGGACCTGCGAACATGGACACCATGGCAAAAGGATCACAACTATTTAGCGGACCAAGAGAAATAACATTCGCCGCACAAGGAGGAATAATGAACGCACGTAAACCAATACAGAGGGTAGCATAATGCCGGGACCAAGAAAAAACTTAACACCTTTAGATATGAAAATGATGGGTTTAGCTTTTAATCAAGGAGGCGTAATAAACTTTTTAGGTAAACAACCAGAAGTAACAGCGCCTGTTAGAGCACAATCACACGCAGACTCTCCTCCTGTACAATTAGCTTACATTACAGATGCAGAAAAAGATTTACTTGTAAAATCAAACATACATGGTTCTATGGACGGAAAACCAAATCCGGGTCCAGCAGGATTAGAAAGTTTAGATGATTTCTTTACTACACCGGGTGGAGGAATAAGCGGCGGTAGTACTTCTAATACTGGTGGTAGTGTTGGAGGAGGTGGTAGTAGTGGAGGTGGCACTAGCGCAGAGGATTATGGTATATTTGGAGGCGGTGAATCTGGTAAACAATTTGGTGGTGCAGGAGGTGCTGGTATGGCGGTTGGCTCAGATGGCACAGTGTATGATCAAACTCAATATAGTGGACCGGGAGTAAATTTTAATCAAAGCCAAATTGCAGTTCTTGAAGAAGAACAAAAAAGATTAGAAGAATTAAAAGAAAAAAAACAAGCAGAAACTTTAGCAAAACTCGGTATTGAACAGTCAAAAACATTAACAGATACTTTGCTTGGAAAAGCAGGAGATATAAAAACTAAAATAATGGGTGGCGGTGAAGGCGGTAATTTAGATTTAACAAAAGAAGAAGCTTACGCAAACTTACCAGCAGGTATGCACCCACTACGTAAACAGTATGAATATTTAAAAGAAAAGTATGGACCTAACTGGGCAAATACAACACAAGCAAAAGTATTAGAAGGTTATCTATCTGGTGTCTCTGTTGAGAGAGGCGGCGGTCTTGGTGCAAGAGACGACACATATGGTGGTGGAAAATTTGAAGAGGTAGATCAATTTGGAAATCCAATAGATCCAGAACAGTTTGAAGTAGCAGAAAAATTTAGACAACAATTATTAAGTAGTATGGGTTTAGCAGGATCAGATATTGGTGGTATGAATACCATGGGAACTGTAGCTGAACAATTAGGAGCACTAAGTGATACTGACTACAATAAATTAAGATATGGTTTATCACCAGAACAATTTTTTAATTTTAATCAACAACTTATGGCCGCTGATCCAAGTGCAGGAAACGAAGCATATAAAGCAGCGAGACCTTTTTCTAGTGGCGCGGGCATTTCAACATTGTTTGAAAAATTTGCACCTATGCCTTTAAAAGCTTTAGCTGGATTTCTTCCAGAAAGAGATTTAAGTGGCTTTGAAAATTATGCTGATTATGAACAAGCTGGTGCTGCGTTTAGACCATTGCCAGTACCAGAACAAAGTAATATGCAAGATATGTCAAGACCAATTAGACCGGGATATAAATTCCCAGATGCAGAAGCCGGATTACCTACACCAGTATATCCAAGATACCCTTTACCGGGAGATCCAAAAAGACCACCATTTGGACCACCATTCATGCCAGATGGAGGTAATTTCCCACTACCAGTAGGAATAAATGCTTTTAATCCTATGTTTTTAGGTCCATCATTTAGAGGATCACCTTACACAAACAGAGGTGTATCACCTGCATTTTATGATGCTTTAAGGAGGTTTGCATAATGGCTGAGTGGGAAAAAGAAATAGCTGAATTAAAAACAGATGTTAAATACATTAGAGAAGATATAGGTATCATGCAAAAGCAAGTACGCGATTTAAACAAACACACAAACATGGGACTTGGGGGGATTAAAGTTTTATTAATTGTAGGCGCTGTAGTAGGCGCTGTATGGACATTAATGAAAATCATGGGCGGTAGATAATGAGAACACTTTTTATTGTCTTAACTTTTATTCTCGTTGTCAGTGCAGTGACTAGCGCAAATGGCGCTGATACCAATACAGTCTCTTCTACGGTAGTTACCAACAATACACCACCTACAGCCAATGCACCAAGTGTCGTGGTCAACAATTCAGACATCTGTAAAACTGCGGCATCGACCGCGGTTCAGACACAAATACTAGGTTTAGCGACCGGCATAACTATCACGGATGAAAACTGTGAAAGGATAAAACTGTCACGGTCATTATATTCTATGGGCATGAAAGTTGCCGCGGTGTCAACATTATGTGCTGATTACCGTATTTTTGATAGTATGTGGATGGCAGGGACGTACTGCCCGTACATGGGAGCTATCGGTGTAGAAGCAAAGGAAGGTTGGGAACAAAACCCGGACCTCGTGCCAGCAGGAAGTAGAGTATTTGGTAAGATAGAGTTAACACAAGAAGACGTAAAGGAAATAAATAATGATGAATTTGCGAAGTTTGTTATTGCTGCTATGGCTTTGTATATCGGTTTCCCTATCCTCTTCTAGTAAAGCTGTAGATTGTTCAACAGATACAGTTGGACTATGTACCCCTACTATTGAAGAAATCATAGACGAAACTGTTACAGAAACAATACAATATGAAGCTGATGGTTATACAGTAACCACAGAAACCATTACTGATACAACAACCACAACTGTCGCTAATGAAGACAGTGGTGATATTCTTGACGGTGATAATAACTATGTTGCCACTAGTAAGGAAGGTGACATGGATTCGGACTGGGGAGGCCAAGGGCCTGCTAGTATGCCGACTGGCAATAATTGTTTTGGTTTAGGCACTGATAAATGTGCACAAATCACCGGTAGTGGTAATAGTACATCAACCATGGGCGTTGATGGTATGGGTACAACCTTTATTAACACCGTGGACATATCTGATCTAGATATTAATTACGGTGGTAAAACTAACTATACAATCAAAGTAGACAAACAAGATGCGGAGGACCGTATCTACATGCACATTACGGGCCGTAATGGTAAAACAAATGTGTTTAGTGGCACTGATATACTATCAGAATCTGGTGTAACAACTGGCTTTCAAGAATATTCTGGTGGTTTTGACTTTAGTGGTACAATTACAACACTTATCATTGAAGTTGGTGGCCGTGATATAAACTTGGCTATCGGACCACTCTTTGATGATGTGACGGTCAATGTCCTATACAATACAATCAATACAATCGTACAGCAATCTATCACCAGCGTGGAGATGTGGGTAGCACAGGGTGGTAGCACAGAAACAGAAACCATTACAATCGTTGAGAATATCTTTGAACACAATGATATTATAGAAGCACCAGACGGTGATATGTACTTTGAGCCAGAGTTTGAAGAGACAGATATGGAGATGTCTTACGAGATTGTTGAAATAGAGATGGAAATGGAAATGAATTTTGACATGGACTTTGAGTTTGATATGCCAGATATTGACATGCCAGACATGGAAATGAACATGGATATGGCGACCGTGGAGATAGAGATGGAAATGGAAATGAACATGGAGATGGATTTCGAAATAGAGATGGACATGGATATGCCAGAGCCAATGGAAATGGCTGAAATAGATATGCCAGAGCCAGACATGGAAATGCCAGACATGGACATGGATATGGAAACACCAGAGATAGAAATGGACATGGATACGGAGATGCCGGAAACTGATATGGATATGTCAGAGCCAGAAATGGAACCAGAGATGGAGGTAGAACCAGAACCGACCACGGAACCCGAACCAGAAATGGAGGAACCAGTAAATGAAACAGAAACCGAAGCTGAGCCAGAACCTGCTGATGAGCCTGCTGATGAGCCTAAAGAAGATGTGGCAGAGGAGCCGGAGCCGGAAGAGAGCGCACCAGAGGCTGATGCAGATGAGGATCAACCAGAAGATATGGAAGAAACAGAGGATAAGGGTGAAGCCGAAGAGAAACCTGTAAAAAAACCAGAGTCTAAAAAGGAAAAAGCAGCGAAAAAAATAGTAAAGAAAATGGGAGATAAAGGTAGATATGACTCACAAAATCAATTAAAAACACTTATTGTGATGCAGGTGTT
>Ga0114933_10005354_pt1 | contig 11682 bp, 4 predicted proteins | sample 4SBtaG_FD_89691 | JGI IMG/M metagenome (GOLD analysis project Ga0114933, IMG submission 89691) | Deep subsurface microbial communities from Kolumbo volcano to uncover new lineages of life (NeLLi) - 4SBTROV12_W25 metaG | ecosystem: Environmental > Aquatic > Marine > Volcanic | place: Kolumbo... | reverse complement strand
GTCGACGAGTCGGCCGAAGTTCCGATCACGGTGGAACTCGGTCAGCGTACCGCTGCGCCAGGTCCGGGGCCTCGCCGTGCGGTCGTCGTGCTCGCGACGCGCCCTGGTCCGCCGGCTGGGCGGGGGACGCAGCAGCCAGGCCGCCTGGGCGTGGGCCTTGGAGCCCGACCAGCTGACGGGACCGGCGAGCACGCGATCACCCACGGTGGGCGCCTGCGTGCCGGCCCAGGCCTCGCGGGGGACCAGGATCTGGCCCAGGGCCCCGTTGCCCTCGGCGGCGACGACGAGGTGGCGGCCCTCGGACCGGACGATGCGAGCCGGGTAGAGCTCGACGATGCCGTTCCGGGCGGGGTCCGCGTAGGTCGCGGAGCCGGGGGACCACCCGGGGCCGGCGTGGGTCAGGAGGCGGCCGCGCAGGAAGAGGCGGTTGGGGAGGGTCTGCATGATGAGCTCCTGGGGCTAGCGCTTGGAGATGAAGGTCCGCCCGCAGCCCTTGCAGGCGCGGATGGGCTTGCCGGAGGCGGCGTGCCGGAAGCCGGTCAGCCGGGTGCCGCCGCCGCAGCGGAAGCACCGCGGGACGCTGCTGGGGCGGGGCCGCGGACGGGAGGTGCACTGGCGCCGGGGGGGGGGCTTGACGGACCTCTTGGTGGACTGCTTGCCCAGCAGGATGTCGAGGAGGGTGAGGGGCATGAAGTTCTCCTTCAGCGACTGGTGAATGAGCGTCGCTTGTTTGAGAGGAGATTCAAGACTCGTGCCAGGTGTCCACCCGTGCCCAGCTCGGCGACCATGCAGTCCAGCAGCGGATCTTCAACAGTCCGAGCGAGGCGACTCGGCCAAGTGTCCGGAAGTGTCCGAGTCGCAGGAAACCGTCCGGGCTCGCTGCGGCTCAGCTGACCCGATCACAAGGTCGCGGTTCCCTCAGCTCACTCCCGGTCCGACTCCGCTGCTGCGTCTTGTGCGCCCACGACGACAAGTTCTGCTGTGCGTCTTGTCCGCGTCCAGGTGTCCGCCGCACTGCGTCCTCGCTGCTTGGAACGCAGCCCCAACACTCGGTCAAGATCCGGAAACAGATCCCTGATCTGAGCCTTCGTCACCTTCAACCCGTTGACGGAGGCTCCACTGTGTGTGAAGAGCCGCTTCCCTGCCTCTCGAGCCACCTGGTGCGCTGGACTTCGCCCTGACGGGCGCGGGTATGCGTCCCAGACGTCGAACAGGAAGTAGACGAGCAAGCCAGCCCGTGCCTCCTTCGACCACTCTCCACTCCATCCCTCCCTCGCCTCTGGGCACCAGTCACGGGCGACCTGGACAATGCTGTCCCTGGAGAACAGCTTGCCCAGGTCGGTGTCCGGAGTCACTCCCACCGTCGACGGCTCGGCAGCTCCGACCAGCAGGGCAGTCCAGATCTGCCTCTCGCCACGGACGGTGGGTCGTTCACGCGGGAGGCCCGTGGTTCGACAGGTCCGCCGCCACGTCCGGTCCAGCCACTCCTCAACCTGCTTGTCCTGCCTGGTCCAGCCCAGCAGGACCTTGGCCCGGGCTCGAGCCTCATCGTCCAGGTCGTCGATCAGGCCGTTGAGGGCCCCCACGACGCGCTCGTACAGGGCACCAGGGTCCTCACGGTTCTCAACCAGCAGGTCCGGGCCGAGGCGTTCCGCCAGCGGCGACCACATTAAGGCGAGCGCATGGAAGGGAGCGGCGAGCCCGTCCCCTCGGGGGAAGCTCCGCTTGCCCTGGCCGTGACCCCGAGCGAGCCGGTCCGCCCCCATGGTTTCCTCGCGGAGCCTCCTGACGGCAGCCTTGAGCGTCCTGACATTGCTAGGCCAGTCGTGGCTCAGCAGCCAGCGCTCGGCCACCTCAGAGAGGCGTGCTCCGTGGAGACGCTCCGCAATGAGGAGGACGTCGTCACCGCGATCTCGCAGCGGAGGCAGCCGGATTGCGAACTCCACATCCAGACGCCCAAGGAGGTCTTTCCTGAAGTTCCCGTCTTCCACTTCTTTCCTCAGATCGCTGTTCGTTGCGGCGATCACCCGGACATCGACAGGGAAGGGTGTCTCTCCCCTCCCAACAGGCGAGATCACGCCCAAGTCGATTGCCCTGAGCAGGGTTTGTTGGTGCTCCAGCGGAACGTTGCCAATCTCGTCCAGGAAGATCGTGCTTCCGTCTGCTCGGGCGAAGGAACCCTCTGAATCCCGTACTGCGCCTGTGAAGCTCCCCCTTCTGTGCCCGAAGAGCTCCGAGACGAACAACCCTGGCGAAATGGCGCCCAGATCCACCGGCTCCATTCTTTCCTTTCTGCGCTGACTTCCATCGTGGATTGTCTGGGCCAGTTCCGTCTTGCCCGTGCCGGGCTCCCCCAGGAGAGTCTGGACAGCCTCGGTCTTCATCGCCTTCTCGGCCTGCTCGTACACCGGCTGCATGGCGGCGCTCTCTCCGTAGAGCTCGCCCAGGCGGCGAGACCACTGACGCTCCGGCTCGATGGGCAGCGGGCCTGCCTCGCGCGCAGCGTGGAGGGCGGCCTGCACGGCCTCCAGGCCGTCAGGGCTCACCCGGAAGTGTGGGTCATACATGAGATCCAGGCACTCCACCCGCCGAGGAAGGAAACGGCCGTCGTCCTCATTGCTGGCGAGCAGGACCCGAGCGTTCGGCAGTGTTGCTGACACCAGCAGAGCCAGCCGCTCGCCGAGCCGTCCGAACCGCCCAGCAGGTCTGAATTGGTTGTCGGTGATCACGACCAAGGGCGTGCCGAGCTCTCGCAGGCGCAAGATGAGGTGGTCGCGCCAGAGCTTCAGGAGCTCCCCAGGCTCCTCGAGGCAGTCCTCGGTGACCCAGGAAGGCAGCAGTGTCACGTCCTCCTTGGCCGTGAGCCTGTGCCACAGCTCAAACCAGACGCCGCCCTCGTCGAATCGGGAGCGGTCGTCGTCGATGATCCAGAGCAGCACACCGCTTGGCCTGGTTCGATGGTCGGCCACGGCCTCAGCAGCCGCCTCTGCAAGCCTGCTGGCCTGGTGACCGACCCACTGCCTACTCCCGGGCGCCCAGCCCTTCTTCTTCTCCAGAGTCTGAAGCTGATTGCTGCCTATGCTCTCCTGGACCCCGACCGCGACTATCCGCTGGCGCTCGCCTTGACGGATCGCGTGTCTGAACTTGGTCAGCCAGCCTGAGTCACCGACGATCAACCCAGCTGACTCCGTAGAGTTCGGATTCTCGGGAACGATTCGCCATTCCTGGTACATCTGCTCGTCGAGGAAACCCAGCTCGGGCCGGGCCAGGCGTGCGGCCAGCTCCGTCCTCAGCTCCTTCCTCTTGAGTTCGGAAGGCGGCTGGTAGAGGGCCACGCGAACCTGCCTCAGCAGAGTCTGCTTGCCACTACTCATGGTCGAAGCCTGATCCATGTCACGACCTCCGAGTCGCCGTTGCGCAGGGGGCGAGCCCAAGCACCCACGCCCATGCTGTTGCGTCGGGCGAGGCGTCTGATCGTGTCGAGCCCCTTCTTGCCGCGCCCCGCCGTCGCCAGGCCGTCTGAGACTCCCTTCGCGGCCTGCTCCGCAGCACTCGCGGTGGCCAGGGCATGTGAGACGGCAAGCCCGTCTTCGGTGAGTCGTACCTTCACGACACCGCTCCCATACTTCAGCGCGTTGTTCACCAGGTTCTCCACCATGACCTCGAGGTCGCTGACGTCGAAGGCCTTCCTTTCGATGCTCCTCTCCGGGCCGACCTCGACGCGCCCCTGGACGGACGGCTCCAGCTGGTCGACGACACGCCAGACCAGCGCCTCCAGGACCTCCTCTGGATGATCGTGGCGCTGCCTCCTGGCGACCGCATGGCTCTGCAGCAGCCCCTCCAAGTCCTTGGCACTCTCCAGCACCGTCCCCCGATCCTTCAGGTCGTGCAGGACCGCCAGCAGCAGCCGGAGGCTTGCCACCAGCCGTCCCAGGCGAAGCGCGCGCACCAGCTCTCTCCAGCTGGGCGCCCCCTCCAGGGACTCACAGAGCGCCTTCTCCAGTGACTTGCGCGTCGACAGCGCCAAGGGACTGACCATCAGCGCAGTCGGCGAGGCGCACCAGGCCGCCGTGCGCTTCTCCAGCTCAGCTTCGAGCTCAACAGTCAGGTCGTCGGCAGGGCCCCTCCGCAGCTTGTCCGCCCAGGCTCTGTCAGCTCTCCCAGCACTGGGCCAGGCCCAGCGGGCCAGCTCGGTGAGCAACGTGTCTTCGACCTGGTCCCTGCAGCCGCCCGCCAAGGCGACGCGTAGCTCTCCGGTGGGGTCACCCCCACACCGATCGAGGGTGCAGACGAGGTCCTCGAGCTGGCTGCTCGGCTGGTGGCTGAAGGCCCACTTCGAGAGACTGTCGGCACTCACGCCGCGACGGAAGCTGGCACTGGCCAGGCCTGACTCGAGCCACGCAGCCGCCCTGGTCACCTCCCGTGGGGGCGCACCGGGATCCTTCTGATCGAGCAGGCACTGGATCGCAGCTGCCACCCGAGCCGGGTCAGCACCGGGCGAACGAACGACCAGGCGCAGGCCCAGCTCGAGGTGCCCGGCCTCGCCGGACTCCAAGAGTCGGTCGCGCTCGCCTGTGACAGAGGACCAGTCATCCTGTCGAAGCTGTCCTGGATGCAGAGTGTTGATCGTGTCCAGCGTGGCTGCCAGCTCGCGGGCGCCATCTTCCCGGTGCTCTTGCTGGAGGACGAGGTCCAACACCTCGCGGTGGTGCTGGCTCCAGTGGATGCAGGTCCGCAGGTAGAGCCGGGCGACCGCCAGGCTGACGGACGACGGGTCATTCTCGAGCAGCTTGACGACGGTGCCCTGGAGGACGTCGGGAGCCAGCCGCCGCAGGTGAGGAAGCGCCCGCTCACGGTGGTGCTTCTCGCCGTCGCCCTGGCCAAGCACTCCCCACAGGACTGCGTCGAGGAGCCGGATGACGAGGTCACGGGGAGCGGTGTCGGAGAGGAACTGAACACGGAGCTCTCGGGTCTGCGGTCCCCACAGCTGGGGAGAGCTCGCGTGGTTCACCACTAGCGCGTGGAGGGCTCGGCTCGCCTCAGGGTCGTCTGCCACCAGCAGCGCCACCGTCGCAGCCACCCAGTCCTTCGACTCGCCGTCGTCTTCGAGCAGTGCACGAAGCCAGGAGCGGACGGCTGAACAGGACAGGAGCTCACGTCGAGTCTCCGGTGGCAGCGAGCTCGCCAGGTCAAGGACTCGTGCAGTGCCCTTGGGGGCGTTGGCGCGACAGTGGCGGAGGGTCCGGAGCCAGAGCGTGACCAGGTCTGGGTGCGTGTTGCCCACGAGACACAGACAGCCAAGCACCGGGACTGGCCGCAGGTCGTTGCGCTCTTCCTTGACAAGGAGCGCATCCAGGCGACTAACGATGGGCTCGATCAGTCCGTCGCTGGGTCCAACGGGTGCCGACTGCAGCCAGGTCCGGAGCCAGCTCCAGACCTTGGGCTCCAGCGTCCCATCGCGCAGCCAACCCTCGGCCATGAGCTCGCCCACGAGGCGGGACCAGGCCTTGGCCACGTCCTCACCGCTGGTCTGGCTCAGGCCACGGGCGTAGATCGAGAGCAGGACAGGGTCACTGGAGGCGGGTACCGAGGGCAGCTCACCCTCACCCCAGAAGCGGCGCGCACTGAGGCACTGAAGGAGCAGGAATCGGGCCCTCGACAGCTCAGCTGCGCTGCCTGCGTTCCCGGCCAACGATGCCTGGAGCTCTGGCGCCTCCCCCGGGCCGAAGCGGGGCGGCCAGCTCCAGGCTGCGTCCGGGTCCACCCCGTCAGCCTCATCAAGCAGCCCTTGTCGTGCGTCGGGCCCAAGGATCCAGCACGCCCTCTGCCAGAGCTCACGTGTGTAGGGGTGCCGTGGCAAGAGACAGAGCAAGGCCCGCTGGACCTTGGCCTGGACCTCCCCGTGCGATGGCCGGAGGTACCTGCGCTGGTGCGCCGACTCCCAGCGGAGCAGCAGCTCTGCGAGGTGCCACGCCGCCCGGTCCCGGAGCCGCACACCCTGAGCCGGTCCGAGCTCCGTCGTCTTGGGAAGCAGGTCCACGAGTTGCTTGAGGTGATGGCCAGCCACCTGCGCCGAGGCGGTCTCAGCGAAGGCCAGCAGCCGCCGGGTTGCCGCTGCGCCAGACTCGTCCTCGGGCTTGAGGTTGATCAGGCCACTCTTCCAGTGCTTCGTCTGCCAGCCCTGCTGGGTCACCGCCTGCCGTACCGCGTCGCGCAGCACTGGCAGGTGTGCAGCCCACTGGAGCAGTCGCCATGGCGCCGCCTTGCTGAACGACGTCAACGGCCAGAGCTCTTCGATGGCGTCAGAGGCGACGAGGGCGTCCTCGGCCGGGGTGCGCGCGAGCCGCTCAAGGGCCTGCCTCCGTTCGGCGGCTTGCCCGGGAACGGGATCGAGCAGGCTCGACAGGTCCGCCACGACCTCCTCGACCTTGCGCGGTGTGTGCTCGGAGCCCGCGGACACGAGCAGTCGGCCTCGGAGCTCCCTCTCATCCTTGCTGTAGGGCACGCCTTGCGCGTCGAACAGGTCGGCGCACACGGCGCACCCCGCTGCCCGATGGGGCAGCTCGAGGTGGGCTCGCGCGGCCCAGGGGGTTGGCCCCAGCGCTTCCCGAGCTCGCCGCTGGAGCCAGTCCTCTTCTTCGCTGATGTGGCCATGGGCACGGGACCAGGCGAGGGCCTCGAGCAGCTCACTCGTTCGATCTTCGGGGTCGAGGCCACGACCAGGCACTGACCACTTGGGCACGGACCTGTCGCCGGACCCACGAGGCCGAACACCCGGCTGCAAGAAGCGGCCGATCAAGTCTCCTGGCTGCAGTCTGATGTGCCCGTCCGGCTGCAGCCGGACGGGCACCCACGCCGGACCAAGCCCGGCGTCGCGGTCGAGGCGGACGAGCAAGCCAAGCTCATAGGTGTTCGGGAGGTCGTAGACGATGCCCCGGAGCGGCGCCGTCCTCCAGCCACCCTGACGGTCACGCAACACGAGCCCAGGCTGCACCCAGCGCCCAGCGCGTCGAGGAACCCAGCCCCTGGGACTCTCCGCGAAGCGCGAGCTCCCCAGCTCAAGCTCGAGCGTGAGCGGTGACACTCAGGCCCTCAGCTCCTGCGGCCCCGCACCCGTCGCGACCACAAACAGCTGCCCGCGCGCCCGCGAGCACGCCACGTACAGATCCGTCCGCGAGAACGCCTGACCATCGACCCCGTCCACATCGAACAGCACAACCACCTCCGCCTCGAGGCCCTTGAACGATCTCGCCGTCGTGACCAGGACCGCCCCCCCCCGCCGCCAGACCTCGGCGTCTTCCGTCAGACGCGCCCCGGCGATGCGACCGATGCCCTCCAGGCTGCCCATCCCACTCCGAGGCGACAGGCACACCAGCTGGTCCGGATCCCGCCCCTCCTCGGACAGCAGGCGGCGGACCAGCTCCTGGGTGGCGTGGCGCTGCAGCGAGGCCCGCTCCAGCCGCTGGACCACCGGCTCCGGCCCGGCAGGACACACCGACGCGGCGGGCGGCGCCTCGGGCTCTACCCGCTGCAGCAGACCGGTGATCCTGCGGGTGTTGCGGTAGTTCTTGCCGAGCGTGAGCGTGCGGTCGAGCGCCAGGTCGTCCGCGAGCCCTGAGACCGGCCAGAGCTGCTGTCGCCGATCGAGGAACACGTAGAAGCCACCGTCCTCTTCACGCAGGAGCTCGAGCAGCCCGAGGTACCAGTCACGCTCGAAGTCCTGGCCCTCGTCGACCACGATGGCGTCGAAGGAGTGCTGATCTCCCTCGAGCATCGAGGCCTCGAGCAGGATGCCCCCCACCGTGGCCTTGTCGTGGGCATAGGGAATCCGAACAGCCGAGGACAGGTCGCTCGCCAGGCCGTGGACGTGGCGGACCACCAGGCGCTCCCGCAGTCCTTCCAGCTCGGGTGCTGCCGCGACGCGCTCGTCCAGCCAACGAGCCAACGCCCGGTTGAAGCACGTGAGCAGCACGCGCTCGCCACGCCTCACCCGGTCGACCGCCGCCGCGAGCGCGAGCTCAGTCTTGCCCGTGCCCGCACCGCCCTCCACCAGGAGCCGCTGACCGCCCTTGAGCAAGACGTGCAGCGCCTCCAGCTGGAGCTCGTCAAGCAGCCACTGACGAGTGGCCACGTCCTCGAGCTCCATCCCCAGCGGCACGAAGGTGCTGACCAGCCCCCCGAGCAGCTGGATCGCCTGGTCCGTCAGCGCCTGGAGGGGCACCCCACCGATCCCGGTCAGGCTGCGGTAGGCAGCCAGGATCGTGCTGAGCACGTCGTGTCCCAGCCGGTGATCCAGCACCTGCTCGTCCACCAGACCTGGCGGGAACTCCCCCTGGTAGCGAACCTCGGGGAAGCAGATCGCGAAGGCGTGGGGCAGCACGTGCCCCTGCTGTCGCTGGGCCAGCCAGTCCTTCAGCACGTGCATGACCTCCTGGGCCTGGACATCGGGCTGGGGCGTGAGGCGCTTGCGGCCCCGCCACCACTGGCCGTCACGGAGTTCGAAGTCCCGACCACCCTTCACCTCGATGACCAACAGTCCTTGCCTGGGATGCAGCACGACGAAGTCGGCCTCTCGCTCGCGGTGCCTGCCTCCATAGAGGCGCTCGAGGACACGCACCGAGTGGAACACCGTGAAGTCCTTCGGCAGGCTCTTCAGCCAGCGGAACACCAGGCGCTCTCCGGGGTAGCGCACTTCGCTGGGCTCGATGTCAGGGATCATCCTGGCCATGGGTCACCTCACTCAGCTGAGGCCCAGCACAGCGCACCGGTCCGGGGCTCGAACCAGCCCTGGACCAGACCCACCGTGCGGACCTGGTCGGCGTGGAACATCGCGGGCAGAGCTCCACGGAGCCCGGCCTGGAAAAGCACCTTGACCCGACCGGTGTGGGACCGACCGAGCCGCGCGACGGCCACCGGGCTCTGGACCCCGCCAAAGCTGGGGCTGGAGCCGTCCTCCACCCGGGCCACCAGGAAGCTGCGTCCTCTGAGCTGTCGCGCCAGCTCGGCGCTCTGCACCAGGTGCTGGGTAGCCGCCCAGTCTGGGGCTGGGCTGACCAACAGGTAGCTGACCCCGCCGGCCAGGCGCTCGGTGAGCCGGCGGTCAGGGAGCCTCAGGAGGAGCAGCTCACCTTCGACCTGAGCGGGGCCAGGGAGCCTCACCCACCGTCTTGGCGTGACCTCCAGGCTCCTGGCCTGCACCACGTCGTCCCAGTCGACCAGCGGCACGCACCGAGGACCCGGTCCTTCGGCGTCCGCGAGCGTGCCCGGGAGCGCCTGTTCGCCGGACTCCTGGGCGAGAGCGACGGCCACCGCCTCGGCGAGGTTGCGCCACACGAGCCACGCGTCGAGGCGCACCGTGTCGCCTTCGGACGAGGTGTCCGGCACGGCGAGCGGGTGGACGAAGCACACGACCGTGGCACCCAGCCTCAGGCCGCCAGCGACCGGCTTCCCCTCCGCGGCCCCGGCAGCTGCCAGGCCCTCGTTGAGCCGTGCCTGGAGCTCGGCCACGTCGTCCTCGCCCAGCGACGGCCGCTGGCCAGTGCGCAGGTAGCGCAGCAGGTCGAGGCCAAGGCGACGATCGAGGAGCCCGTGCTGGAAGCGGTTGCGGTAGCTGCAGAGGCAGTCGTAGCAGGCGGTCTGGCAGGACTGGTTGCGACACCCGGCCAGGAGGCCCTCCGCCTGGGCGAGCACCTGCTCCAGGTCGTCCGCCAGGCGGTGGGCGTGACCAGCTCCGTCTGGGACGGTGTCGTAGAGATAGAGCTCCGTCTGGCCCCCTGCCACGGCGTCCGCGACGCGGGCCAGGCGGAAGCCACCCTCGAGCTCGCCCGGCTCCAGGTCGTGCAGGTCCGTGGCCGCCCGCACGAGGGCCTCGGTCAGCGTGAGCAGCGCCGAGCGCCCAGCAGCGCTCTGGGCTGTGCCGTCGTCGACGACGCGTAGGACCACGCCGTCTTCGACAGGCCTGGCGCGCAGTCGCAGCACGGCAAGGTCCGTGATCTGACTGGTCCCCAGCGCGATGCCCTGCCAGGAGTAGCGATGCTGGCAGGTGGGGTTCCTGGAGGGGTAGGGCCGCCGCTGGTGCTGCCACGGGCCCTCCTCAAGACCAGCGGGCTCAGCGAGTCCGCACCACAGGCACATGCGGAACCCACGCCGGCCATCGTCGCGCTGTGGTCCCGTGTTGGTCCACAGGAGCTCCTTTCGCTCCTTCCAGACCCGCACCCTGCCTCCGACAAGCTCCGCGTGGGCTGCACCATCGACCGAGGCCGAGAGCCGGGCGCTGGTGGCTCGCGTGGCCACGCGGGTCGTGCCGGTGTGATCGGCGGCCATGAACCAGGGGTGGGCGAAGCCGGGCGGACGGAGCCAGCGCATCGCGGGCCCCTGCCGGCTCGGCTCACGGCAGGCCGGGCAGGTGCGCTCGGCCCCATGCTCGACCTTGTCTGGCTCCAGGAGGTCGACGTGGCCACAGCTGCGGCACTCCAGGTAGCGTTGCTCGTCGCGCTTCATCACCTCGAAGTCGCCCGGGATGTTGCGTGCACGGCTACCCTGGAAGCTCGAGTAAATCGCGAAGCTCTGGTAGGCCGCCTTGTCGACCCAGACCTGGCGACCGGGCGCGTAGGAGCTCAGGGCCTGCGACAGCCCTCGCTGCGGTCGGTGCCGCAGCCGAGGTCTCCCCGACCCACTGGCTCCTTCGAACACGTGGAAGCCGACGACCTGCGTCGGGAAGGCGTAGCTCGGGAGGAGGCCACGCTCGAAGAGGTGATCCAGGAGCTGGGTGCCACCCCTGGCCGCGCTGGGACCGGACCCTTCGTCCGTGCCGGGCCCGCCCAGCCCAGCGGCCCTGGCCCTCTCGAGAGCCAGTGCTGCTCGGACGCTCTGGAGTCCTAGCTCCAGCGCGTTGCGGATCGCGCCCGCTGGCTCGGTGCGAAGACGAGCCTCGAGCTCCGCCTCCTGAGCCTCCAGCGAGGCTGTCTCCTCAGGCTCGTCTGACGTCGCCCTGGGCCCGGCACCGACCCCTGCGAGCTCATCGACCAGGCCACCCCCCAGCACCTCGCCCACGAGGGCGTCGGCACTCTGAACCCCCACAGGCAGCAGACCGAGCAGCTCCCCTCGCAGGGCCTGCCGCTCCTCGCCCAGCCACCGCCGCAGCCCCTCGTGGGTGAAGCCCTCAGGAGAGTCAGAGGCGAAGTCCTCCAGGCTGCCTAGGCTGGCGAAGACGTTCGGGTCGTCCGCCGTGCCGGGCTGGCACCGTCGCTGGAAGGCCGAGAGCAGCGCTGCGTAGAGGTGCCGGCGGAGGACGTCGGGGTTGTCCATGCGCAGCCGGGGATCGGGGACCTCTCCGCTGATCATCCGGCCCGGCGCCTGGTAGTAGGCACGGTCGTGGCTGTCGGCCCCGCACCAGGTCAGGACGACGGACAGCGCGGAGCCCCGACGGCCCGCCCGTCCCGCTCGCTGCTGGTAGTTCGCCCGACCCGGCGGGACGTTGCGCAGCGCGACCGCCGTCAGGCTGCCGATGTCGATGCCCACCTCCATGGTGGTGGTCACGGAAAGCACGTCGATGGGGGGCTCGGTGACCAGCCGCCCGGTGGTCTGGTCCTTGCGCTGGAGAGGCACGTCCTGGAAGCGGAGCTCGTACTCCTCCGACCGGCCCGTGGCTGCGTCGGACGAGGACTCGTTCAGCCCTGCCGT
>Ga0114933_10005353_pt1 | contig 11686 bp, 9 predicted proteins | sample 4SBtaG_FD_89691 | JGI IMG/M metagenome (GOLD analysis project Ga0114933, IMG submission 89691) | Deep subsurface microbial communities from Kolumbo volcano to uncover new lineages of life (NeLLi) - 4SBTROV12_W25 metaG | ecosystem: Environmental > Aquatic > Marine > Volcanic | place: Kolumbo... | reverse complement strand
TTTAAATATTTTTTATAATAAAAATTCTACTAAATGATTTAGTATTTTATCTGCCAACAGTATTTTTTCACTTTTATTTAAATGGTATTCATTTTCAGCCGAATCGATTAAAACAGCACTAGATTGATCAGAACCCATAGCATCGTCAGGGCCAGAAACTATATTTGCAACTATAAGGTCTAAATTTTTATTTTTTAATTTACTTTTTGCATTTTCCATCAAATTGCTAGTTTCGGCCGCAAACCCAATTAAAATTTGTTTTTTTTTCATTTTCCCCATTTTTGCTAAAATATCTTCTGTCTCTTCTAATTCTATAGATAGATTAGATCCTCTTTTTTTATTTTTTTCTTTGCTGGGGTTAGAGGGTCTATAGTCAGAAACCGCTGCAGCCATAATCACGATATCTATCTCTGACCAGATTTCAAAAATTGCATTTTGCATTTGTTGGGCAGTTTGAATTGAAATGTTTTTAGGTCCAGTTAATTGCGGAATGGAGACCGGTCCAGAAATGAGAGTAACATCCGCTCCTCTTTCAAAGGCATTTTTTGCAATACTAAATCCCATTTTGCCGCTAGAACGATTAGATAAATAGCGAACCGCATCTATTTTTTCTTGTGTTGGTCCTGCAGTGACAAGGATTTTTTTTCCTTTTAAGTCTTGTTTTTTTCCTAAGATTTCTCGAGAAGCATGAAGAATTTCTATGGGATCTCGCATCCTCCCAACTCCGCGATCTTCTTCAGAACTGGCCATTAATCCATCACCAGGTGTCATTACTATATGCCCATATATATTGAGAATTTCAATATTCTTTTGAACAGGTTTGCTAGACCACATTCTAGGATTCATTGCAGGCGCAATCAAAACTTTATTTTTTACCGATAAAAGCAGGGTTGAAATAAAATCATCCGCAATACCTCGCGCAAATTTTCCTATTAAATTTGCGGTTGCTGGAGCAATAACAACAAGATCCATTTTGTCGGTTAAAGTTATGTGAGGAATATTGCCTGAAGATGAATTCTTTTCAATAGGAATGAGCCTTGTTATAGGACTTATTCCTGTCAAAATTTCAAAAGGTAGAGGTTGAACAAAAGAAAGAGCATTTTGTGTAAGTACAGTTTGTACTTCAGCGCCATCATGAGTTAAAAGTCGCGCTAGTTCTACAGATTTATATGCAGCAATTCCTCCTGATATTACAAGAAGTATCTTTTTTTTAAATAAAGGTGAATCGCCTTTTATTTTTTTCAAAGAACTTACCTCGTTAAGAAGCCATTTTCTTTTTAATGATTTCTATTAATTCATTAACGGCATCTTCAATTTTTTCGTTGGTTATAATGTAATCATAGTTATTTTTTTGTGCAATTTCAATTTTCGCAATTTCTAAACGCTTATTTATATCTTCTTCTGTTTCAGTGCCCCGTTCGGTTAATCTTTTTTTTAATTCATTTATTGATGGAGGCAAGATAAATATTAATGTAGCTTCTGGAAATTTCTTTTTTAATTGGAATGCTCCCTGAACATCTAAATCCATAATTAAGTTATTTCCTTCTGAGAATTCTTTTTCTATATTTTTAATGGGAGTTCCATAAAAATTATTAAACACTTTTGCCCACTCGGCAAAATCTCCTTTTTTTATTTTTTTTTCAAAATCTTTTTCCGACAAAAAGAAATAATGAACTCCTTCGGTTTCATTTTTTCTGGGATGACGTGATGTTGCGCTTATAGAATGAATTAATTTCTCAAAGAACTTGAGTGCATGCTTAATTAGCGTAGATTTTCCACCTCCAGAAGGTGAAGACAAAACAAAAATATGACCCTTTGTCTGATTATTCATTCTATATTTTGAACCTGTTCTCTAATTTTTTCGAGAAAAATTTTTATATCAACTGCATATTTTGAAAGTTTTGAATCGATAGATTTGGCAGCCGTAGTATTTATTTCTCTGTTCATCTCTAGAATAATAAAATCTAATTTTCTGCCCGATGGACTTTTGGAAGCAAGAGTTTTCTGAAATTGGTTTATATGACTCTGGAAACGACTCAATTCTTCACTGATATCTCCTTTTTCTCCTGCTATAATTAATTCCTGCTCAAGTCTCTTGGGGTCAATTTGAATCTTGTTGAATAATTTTGAAATTCTTGTTTCTACTCTCTCCTGCATTTTTTGCCTGGCCTTTGGAAACAAATCTTGTATTTTTTTTAAATTAGTTTTTATATTTTTTAAATTTTTTTCTACATCTTTATGAAGTTCGTTTCCCTCGTTTATTCTCATAGTTCTCAAGTTCAAAAGAGATTTTGATAGTGTTTTGATTAAATTTATTCGGATTTTGTCTGGTAGTATTTCAATTTCTAAAGGTTTTAGAAATTCTTGAAATTGAGAAATCAAATTTAAATCTATTTTTCCTTCAATATGAAATTCTTTTTGTAATTTCTGAAGTGATTTAATAAGAAAATCTGTTGATTTATAATTCAGACTAGTTTTTTGATCTCCATCCTTTATATGAGTTATATATACGTCAAATCTGCCTCTAGAAAAGTCTTTTTTTATTTTTTCACGTATTTCCTTTTCTAAAGATATTGTCCATCTTGGTCCTTTAACTGATATGTCGAGAAATCGATGGTTAACCGATCGAACTTCAACACATATTGAATCACCATTTTTTAATATAAATTCTGAATTTCCGTAACCTGTCATACTTTTAGACGTCATAAAGAACCTTTGTTATAGTTGTTATCATAAAAAAGTTTACACTAAGGTTAAATTTTTAAGTACTGTTTTTTTATGTTTTTACCAAATTATATAAGTGAAAATTATGGATGCATTTGTAGTCAGGGCAATCTGTGGAGAAATATATCCCCTGATAAACTACGCAAAACTAGTTCAAATTAAAGAGATAAGTAAATTTAATTTCATCCTTAACTTTTATTCTCGAAAAAATGGTGAACATAATTTACTTATTTCAGCCCAAGATATGTCTTCTCGTTTGCATTTGACTACAAAGAGAATACCTTCTGCGAAGAGAAAATCTAAATTTACAGAAACTTTAAAAAAATATTTAGAGGGTTCGATTTTAACAAAAATACATTCCGGAAGATGGGAAAGGATTGTTCAAATCTCTTTCATTTCAAAATCTCAAGAATCAAAATCTTATGCTTTGATAATTGAGTTGTTCGGCCTTTCAAGTAACATCTTACTTTTAGATGGAAAAACAGGAAAGATAATTGATTCAGTAAAGAGAGTAAGGAGGAATAAAGTTCTCCTGGATGAAAAGAGATCAAGTCGTAAATATATCCTACCACCCCTGCAAGATAAAAAAACATTAGATCAGTTAGATAATATTTTCATTGAAAAGGTTTTTAAAAGAAAGAGAAGAAATAGTTCAAATTTAGAATGGTTTCAAAATATATTAGTTGAAAACATATTAGGAATCAGTCCAAGCTTTGCCAAAATTATTTCACAAAACAACAAAAGTTTATTGCAGTTATTGAAACAAATTAGAAATTCATATTTTTCTTACTCTTTTAGTCCTGCAATAGTTTTTTCTGAAAATAATACAAGCAAACTTTTGGCTTATGGAGAATTGTTAGACAAGTCTTATAAATTTCAGTTATTTGATCGAATGAACGATGCTGCCGAAATTTATTTTTCACAGCAAATTGATAATTTTGATTTGGCAGATAAAAAAAAGAAATTAAATGATTTTTTGCTTTCTAAAATTAAAAGAAAAGAGAAAACAAGAAATCAAATAAAATTAGATATTGAAAAATCTAAAAAACAAAAAGAGTTTAAAACAAGAGGAGATTTAGTTATTGCAAATCTTCAGAATATCTCTCCAAAGTGCAATTCTTTTTATGTAATTAAAAATGATGAAAAAGTACATATTGATATCAATCCCAGATATTCAGTAACGCAGAATGCAGAACGTTATTATAGAAAATATAAAAAATATAAGCGTATGGGAATTATTGCAAAGAAGCGTTTGAAAATGATTGTAGAAGAAATTACATACTTAAAAACTATTGTCTTGGATATAGAAAAATCTAAGACAATTAATGATTTTTTAGATTTAGAAAATAGTTATAAATTTCTTGAATTGAATTTTTCACAAAAGGGAGAGATGTCTAGAGAAAAAACAGAAAAAGCAAAGCCCTATTTTCATTTTAAATTTCCAGAAGGTTATGAAATCTTTGCAGGAAAAAATTCTCTTGGCAATGAGATGATACTGAGAAATATTGGAAGCAAGGATGATTTATGGTTTCATGCAAGAGATGTTTCAGGGAGTCATATTTTATTAAGAGCAGAAAAGAAATATATAAAAAAAGATAATAAGTCGAAAATGATTCTACAGGCCGCGTCTATAGCTGCTTTTTATTGTAAGTCGAAAGAAAGCACTAAAGTTAGAGTAAGTTATTTGCCTTTTGAAAATCTCAGAAGACCAAAAGGTTCTAGTTTTGGGAAAGTAGTTTTTGCAGGGCATAAAACTATTCTTGCATCTCCCGAGATGGGAGAAAAATTAGTTAAATCTTTTCGTTTGAAAAGTAGCAATGCATTACAATAGAGAAGTGAAAATTTGATTTGATAAAAGCATACCCTTTTTTGTTAGTTTTAACTTTTCCTTATCCTTGATTAATAATTTGTTTTTATAAAAATCTTCGAAACTTTTTTTAAATAAAATTTCAGTATCAAGACCTGTTTTTTCCTTTAATTCTGATAATGAAAGCCCCTCTTTTAGCCTTAGCCCTAACATTAAGGATTCTCCCAATATTTTTTTTTCATCTTTTATTTTTTCTTTACCTGCTGTGGGAGATTGAGAGTTTTTAATATAAGTGTCGGGACGAAGATGATTCCAAATACGTTGATTTTCTATAAGAGAGTGTGCCCCAGCACCAATCCCTAAATAATCCCCTCGTTTCCAGTAATTTAGATTGTGTTTACATTTAAATCCTGATTTTGCAAAATTGCTTATCTCATATTGCTCATAACCTGAATTATGAAGAATTTTATCTCTCATTTCCCACATTTCTAAACTAAGACTCTCACTTATTAATCCATTTAATTTTCCTTTCATATGCAGTGCATGAAAAGAAGTTCCAGGCTCAATTGTAAGCTCGTATGCAGAAATATGTTTGGGATTTAAATTAACAGCAGTTTGTATATCAGAATTGGCAATTTCTTTGGTTTGAAAGGGTATTCCGAACATTAAATCAATAGAAATATTTTCAAAGCCTGCTTCTTTAGCTAAATAGAAAGCGTTTTTTGCTTGTTTTCCAGAGTGTATTCTATCTAAATTTTTTAAAAGTTTGTCGTTAAATGATTGAATACCGAAACTTAAACGGTTAATTCCTATTTTTTTCAGATTTTTAAATAAATTATAATCCGAAGAGTTCGGATTCGCTTCAAGTGAGATTTCTGGATGAGAAATTAAATCAAAAAATTCATTCGAGGCTTCTAAAATTCTTTGGATTTCTTCTGGGGGAAATAAAGAAGGTGTTCCACCACCAAAAAAAATGGATTGGACCTTTCTTTTTGTAAGATGTAACTCTTCAACCCTATTTTTAATTTCTATAATCAATGCATCTGTATATTGTGAAGCCCAATGTTTACTGTCTACTTGTTCTCTATCTATTAGGTTCTGTAATGCATAAGAATTAAAATCGCAATACCCACATTTTGCGGTACAAAATGGAATATGAAAATATAGAGAAATCGCATTTTCTTTTTCTGGCAATCTTAAGCCCTCTGGTTTAATATTGTTATATTGATTAAAACTAATTTAGCAAACAAATTATTGTGATTACAAAAAGAAATAGAATTACTATAAATTATTGTTTATTAAATTTTTTAATACAAGCTAAAAGGAGTTCTTGAGCTTGGCGATTCATACACTTTCAACAAAAGAACGTTATGAAATAGTTCAGAAAGTAGGACATATTCTAAATTCTAGTTCGGATTTAGATGTTGTTTTAGGACGTCTAGCTGTTGAGTTAAGAGAAATTTTCCCTTTAGATCATACTGCATTAACTCTTGAAAATGCTGATGGAAAAACTTGTACTTGGACTAATATTACTTCAGGAAGTAAAACTCTAAGTTATCCGCATAATGATATTTCTATAGATGGTGCTACTCTAGGGTGGTTTAAAAAAAATATCCAAAGTGTACGCTATTTTGTTTACGAAGATCTTCAAAAAAAACTTCGTTTTGTAGATGATGAAATAGTTCTTAAACGAGGAATTCGGAGCGGAATAAGGGTTCCCTTGCAATTTGGAACAGAAATTTTTGGAAATTTATCAGTTTCGAGTTTTTCTCCTGATCGATTTACATCTGAAATGGCCGAATTTCTTGCGGAACTTGCTCCTTCCGTTTCAATAGCTGTTTCTAATGCAAGAACCTTTGCAGAGTTAGAGGCTAATCGTGAAGAACTGAAAAATGAAACTTTATCCTTAAGAACTGAATTAAGGGAAATTCATAATTTCGATGAATTGATTGGGAGCAGCAAGGAAATAGAACGAGTTAAGGATTTAATTAGTAAAGTTGCTGGAAGTGAAGTGACCGTTTTAATTTCTGGTGAAACTGGGACTGGCAAAGAACTGATTGCACGCGCAATTCATAATTTAAGTTCTAGAAAAGCACGCTCTTTAGTGAAAGTGAATTGCGCGGCGTTACAGGAAACGCTTTTATTAAGCGAGCTTTTTGGTCATGAAAAAGGGTCGTTTACGGGAGCAATTGGTCAAAAGATAGGACGTTTTGAATTAGCACATAATGGGACAATTTTTTTGGATGAAATTGGAGAAATTTCAACTGAAGCACAAGTAAAAATCCTTAGAGTTATGCAAGAGAGAGAATTTGAAAGAGTTGGTGGAAATAAGACAATAAAAATTAATACCAGAATTATTGCTGCTACAAATAGAAATCTTGAAGAAGAGGTAAGCAAAGGTAAATATAGAAGTGATTTATACTTTAGGCTTAATGTAATTCCTATTCAGGTTCCTCCTCTTAGAGAACGGAAAGAAGATATTCCTATACTTATTGAACATTTTATTAATAAACATGGCAAAAGACTAAACAGAAATGTAAAAAGAGTTGGAAAAAAAGCTCTTGAACGTCTCATGTTTTATGATTGGCCTGGGAATATCAGAGAATTAGAAAACGTTGTAGAAAGAGGTCTTGTTTTAGGAAGGGGAGATATACTTCGTTTTGACAGGCAAATGATCGGGGAACATCATAATGATATTACAAGAGATGGCGATATATTTTATCCTCTTGATGAAATGGAAAGAAGATATATTGCAAAGGTCTTAGAAAAAACGGAAGGCGTAGTTGCAGGAAAAAGAGGTGCTGCCAGAATATTAGGTATGAAACCCACTACCCTTTATAGTCGCATGAAAAAACTTGGAATTCAGTCACAGAGAAAATATTATATAGAAGATATTTCTACTTAATTTAAACTGAATTATTTAATTTTAAATATGCATTTCTTTGAAGTAGGAAGAAAGTTCCCAAAAGAAGAAGTCCCGCAAGATGTAGTGCTATAGAAGGTAGATAAACTCCAAAGATTGTCATTGCAGGCCAGAACATTAGTGCAGCTGCGAAACCTAAGAAAAATCTTTCTCCTACTTTTAATTTAAGATACATATGCCCAACTATTGCAGCTGCAAGACTAGTAAAACCGAACAATGCAGCAGTAAAAGTTTCAAATAGAGGAATTGGTTCAGAAATTAAAAGAATAGGAGTATAGGCAAACATAAATGGAATTACATACATTCCCTTCGCTGTTCTAAAAGAAGCCCAAGCGGCTTTACTTGGGTTAGCATCAGCAATTCCAGCAGCAGTATAAGCTGGAACACACACTGGTGGGGTGAAGCAACTATCGAGACTGTACCAAAATACTATTAAATGTGCAGCTAATAGAGTCATTCCATAGCTTTCTCCAAGATCAAGTAATGCGGGAACTGCAACAACCGAGAGAACAATATATGCGGCACTTGTGGGTAGTCCCATTCCTAGAACAAAAGAAGCTACTCCTACTAAAATAATTCCTGGAAAAAGATATCCATATGAAAGGGCAGTAACGATTTCTGAGAATTTTAGTCCTAATCCAGTTTGGAATAAGGCACCAATGATTATTCCTACTACTCCCACTGCTGCACAGATTGCAAGAGATTGTCTTGCTCCTTGGGCCATCGCTTCTACAATATTCCACAGTCCATAAATAACCGTTTTGAGAACTCGCTCTATCGATGCTTTGGTTCTAATAAGTTGCGCAGCACCTTTTAAGCCCGCCAATAAAATGACGCATAGAATTCCTGCTAAGCCAGCGTAAGGAACGGGTCTTCCTGTCATTAAAACAGCGATAATAACAATTGGAGGTAGAAGAAAGTACCAGCCTTGTTTTAAAATAGGCCATACAGGTTCAACTTGATCCTTGCTAAGAGGAACTAGACCTGCTTTACGAGCTTCTAAATGAACTACGGCATAAACAGAATAAAAATATAGAACTGCAGGTAAAATAGAAACTTTTACAATTTCCCAGTAGGAAATTCCAGTGAATTCGACAATTAGAAAGGCAGAGGCTCCCATAACTGGGGGCATAATCTGACCACCAGTTGAAGCTGCTGTTTCAATTCCTGCAGCAATTTCTGGCTTAAAACCAGTTTTTTTCATCATAGGAATAGTGAAAGATCCAGTCGTTACTATATTAGCGTTGGCGCTACCCATAATAGTCCCTGTCATCGCACTTGCAAAAATAGCTGATTTTGCGGGACCTCCCCTTAACCTACCTGCCGCTGCAGTAGATAATTGAACATAGAAAGTAGCTGCACCCATTCGATCTAAAAAAGCACCGAAAAGTATAAATAGGAAAATATAAACCGAAAATACGCTTAAGGGAGCTGTCCAAAGTCCGTCATAAGTCATGTATTGATGGTCTATAATATGCATGAAAGATGCCCCTTTGTGGCCAAACCACCAAGGGAAATAAGGACCAAAATAAGAATATACTAAAAAGAACAAGCCTATTAGGGGAAGTGCATTATTGATAGTTCTTCTTGCAGCCTCTAGAGTTAATAAAAGAACGGCTGTACCAAGAAACATATCCATGAATGTAAGTGGTGTAACGTAATAGATTCTTTCAAGTTCATCAGTGCCAAGGAAATATTCTGTGAAAAGTATAGGATAACCTATTGAAAGTATTACTATTACTAATAAGACAATGGAAATATAAAAGAAGGGAGAGGTTTTTCGACCAAAAGCCGAACCAGACTCTCCCTCCTCGGATTTACTGATAGGAAAGATTAAGAAAATTAGAATCATACCAAATAGAAACGATAGTGCCCTCTGAAAAATAGGCTCGTATCCACCGCTATAGGCAACTTGAACATGGAAAACAGACATAAGTACTGCTATAAAAAATATTACATGCTCAAGAGGACTTCTTTTTCTTAAATTTTCCCAAATATCTTCCATTGTTTCCTATTTCTTTTTTACTTAGTTTATAGTGCTCCAGCTTCTTTATAAAATCTTTTAGCACCTGAATGCATTGGAACTCCCATGTGCGCAGCGCCAACACTTGGTTTCCATTTTTTGTAAATTTTATGAACGCTTCCTAATGTTTTTAAATTTGAACTCATTATTTTTAGTAGAGAATAAACTGTTTTTGCATCCATTTTTGTAGTTGTTAAAAGAACACCAGAAAGACCCATTGAGTATGTTGGTTTTGAGTTTCCTTTATAAATTCCACCAGGAATAGCGCAAGGTTTAAAGTTCATGTCAGCAAGAAGTTTTTTGACATCATTGTCCATATTTAAAAATACAAGATCTCTTCCTTGTGCTGCTTGAATTCCTGCACCATTAGGATCGCCAGAGTTATGGAAATAAAAATCAATTTGACGTGCACGGATAGCACGTGACATTCCACCAGCTCCGGGGAATGTTAATTTATACCCACGCTTTGTAAGTTCTTTATAGCTAGTTCCATAATGCTTAACAATCTGACTAGCAACATATTCTGTGCTAGTTCCTTTTTTTGCAGGTGCTAGCTTAAGAGGTTTTTTGGATTCTATAATTTTTCTCCAACTAGTAATTCCTGCATCAAATAGTTCTTTTGCTGCATATTGGTGATAACAAGAATCCCAAAATTTAGCGATTCCTCTAAGATTTGGATAGGATTTCTTATATGGAGCTTTTCCTGTTAGTGCATTAGCACTAAAGTTAGAAAATGAGTAGCCAAAATCTGCACCACCACCACCAATTCTCGCAGGGTTAGCTCTTCCTCCACCAGGAGTTACACTTAGACCAAAATCTTTGTTGTTTTTGTTAATAACGTTAGCTAAGCCAGCTCCCAGTCTACCCATTGTTCCCCTGAGGCTACCAACAGCTAAATCGTACTGCTTGCCCGCACTTAAGGCTTCATTAGCAAAGAAAACTGGCGCGGAAAAAACCATAAAACTTAAAACCGCGATAAATATACTTTTTCTCGAAAACACTATTTCTCCTCCATTTATAAATTAAAAAAGTGATTCTATTAAAAAATAACATTCGATTTTGACAAACGAATTTAAAATTAGTCTATATTTAAATTTATAATGTAGAAATGGTTACCACATACTATGATTGTGATAGAGTTACGTCAACAAATAATTCTGCAAAATTTGAATAAAATTTAAATTTTTAAAAGAAAAGGAGTTGTCCATGCCGTTTTATCGTTGGGAAGAAATGAATCAAAAAAATCTAGCTAAACCTTCGGATTCTCAGGGAAGTATCATTATAGGCGATAATATTACGTTAAATCGTTCTGTCAGCCAGCCTGGCAGATTAGCACGACCCCATACCCATGGATGCGAGCAACTAATTAATATTGTTTCCGGGACAGCTTGGTTTAGAGTGGGCGATGAAGAAAAGAACGTTTCTGCTGGAGATATAGTTCATGTTCCAGTTGGTACTGAACATGAATTTAAAAATACTGGTTCTGAAGAAATGGTTTATCTTTCTTTTAAAAATATATCTGAAGATTGGCCACCTTCTACAGCTACAATGGATTAAAAATAATATTCTAAAGTAAACCTAGAGGCAGGATATGACTGTTGAGTTTAACTGGGCTTTATGTTCAACCAGAGCAGGAGATGGCGATTCAGTTATACAACTCTCTCCTGAGAGGCCTCCTACTTTAGAATATTTAATCAGAGTAACTAGTGCTGCGGAAGAAGCGGGTTTTCGTAATATATTAGTTCCAACTGGCACCCACTGCGTAGACCCTTGGACATTGTCTGCTGCTATTGCAAATCGTACCAAAAAAATAAAATTCTTGATAGCGTTTAGGCCAGGTGTTGTAGGTCCCACGTATGCTGCGCAGCAAATTAGTAGTTTTAGTTTTCTAAATAAAGGGAGAATTTCATTGAATGTTGTCGCAGGTTCAAATTCACCCGATTTGAAAAGGTATGGGTATCATATGGAACATGACGAAAGATATAAAGTGAATGAAGAGTTTATGGAATTGACTTTGCGTTTACTTACAGATCCATCCTCTTTGAATTTTAAAGGCAATTATTTTTCTATTAAAGATGGAAAAATTTTTCCTGTTTTAGGAATTGAAAATATGCCAGATTTTTTTATGGCAGGAGCTTCAGAAGGTGCAAAAAAAGTTGCTGCAAAATATGGAGATGTACATGTAGTGCATGCTGTAGAATCAGATGTA
>Ga0114933_10005351_pt1 | contig 11687 bp, 12 predicted proteins | sample 4SBtaG_FD_89691 | JGI IMG/M metagenome (GOLD analysis project Ga0114933, IMG submission 89691) | Deep subsurface microbial communities from Kolumbo volcano to uncover new lineages of life (NeLLi) - 4SBTROV12_W25 metaG | ecosystem: Environmental > Aquatic > Marine > Volcanic | place: Kolumbo... | reverse complement strand
TTCCAAAAACTCAAAGGGATGAAATGGAACGAAATTATGGTAGAGGGAGAGTGGTATGCAAGAGAGGGAACTGAATACACCTATGATTTAAAATATGATGGAAAACCATTGTATTTCAGACGATTAAATTCAGGTAATGACGCCAGTAATTATTTCCAAATAGAAAACAGATGGTCGGTGGATGGTTCAGTAGCACCAGGACCTAAAAGGACTTGGGAAACTCATAAGTTTATGAAAACTCTTATGGGAAGTGCATACTCACTCAAAATGACCAAGATAAACAGAAATATATTGAGAACTATGATTGGATTGAGAAAGTATATTTGTTCTCAGTTCAAACCAAATGTAGCAAAGATAATTTACGATATGTTTGAGTCAGAGAACATACTTGATTTTTCGATGGGATGGGGTGATAGGTTAGCTGGATTCTACGCTAGTGAACATGGTAAACACTATGTTGGTTTAGATCCGAGGAAGGAGAATCACCCTATCTACAAAGAACAATCAGAGTTTTATGAGAAACATTTAGGATTCTTTGAACACGAGAGAAAATCAGAATTCCATTGTTCACCCGCAGAAGATTTTGATTTCTCACCGTATAATGAACACTTCGACATGGTATTTACGAGTCCACCATACTTTAGCGTAGAGCGTTATAGTTATGATGATACACAAAGTTGGGTTAGATACAAAGATATAAACGATTGGAACAAAGATTTCTTACAATCGACCTTGGGTAATTTATGGTCAAGTATTAAACCAGGTGGATATCTATTAGTGAACATTAGTGATGTCTATACGAATTCAAAATGGTCAACCGAAAGAGGTTGGTTAGAAATCTGTAATCCTATGAATGACTACTTATCCAAGTTAGGAGAGTATCAAGGTTGTATTGGAATGGAAATGGCTAAAAGACCAAATAGTGGTGGAGCTGGAACGGCAAAAACTTACGAAGGTTCTGTATGGACAGAAAAATCACTTGAAAATAAAGACGACAAAAAATTCGGAGAACCTATTTGGGTATGGAAAAAATTGTAAATGGATTTTGGTATGGTTCTGAATTAGGTGAACTTGAAAAGTTATGTATCAATTCTTGGATAAAGAATGGTTATGAATTTAATCTTTGGGTATATGATTTAGATATTGAAGTGCCCGAGCCCGTGATAGTGAGAAATGCAAATCACATAGTTGATTTTACAGAGTATTTTACTTATGATGAAGGTCATTCAAAGGGAACACCTGTAGCATTTTCAAATTTGTTTAGGGCAGAATTGTTATATCAAAGGGGTGGTTTATATGCTGATTTAGATATGTTTTGTTTAAAACCATATCATTTCAATAAACGATTAGTTTTTTCAGAACAAGTAGATAGTGGTCATGATTATCATGTTGCAACTTGTATCTTATATAGTGAGAATGCAGGAGAAGAATTATTTAAAGATTGGACAGATTGGATTATAGCAAAAAGAAATAATTGGCGTCCAACTACACATGGTGATTTAGGACCAAATTTACTTACACCATTAATTATATCAAAAGAATTGAAAGAATATGTTTTACCTAAAGAATATTTTTGTCCAGTAGATTGGCAATCATATAAAGATATATTTGATTATAAGGGAGATTCATATGGAATCCATTTATTCGGTAGTATTTGGAACGAAGAAGATTATAGAAATATAAATGAGTTAAAGATAGATGAAGATTAGAGAAAATCCAATATTTGTTTTAAGACCTTATGGTGATGACCAAGAAATTTCGGCCGTAAAAGAGGTAATTGAAAGTGGTTGGTGGGGAAAGGGCCCGAAAGTAACTGAATTTGAACAAGAGTTTGCAAAATTGGTTGGTAGTAAATATGCAATAGCAGTGACAAGTAATTCACATGGTCAAGATTTGGTTATGAAGGCTATGGGATTTAAAGGGATTGATGTTATTAATCCTACCATATCATTTGCAACAACTGCAATGGTGCCATTGTGGAATGATTGTTCAAGTAATATAGTAGATGTATTACCTGATACAATGTGTATTAGTTCAGAAGATGTTGAAAGATATAAAAAACCAAATAGTGAAGTATTAATATCAGTACATCAGGCAGGTTTGACAGCACCAATTGATGAAATCAGAAAAGTATTTGGTGGATTTATTATTGAAGATTGTGCACATAGTTGTTATACGCCTAATCACGGAACGATGGGTGATGTTGCAGTATGGTCATTTCAGGCAGTAAAATCAATGCCGATGGGTGATGGTGGAATGATTACTTTAGATGATAAAGAATTATACGAAAAGATGGTTGAAATGATTTGGTTTGGAATCCCACCGACTTGGAAACGATTTACTGGTAATGGATATGCATGGGATTATGAAATAGAAACACTTGGGTATAAATATTATATGATTGATATTATGGCCGCAATCGGATTGACTCAAATGAAAAGACTACCAGATTTGATAAAAAAACGACAATATATTCAAAAAATATATAATGAACAATTACATGAAAGTGTACAAAGACCATTGTGGTCACATACTTGTCAGTATTATTCTTGTAAGGTAAAATCAGATATAAGAAATGATTTAATTAATTATTTGGCAAAAAAGAATATTCATACATCAGTTCATTTCAAACCATTACATTTACATCCATTATTAAAACAAGATAGAAGTTATCCTGTTGCAGATGTAGAATGGGAAAAGTCAATCACATTACCTTGTCATTATAGTATGACAGATGATGATATTGATTATGTTATTTATTGGGTAAATAAATTTTTGGATAAAAATGGTAAGTAAAAAATTTGAGTCTTGGGGAAGATGGAATGGAACAGGTAAAATATCTACATTAGAGGATGCAAAGTTCTATACTTATCTTACTGATAAAGGAGAACACATTCCAACACCTATTATTAATGATGATAATCCATTTAATAATGAGATAATAAATTCAAATAATATATTAGAAATTGGTTGTGGTGTTGGTAGAAATGTCCAATATTTGTTAGATAATACGAATTCAAATTATATTGGTGTTGATCCTAATCGAGAAATGACAAGGTGGTTTTGGGATGTTGTTGATAAAAGTGATAGAGTCAAATTGTTTAATGATTTAAATTTAGATGAAGAAATAGATGTTGTACTTTCTATTTTAACTTTTGAACATATTGGTTATCGTACACCAAATAACATTATGAATATACGAGATATTACATCAGAAATTATGAAATATACTCATTCTGGAACAATATGGGTATTAGTAGAACACGAGATAGAAGAACCAGGATGGATTGATAGATGGTGTGGAGATTTCAATATTAATCCAGATGTGAGAATTAAAAATTGGTCAAGGTTTCCAGAGTTAAATCATAGACCAAATAGTAATTATGATTTTCTTGTATGGGAACAAAAATGAGTAAAATTAAACAAATATATATTTCACAGAGTTTACATCAGTTTTGGCCATTTAAAGATTTTTATTCTCTTGAAGATTACAATAATATTGAAGAACCTGCTTTATTTTTTGGTCTATATAATGAAGATGATATAAAAGTGTATCAGAAACACAAAGGATTTAAAGTTTTAATATGTGGTTATCCTGAATACACAAAGGCCATAATTAATAGACTTGATGGTGAATCCTTAAATTTATTAGTATATGATGAATTTGAAGAATATCTTGCAAAATCATTTAGGGTTAAAAATTATAGATTGGTTAGCTTTGCATGGCAAGATATTAGTGTGTGTAAACCAGTTCCACTTGGTGATAAAATTTATATTCATTTTGGTGGTCATTATAAAGTTGATGATTTAAACTTTCAAAAAGAAAAGTGGGTTGCGGAGTTTGGTGATAATTTAATATATCCAACTGAATGGACGAGTTATTATGATTTAGTTAAAGACTATTATTCAAAATGTTTTGTTAATATCATAACTGCGGCAATACCGAGAAGAGCAGAAGCAACTGCACAATCATTTGGATTGATGGGGATTAAAACTTTAAGTAAATGGCCATGTCTTGTTCCAAGTTATGATACTTTACCTTGGTGGAACAATGATGAGTTATTCAAGAGAATTGATATTGAAAGAAAGAAAATAGGAACTATACAAACTGAACTTTCACAGAGATGTTATGATTTCTTTGACTTTAGTGATGATTGGTTGTATGAGAAGTATTGGAAATGAAAATTAAAGAAGTAGATATTTATATCATATAGGAGATTAATTATGAAAAAAATAATTTGGAAATCAAATAGAATGTTTAAGATGGAAGCATCAGTTGTGGTATCTGGACTTGAAGGTGAGAATTTTTTACTCAAAAGAAAATAAGGAGTTAAAATTCCTACAATGAAGGCTAAAAATGTTGTTCAATGGAGTAAATCCAAAAAGAAAAAATAAAAAAGTGAGGTTATAATGTCGTGGTATGAAAAATCAGGTATTGAAGATAGCGAAATAGAAGATATAATTTTATCATACGATTTAAAGAGGGAAACTATTGTAGAGGCCAAACTTATTGGCAAGGTAGAAGAACTTATATCTGAAAATGCAGAAAAATTTAAATTAATATTAGAAGATAGACAGATAGAACTTACGGTTTATCATATTATTCCATTTTGGAGAAATGGGGAATTTATAGAAGATAATTGTGGAGTGCTAGAGGTTGGAGATGAATTACTTTGTATTGATGAAGAAGAATTGGTGGTAACTAAGAAGAAGATTATTGAGGTAGAGATTGGAATGACAGATAATACTCCTGTTCGTCATCCACAATCTTCAAACGGATATTACTTTGTAAACGGAATTTTACTACATGATTAATTAATGGTTATACTACATAAAGATCACTCTATTTATGAAGTGGGTGAGGATTCGCCTACGATGTCAAAGTCATTGCGTCAGTTTTATCATCTTAAATTCGAAAAAATATTAAAAAATCATAATGTTCCATATAAATTAGTAGATTATGAAAATTATGATGGTAATTACTTTATAGGTAGATTTGCACATGCAATTCCTGATAAAGAATTACATTCTAAGTGTTTTGATAATTTGTATGATTTCTATGGTGAAAATATGTGGCCAAATAAAAATGCATATTATTATTATGATGATAAAGTTAGACAATATGAACTTTTAGAGAAGTATGGGATTCATGTTCCAAGTGTTACTTGTAATGATTTGGATGAATTGTTAAAAAGTGCTACTCTTGGAACGGTTATTAAATCTACATATGGTGCAGGTTCTGAGAGTGTTTTTTATATTTGGGAAAAAGAACATCTTGACCAAATAGAAGAATATATTTCTGAGTGTTATAATAGTGAAAATTTTTTTCCTTGTCAAGTTCAAGAATATGTAGATGTCGAGTATGAATATAAAATGATAATAATCTATGATGAAGTTTACGGCGTTAAACAGAAATTATTAAAAAAATGGGATAACCCTAATAGATTTCCATTTGAATATCAAAAAAATGAACATTGGGCTTCAAGAGTTGTAAGGGAGAAAAGTGGAAATCAATTGGCCACCACAACAATGTCTTTAGATGAATTTGATTTCGAATTGATTGAGTCTATGGTTGATATACAAAAAGAATTAAATACGCCTAATTTGAAATTTGATTTTTTAGGAAATAGGGCAACCGAATTTACTTATATGTATGGTGAAATACCAATGTCAAGTTGGAAATATAATTCTTTTAATTTAGATTCTAAATCTTTTGAAGAAAAAGTAGTATCATTAAATGAGTTTTCGTATAAACAATCTAATTCAGTATTAAAACATTTGGAGATTATATAATGAAATATTTATTTGTAATCTATACTGATATAGAATATAAGGAACATTTAGATAATTTTAAATCACAAGAGTTTTATAGACAACTTCATTTAAATAATCGTCCTACCGATCCACATATAGAGATTATAGAATGGGGAGCAGATTTTCATACTGAGTATAAAGATTTACCATTGAAAACTCAAAAAATGATGAAGTGGTGTAGTGAGAATAAAGATTATGATTATTTAATAAAATGTGATGATACTATTTTTGATGATAAGTGGATTCATTATAGTGATAGATTAGTATATGAAAATATTTTTAAAAATGATGATATAGAATATAGTTGGAAATGGGGAGATGATTTTGATGAATCTATTACTGAAAACGATGTATTATATTATCAACCAAATACACATTGGGGTAGTGGATTAATGGGAGTCTGGATTAAAATAAATCAAATAAGTAAACACTACCGTGGAATTAATTTGTTAGAATTAGATAAAAAAGATTGGAACAATTTCGAAAATTATCACGATTCGATAGAAGATTTGAATCATAATTTTATACCAAATGATATTCCATTTTTTGAAGGAAAATTTTATATTGTTTCACGAGATTTAAGTATATTTATAGGTGAACAAGAAAAGTTAGCACAAGAGATGGCAGATAATTTTCCTGTTGAAGATTTAATGGTAGGTTATTTAGCAGAGTCGTTTTAAATGAAAAAGGTTTTAGTAGCATTAGCAAATAAAAAATTTATAGAACATACCAAAAGTTTGTTTTATAGTGCAAAAACACAAGGTGATTGGGAAGGTGATTTTGTAATTATTGTGCCAGAAAATGATAAGGACAAGTTTGATGAAAAGGAATTTACCGATAAGGGAATAGAAATTTTTTATGGTAAAACTTTACCTGGAAATCCAAAACCACATTATTACAAATATTATCTGTGGACAGAACATTTTAAACAATGGGATTGGATTTTTTATTGTGATTTGGATGTATTGTTTTTTAATAAAATAGAATTTGGTTTCCTTAACGATACTGAAGTTTTATATGCAAACGATTGTAATGGGACTTTATTAAATTTCCAATTTGAGTATAGAGGTTATAAAGTAGAGAAATTTGATCAAGAAACTCGTGATAAGTATGATAAAGTCCAAGATTATGTAAAATATCCATCATTTCAAAGTTGTTATATGATATTCCATAAAAATTTTATAAAAGATGATACTTTTAAGAAATTAATAAATTTACACAATGAATATTATGTTTATTATAATGATTTGATATTAGATGGGTTGACCGAAGAACAATCTATTTTAAATCTTGCATTTATTGGAGAGTGGGATCATCTTGGTAGTAGATATATGAATACATATAAAAGGGCCAATGAGTTAGAATGGAATTTTGATGAGATGTTAAAACCTTATAAGGATATTAGAGATTATACAAAAGAGGGAATTATATCAGTACATTTTTATCAGTTTTTTCAGCCTTGGTCGGAACACAATGAAACATTTTATCCAGTTTACACGGAAAATGTAAAAGAATTTAATTTGAGGACATGAAATGAAAAAAGTTTTAGTGACTTTAGCAGATGATAATTATGTACCATATGTAGGACATTTAGAAAATTGTGCAAGAATAGCTGGTGGATGGGATGGTGATTTTGAATGTATAACTCGTGCATCTGATTTTTATGAAGAATTACCTTCAAGTCCATCTATTCAATTTTATAAAATGTTATTATTTACTGATCATTTTAAACAATGGGATTGGATATTCTATTGTGATTTAGATGTATTATTTTTTAATAAAATAAATTTATTTGGTGAAGCACATCGAGGTGAAAATTTTATATACGCTCCCGATAGTAATATTTATTTAAAAAATAAGTTTGGTGTTTTTCCACCTGAGATAGAAGAATTATCAGATAAAAATACATTTGATACATCTTTTTTATTGTTTAATAGTAAGTTGATTACTAACGGTTATTTTGATGAATTAAGGGATATGTTTATTAGATATCAAGATAGCACTCATCCTTTTTATAAAGAACAATCAATTTTTAATACTACCTTTATTGATAAATGGAAACCACTTGGTCATCAATTTTTACATACACCATCCATCTTACAAGAAGTTGATTTTGATCCAACCACTTTGAGTAATGGTTATTATGATGATACTGATTATTCCGATAAAATAGCAGTACATTTTACAAGTTTTTTCCCTCCTTGGGATTCAAGTAATTTAGCATATCATGAGAAATGGAAAGATTTTGAACCAGAAGAAGTAGAAGAAGTGAAACATGGTCAGTATCCTGAATTTGACGGTGGTAATCATATTATTTCAATATCTTGTTATACACACGGACATTTGGATTGTCAATTAGATGTTACAGATGGAGAACACTCTTATAATCATGGTGATGGTAATCTTTGGCAAACTTATACAATTTTTAATGGGAAGGTTGATGGTAAATGGTTAAAATTTCATCCAGATGGACAGAAGATATCTGAACAAGAATATGAAGATGGATTACCTATAGGTCATTGGAAAGAATGGCATGAAAATGGTCAACAATGGAAAGATGAGTTTTATGAAGATGGATTAAAAAATGGAACATCAAAACATTGGAGAACAGATGGGGCTATAGTATTTGATGGTCAATATAAAAATGACAAAAAAGATGGTGAGTGGATTTATTATTATCATGTTCAAGATAAAAAGAAAAGTGAAGGACGATATGTTGCAGGTAATAAGGTTGGTCAATGGTTGAATTTTTTTGAAAATGAATTTGGAGATTCTACCGTAACCATAACTGATGGGGATGGAAAAAAACATAAAGTAAAAAATCTATCCTCACAGGTTCATTATGAGGACGGAGTGTTACACGGATCTTATGTTGAATGGGATGAGACTGGTAAAGAAATAATTAATGGTAAATATAAAAATGGTAAACCAATCGGTAAGTGGACTTGGTATTATACAAATGTACCTAAACATGCACATAGAGTTAAATGTAAAACTATTGATTATAAAAATGGTTTGATGCATGGAAAATATTTAGAATGGCATCGTGATGGTAGAGAGTGGAAACGATTTAACTATAAAGATGGTAGATTAAATGGTGAATATATAAAACATAGAAAAGATGGTTCAAAGTATTATATTGGAAATTATAAAAATGGTAAGAGGTTTGGTGATTGGGTTTATTTCTATCACAATGATGCTAAAAAACGAGAAGAAATTTATGGTAAAGAAGAGAAATTAGAAGGGAATGTAAAAGAATATCATTTTGGTGGAGATGGTATAGCATGGGATGAAGTTCAAAATCCCAAAGTTTCATCAGAAACTATGTATAAAGATGGATATAAAGATGGAATACATAAAGAGTGGAAGTCAGATGGAACTGTTTTAAGAAAAGGAAAATATTCTCTTGATATGAAAGAGGGTAAGTGGGAATATTATCACGAAAGTGATGATGGTAAAACTTCAAACCTTAGACTTAGAGTACATTTTCAAAAAGATAAGAAAGTTGGCAAATCAATAGAATATTATAAAAATGGTAATCTTAAAGAATCTAAGATATATGATAGACTTGGAAAGTTACATGGAGATTATGAAGAATATTTTGTAAGTGGAACGATAAGAGCCAAAGGTAATATGAGGGGAGATGAAATGGAAGGAAAGTGGAATTTTTATTACCACAATGAACAAAAAGAAATGGAACTTGAACTTAAACAAGGAGTTCCTGTTGGAAATGTAAAAATTTGGTTTGACAATGGGACACTTAAAAAGGAGATACAGATATGATAAGTTTTATTGTTCCCTTTTCTACAATAGAAAAAGATAAACATTTAAATTTAAATGAAAAAGAAGATTTATGGGAAGAAAACAATGAATCTAATATTGTTTATTGCACTATAAAGACATTAAAAAATATAAATTCTCTTAAATGTGAAAAAGAAATTTTATTAATAGATAACAGTCATACTTGGCCAGATATTAAAATACCAAATGTTAGGGTAATAAAAGGTTGGCAAGCACAACCTATAGAAGAACTTCGTAAAGATGATAGGTTTATGAATCATTTTACCTTTTCACCTTATATGGAATTACATCTTGGAATAGACCAAAGTTTGGATAATGAGGGAGCATTGACCATGTGGGTGTCTTTAGCATTTCATTTAGGAGTACAAGAGGCTAGAGGTGAATATGTAGTTTTACAGCATAACGATACTTTTTATCATCAAGATTGTATAGATGAAATGATACAACAAATGAATAAACAAGACCTTCAATATATTTCAGTAGATAACAAAAAGATATGGGCATCTACTTATCTTAATGCAAAAGATTTTTTAGACCTACATCTTTCTAAAGATTCTAAAGAACCAGTTAAATTAAGACCTGAACATGGTGGATATGTAAAAACGAAGTGGCTTGGGTTTGCAGATGCGTATTTTTTCTTGTGTAAGAGAAAGTTCTTTGATAATTATAATATAGATTGGTATTATGGTGATACTAATCATGGGGCGACAATTTATTGTCTTTTTCACGATTTAAAATATCTTCATTTAGGTCCTTATTATGATAACCCAAATTGGGAAACACCTAATGGATTACATACATATCACTATAAAGATAAACCATTTTTAACTCATCTAAAAGGTGGATTTTCAGAAAATAAAATGTCATCAGAAGATTTTCAAGATATATATGATTTATATAAACAAGAAATTCATAATTCTATAGGAGAATTACATAAACAATGAAAAATGAACATACTCTTTGGGTAGAAAAATATAGACCAGATAATCTTGACACTTACATTGGTAATGACCAACTAAAAAGTAAGGTCAAGGTATATTTAGATAGTGGAGATTTACCACATCTTCTATTGTTTGGAAAGGCAGGAACAGGTAAAACCACACTGGCAAAACTACTCGTTAATAATATAGATTGTGATTATTTATATATTAATGCATCAGATGAGAACAATGTAGAAACCGTAAGGAGTAAAGTTAAGAACTTTGCATCCACTATGGGTTTCAAGGATTACAAGGTTATAATCTTGGACGAGTGTGATTACATTACACCAAACGCACAAGCAGCACTTCGTAATCTAATGGAAACATTTAGTAAACATTGTAGGTTCATTTTGACTTGTAATTTTGTCGAGAGAATAATTGACCCGATACAATCTCGGTGTCAATCATTTCAGATTATCCCACCCGATAGGAAACAAGTTGCAATGCATTTATCCAATATTTTACAAAAAGAACGTGTTGATTCAAAGGTAGATGATATTGTACTTTTAGTTAATAGTGGATATCCTGATATTAGACGAGTTATCAATGGTGCACAAAGACAATCAGTAGATGGTAAATTGGTTATTGATAAACAGAGTATCGTAGAGAATGATTATAAATTAAAGTTATTAGAGATATTAGAGAAACAAGATAAAAAGAGTGCATTTAATAGTGTTCGTCAGTTAATGGCAGATGCAAAAGTTACAGACTTTGCTGATTTATTTCGACTTCTATATGATGAAGTTGATGGTTATGGTAAAGGACATATTGCTGAATGTATTTTAATAATAGCAAAATATGAATTAAGTGATGCCCAAGTGGTTGATAAGGAAATCAACGCGATGGCAATGATAATAGAAATACTACAAGTTATAAAATAAGGAGTTAGAATGTATTACGAAGCAACGGTTGTATTCATTGAAGAAATACAGACAAAGAACGGAGTAAAAGAAAAGAAAGTTCGTAAGACTTACTTAGTTGAATGTGATTCAGTAAGTGTTGCGGAAGCAAAGGTAAATGAGTGGTTAAAGACTTCACCTTTTGCTTTTGAAACAATAATTGCAAAACAATCAAAAATAGTAGATGTGGTGG
>Ga0114933_10005349_pt1 | contig 11689 bp, 5 predicted proteins | sample 4SBtaG_FD_89691 | JGI IMG/M metagenome (GOLD analysis project Ga0114933, IMG submission 89691) | Deep subsurface microbial communities from Kolumbo volcano to uncover new lineages of life (NeLLi) - 4SBTROV12_W25 metaG | ecosystem: Environmental > Aquatic > Marine > Volcanic | place: Kolumbo... | reverse complement strand
GTGTCAACTATCCCACTTAAATCGTAGTAAGCTAAAACGTCTCCAGTTGCAAAACCAGCTTTTCTAGAATATTCAAATAAAATGTCCTGCTTCATTATGTATCCAGTCTATTAAGCTCTAATGTATTAACGCTCTTCTCTTGAGAAAAAGACCTACTGTATGTTATACTTGACACATCTTTATTTTCTACTTTATTTTGACCGTCTAACCTTTTAGATTCGCCGTCTAAAAATGAATCTTTTAGGTAATCGTTTATTAATATGACCTCTGTTTCCGAGTTATTAAAGCTGGTTTCGCTCCTATCGTCAGCTATAGCTGAAGTAACTACCTCGACTAGCTCTCTGCTATTTTTTAATTTTAAATCGTAAATCAAGTAGTGGCCGTTGCGAAGACAGGAGGGAACACTAGTGTACTGTTGCATGGCAGGCACTACGGAGATTGAGTAATCACAATCTCTCAAAGAACTATTTTCGGGAAAATCTTTGTCTGAAAAAGACGCCTCATAAGTTATCTCCCCATTAAAATCATCTTTTGAAACAGATATAGATAAGGGTCTGGGAGCTAAAACGTATTGCGTTCTAGTGGGGAACATTTTATTGTACATAGCTTGAGCCTCATCTCTTATCAATTTAGAGTTGTTAGCCAACATCAAATCTAGCAAAATTAAATTATCTCTATTTATTTTTTCTAATGCCCCTCTTGTAGCTATTATACCTGAGCAATTTACTGTTATTATATCTGTCACATTATCATGACTAAATGCAACATTATAATCAAAGTAGGAAGATCCATTTTTTATTTTAGCATTATTAAAAAGTTGATTATTATCATATATAATACTGAAAGATATCGTCCTAGAGTCTTCATTAGGACTTATACTAAAAGATACAGGATCTCTATTTAAATCTAAATTTGTTGACCCGCCAGTTCTTGTACCGCCGGTGCCTTTTATATGCCTTTTGTAAGCCTTATTAATTAAGTCGTAAAAGTTTCTATTTTTAAAGTCTCTTTTTATTTCTGACCAAGTAGTTTGCGAATCTTTATCTCCTTGAACATTACCAGTCAGAGTCATGTTAATAAAATTTCCTCCTTGCTGTTCGTCTATTGAAATGTCATAAGTCAATAGAATTTTTGCAGTCTGCATTTTAGGCAGATTTGCTTCTTCCCCAGTCGTCTGAGAAGATTCATTAGTCGCAAAAGAATAGGCTTCTGTTATAGAATAGCTACCACCGAGCCTATCCACTGTTTCATTTTGAGAATTTAGTATTAAAGCGGAGTTAGGGTGTACATTTTTATTTAGGGCTTGATTTACTTTAAGAGAAACCCCTTTCCTAGAGTCGACAAAAGCCTTAGCCTTTAGAAAAGCGTTTAATTTATTATTGGTGCCATCAGTGTTATAACCAGATGCAGATATTGTGTGCGTTACGGAAACAACTCCCGTTCCGTCTTCGCTATAATTCCAGCTATCCACTGGATCAACGACTCCATAATTATTAAGATAAAAATCTTTATCGCTTTTATAGCCAACTATAGAAATACTATAATCAACAAAACCAGAGTAATTAGAATCACTAAACGATAGACTTTCAACAGTGCAGTTTTTAAGATGAAACTCTGTTCCGTGTCCTATGACACTAAAGTCTTGATAATTCTTCCTTAAGGCACCCGCAAAAGCTTGTGCTATTTCGTCTCTCTTCTGAGATAACTTAAGATAATCATTCCCGGCATTATCTTCTCTTAGAGGCAATAAAGCTATTCTTCCCTCTAAACTTATATTAACAACTGTAGAAAAAACATCTCCACCAACGTAGTTGTTACTAAATGTCTTAGATATGAAAGGGGTAGGCACAGGAAATTCAAAATCCCCATACTTAACTTTGACATCCTGTCTATAATTTCCCATATCTAATATTTAAGAGCTGTAACTGAAACACCTTTTTTATCCACAAAACCCATTGAACTATTAAAAGCTAAAGTATAATCTGAAGAAAAATTATAATCTAAAGACTCCAAAAACCAATTTAAATCATTTTTGCCAACTTGTTCAGATTTTACAAAAGCGCTTTTCTGTACTTCGGGTTGCAAACTAGTAAATACACTATCCGAAGCCGTCTTTAAATAGTCAGTATGCGCTGTATTTATTTTATTCGAGTTAGGATTTCTTTTTACTACGCAACTAAAAGAGACATTTTTAGACCCTGATGAGCTTTGGTCTGAGTCGTAGTTTGTTTCTTTTACATTTGGAGCTATTTTATTTGATCTAATCCTTACTGGCATTTCGTAGTTAGATTGTTTTTCTAATTTTCTTATGTAAGTTTCGTTTCGCAAAGTTGGATCATCAGAGTATGTAAAAGAGTAAGATATACCTAAGCCATATATTGCGAAAGAGACGTTAGAGCTAATAAGATTTCTAGGAAAAGTTAAATTATCTATAGAGGAACTAGTCTTGGTAGAATCAAATATAGGTTTTAGTCTAGATATGACATCAGATGAGGATGTAAATTTATCGTATAGATTTTTAGGCTCAAATAAATAGTTTTTGCTTTCATCATAAGGCTTTATTTCTCCAGCCTCGGTTACACTAGTTATGTTATTTTCACCTCTGCTCGACTCTAATGTATACTCAAAAATTGCATCGTTGTGCATTCTTGGGTTAGTTGTAAAACTTATATTATAATTAATTGAGCCTGCCATTCTGTTAAATGACCTACCAAAAGAAATAAATTTTGTTTTTAAATCTGAATGATTATTCCACTCTTGAGCGCCGGGAATCCAATCTGGGCTAGATTTAATATAATCGCTGAGCATAGCTTGACATCTAGAGTAAGCATTATTTTTCAACACTAATAATCCTTGATATGCATTCTCGTACTTATCTTCATTTCTAATTGTTGATGCATCAGTTTCTAGACTACTTACGACAGATCTTCCTTGGATACTTCCATCTTCAGTTACAGAAACATTTCCTGAGCCATCAACAGCAATACTATAACTAAAAGTAGCAGACCAATTTTCGTCTTTTTGATCACTACGATAAACACCCGCGCCTAGAGACATACTCCTAGATAAAGAGTATTGGTTGTTTATAGTGTCATAACTTTCATTAAAGATGCCGTTACCTTTTACTACCCTTATAAAATTTTCGTATCTACCATCTATAAAAGCTACCTTTGCAACAGAATTACCCGAAACATCAAAAGCTTTTAAAGCAATCTCTTTTGCTATAGCGCTAAAATCAACACCACTGGGAGAGTTTTTCCTTAAAGTAAAATTTATAGCTTGGCCAAAGCTATACTGAAAGCCATCTGTTATAGAAAAGTCAAAATTCTCAGAAAAAGATTCAAAATATTTCGCATATTCAACCTCAAGAAAACCAACAGACTTGTAAATCTCTGAGTCGGCTGCTTTTAAGTCACTTGTTTGATCAAAAGCTTCATAGAACTCAAGCTCCATATTTACCCTAAGTAAGTTTATGTGATCTTGTATACTTGCTTCCTGTGCTGCAAACTCATAAGATAATATTTTTACATTTTGTATTATAGTGCCGTTTATAGATATACTCTCTACGAAGCCAGAATTATTTTGCCCAAGTATTTCTTCTATATGCGCTCTCTCTGTAGTATCTATCTTTCTAAACCTAGTAGACTCTATATCATTACCGGGATATATAAATGCAGTTATAGAAAGAGAGACTGTCCTGCCATATTGATACATACCGCCGTCAAGGTAGTCAGCAGACTGGGAAAAGCCTAAAACTTCTGCGTTTTCTAGATTTATAGTAGCCATATTATAATCCCTGCCCACTGTATTTATTAACTATTGGGCCTAAAGTTGAATCATTTTTTACAGCCTGTTGTATTGCTTTTTCAAATGCGCTGTTCCGCATTCTACTCCCCTGAATAAATATATTAATTGCTTGCTGATTATTATTAGTGGTCATGCCTTGCATGTTTCTAGCCATAGCTTCTCGGTTGTAACGTATGTCCCTTCGCGCGTCGGCAACCATATACTCACGAGTTCTCATTACATTGTTCTCATCATACTGACTGTTCGTGCCACTCACAGCTCTTTGTAAGTTTTGCTGTAAAAGAACATCTTTCTGAGCTAACATATTATTCATTCTCATCTTCTCGCCAAAACTTTGACCAAAATCGTTTAATGTGCCAGTTTGAGCAAAGTCTGCGTACCTACCCTGTCGATCAATTTGAGCGTTTTGTTGAAGTCCGGCAATTAGCCCGCTTCCCCTCATAGCTTGCTTAAAACTAGTATCAAGATCTTTTATAGTTGAGTCTAGAGTTAATATTCCTTTATTTAACTGCTCCTCTGGGGTTCCTTTGAAAGCGTTAGCAGCCTGAGTGTTAGCTATATCCATTAGTCTTTCTCGGCTAAAAGGACTACCTAATGCCCTGTTTATCGAACTAGCTTGGTTAAAGCTGACTCTTCTAGCCGCATCCTGAGCAGGCTTTAAGAACTCAGTGCCTTCTAAACTGCCTCCAAGTAGACCTTGAATTGCTTGAAATCTATTTACATTAGCCCTATCAACCCCTAGTCTACTACCTGCCCTAGAAGCTATGGCTCCAGCCTGTTGAGCACCTTGTAGTTGAGCAAAAACATTATTTAGAGAAGATGGGTCAGTTAAAGCTGCTACACCCCCAAAAGCTTTTATATTTCTTCCTTGTCTAGCCGCATTTTGTTGAGCTCGAGTAGTTTTAATTAAATTGTTTAATTGATCTTTACTAAGAGTAGCTAGACGGTCACTTGTGCTATTTAATTGTTCTAATTGTATAGCAAGAGCCTCTAGGGCTTTTGCGTCTTGAGAGTTGGCTTCTGCTGACGCGTCAGTTAATGCTTTAGACAAGAGCGCAGTTTGTTGAGAGTCTACACTTCCAATCCCTCCTGCACCAGCTCTAGCTAGAAAACCTTGAACTTGAGAGCCCAATGCCGTACCTCTTAGTGAGCCAGCTGAACCAAAAGCAGTTTGCGCCCCAGAAAGAGAGGCTCCAAAAGTACTTAAGTTTGCTCTTACGTTATCAGCGTTTTTAAGCCCAGCGTTTAGCCTTATTCTTCCTGTATCAGATAATACTGCATTAGCAGCTTGAGAATTAATTTTTATTAACTCTTTCCTTGTTTTTTCCTCTAAAAGTAAACCCTCTTGAACTCTTTTTATTATTCGCGCATCTCTTAAATTAAGTTTTTGGATTTCTCCCCTAACCTTAGATTCGTTTTGTATAACTTTGATACTTTCTGCGCTAGCTGTGACAGTGTCGGCGGTTGACTGCGCCGCATCTTTTGCCGCATCTCCTCCAGTCTTTAAAGTTTTTATTAAGGCGTCTAAACGCTCGTCGGCAATACCTATCGACTTACCAAGCTCTTGAAGTCTTTTAGTCGTCTTGTCAGCGTTAATATCTCCCCCAAACCCTGACGACAACGTACCCGGGTTTGAAATAATATTTCCAAGTATTTGATTAAATACATTTAAATCCTTATTAAATCTTTCGGTATTTCCTTCTACGCCTTGAGTGAACTGATCAGTGTTAAATAATCTGCCAGATATATTATCAAACTCTCTCTGCCTAGCTTCGCTTTGCCTACCAGCCTCGAATTCGCTCATAAATATACGTTCAAGGTTACCTAAGACATCTAAAAACTTTCTATCGTTTCTTTGGGCGAAACCAGCTGAATCTGATCGAAATTGAGCGTCTTCTTTCCGGGTTTGTTGTTGAGCTATAGCATCTGCAATAGCGCCTTGAATTGCGGCTGGATCAGCTAAACCGGAGACCTGTTTCCTTAATGAAGCTGGTAAATCTTTTAATGCGTTATTTAGTTGCTCTTGCGCTTGATTAACTTGAGCCATAGTAGCGCTTGTATCATTAAAAGTTGCTATTGCCTGTTCAGTAGCATCTCCAAACTTAGTTAGCTTGCCTATATTTTGCTCTACCTCTTGAGCTATCGTGGCCATAGCTCTCCCTGCTTCTTCGAATTCTTTTGTAGTATTGTCGAAAAGACGGCTGTCTCCTATCGCGGCCGCACCAACAAAAGCCCCGCCAGCACTACCTAGAACTCCACCTACGCCCATTCCTGATATACCTCCACGTATTCTTCTACCTGCCCTCCCTATAGCTCTTCCACCTCTTCTTAAAGCTTGACCAGCAAGACTTCGAGTACGAATTTCTCGAGTTATTCTTCTACCACTTGCTGGAACAGGCCCAATCGGTCCTCGTGTCGTATTCTGTTCTGAATCTATAATTGACCCTCTTCCAAATAAAGTTGGAGCAATGACGTCCCTACGTCTATTGAAGCCACTTCGAAAATTTATTCTTTGGCTTCTATTAGCGAAACTTCTTGTTCTGCCTCCGTCCGAACCGCCAGCGGGCATAAAAGAACCTAAATTCCTGCCCATTGCGTTATTAACACCTCTAGGTAGAAAGCTTCCTGCAGTGGCGACTGCTCCGCCTACTAGCAAAGCTTTTTGTAAAGACTCCGCAACTACACTTACTTTAGATGATGCTTTTTCTTCGCTCTCAGTATTACTTCTTAACGCGTCAGTCAGTAATTGAAGACCGACAGTTACACCAATCAAAGTAGCAGTGTTGCTAGCTAAACTTCTATTGTCGTCGCCATTTGCAAAGTTAGGCACGCTTCCAGCTGATTTCGGATTCGTGCCCATAGATAAGCTACGTCTTATACCTTGGCCAAGACCGCCGGGTTCGTCTTGTGTATTATAAACACCAAGCCCCATAGGATTAATACCGGAAGCTAACGAGCGGCTAGAGCCTACTCTGATTCTATTCATAGGTACCCCAGCAGAACGCTCTCTTGCCACGGCTTGATGAAGAGCGCTGAAGCTAGGGATAAAACCACCGGCTTTACCTTTCTTCTTCATTAGCGGTCCTGAAGCATACTGAGCCATTGTTTGGGCTAAAGCTGAATTGTCTAAAGCTTGCCCTGATTTTGTCGTAAGAGTGCTAACAATTTTATTACCTATACTATTTAAAGCTTCTTGACTTAAAGTTCTTTTTGCATCTGCTCTTTTTAATGCACCTGAATAACCAAATTTCTTTTTAAATCTTGAGTTTACATTACCACTTTCTTCAAAGTCCCATAACGCACTAGTGTCTCCTGCTAAACCAGCCTCAAAAGACTTGGCGTTTTTTGTCATTGCGTTTATAGCAGTTTCAAATATAGAGCCTTCTGCACCGGGAGGGAATAAAGCGTTGCCCCTTCTTCCTATATTAGTTGCTTTAACTACAGGAGCATCATCTTGTAATCCCATGCTTTTGGCAAAGTCATTTGTGACCCTTTCCATAGGCTTGGCCATATGCTTCTTTACTAAACCAGAGAAAAGATTTCTATCGTCTTTATCTTGCACTTCTCCTAGAAAGGATTTTGATTGAAAGCCAGTAAAATATAATTTTGGAGGAATGCCTTTTTTGCCTTTAAAAGGAGTTATGCCTCCTGTAGAAACCTCTATGCTGGAGGCTTGGTTACTCTCTCCGAACAAAGCTAGGCCACCAAATCTACCACCTAAATCAAAAGTATTTTGAAATTTTGCTTTTTCTGCTCTAGCCTTTTTTCTAGCCCTTGCCTTGGCTGCGTCTGCCGTGCTTACATACCCAGCTTCTTTAGCATCTGCTTTCGAAACATCTCCTCTTTTTATAGCTTGAGATAACCCTGCTCCAGTATAATCTCTACCGCCTATTGTAAAGTTTTTGAAATTAGGAATATAACCACCAGACAAAGCGCCCATGAAATCTTTAAAAGCTTCAGAGCCTTTTGGAGGTATAACTGCCGTAGCCTTTTTACCCATAGAATTAGTAAAGTCCACTACACTCTCATGACCGTTAGTCATAGCAGAGAAAGCTCCGCCTCTTCCGTTATGTATAGTATCTCTTCTAACTTTTGGGTTTGCTAACTGAGAGCTTGAGTAGCCACCCATCATCATACCGAGAACTTCTTCTTCAGCAAAATTTGGAACGTATCCACCGCTTCTACCTCGACGACCTCTTCTTCCAAAGTTTCTTTCGCCCCCTGAAGTTGCACCAAAGTCAGGGGAAAAAGCAACTCCTGCACCTGTTAAACTCGCAGCTATACGTTGAGATACTATCAATTGATTATCCAAAGCAGCAGTCTCTTGATTTATCCTTTGCAAGACAAGTTCGTGAGCGTCTTCTACAGAAAGAGTCCCGTTCCTAATCCTATTCATTAGGTCAGGGTTTTCACTTAATACGCCAAATATCTGCTTCTGGATATTGAGTTGGTTTTGTAAGTTTCTATTTAACCCAGCTAATGTCTTAAACGCATCGGCAGCAAAAGTCGCTAGTTGAGCGAATGTTTTAATTAACAATGCGCCAACTATAATTATACCGGGACCTCCTATAAACTTACCTATGCCCTCGAAAACAGATTTAGCTATAGCTTGACCCGCCTTAGCAAGAGACCCATCTCCTGAAGCGGCATCAAAAGTTTTATTTATCGTACCAAATATATTTTCTAAAGCAGGTCCGAATGTCAATCCGCCAATCTCAGCTGCGGCTTCTTTAAATGTATTTATAGTTCTTTGAAATTGAGCAGCAAGAGTCTCGTTGAGTTCTTCATTTCTTCTTATGGCTTGATCAGATGAACCTATGGATATACCTAATGCCCTGTTGTATATTCCTTGTTCTCTACTCAAGTCACTTAAAGCAGCTTTAAGAACGTTAACTTGGAAGACACCACCTACTAGCTCTGATATTTGAGCTCTCTGAGATTGACTAAGGTTGTCAAACTGCTTGGCTAGGTTTTCTAATACTCTTATAGCTGGTAGAGTGTCGCCTTGAAGACCTCTAACTTGAATACCTAAATTCTCTAGTTCTTTGATAACTCTAGGTCGCTGTATTCTTGTAAATATAGTTTTAAAACTGTTACCAATAACAGCACCACCTCTAGCAGTTTTTTGCTGAGCAGTCGTAACAATAGCTAACAACTGATCTAAATCTACTCCAGCGCTAACCGCAGCAGAGCCCACACGACCCAAAGCTTTGGCTAAATCTTCAGAGCTAACAGCAAATGCAGCATCAACATTAGCTAATTTATTAATGATTGTAGTGCTGTCTAGACCTACTTTAGTGAAAGTATTTAGTGCAGCGGTAAGAGCGTTAACTGCATCTGCGGCATCCATCCCAGCCAATCTAGCCAAAATCAGAGCATCTTTCGTTCTTTTAAGAGTCTCCTCAACTCCCAGACCCTGCCTTGCGAGCTCTGTAGCGGCCTCTGCAGCCACTTTAAACGACTGCCCGGTATCTGATGCTATTTTAAATAAATCTGAGCCAAATTTCTGAAGATTAGTGCTTGTAGCTTGAAGGATTACATTGATGTCTTTAAGGGACTTCTCCACCTCAATTGCCGACTTTACAGTAGCAGTGAAAGCCTTTCTCACGGCCAATATTGCACCGGCTGAAGCACCGAAAGCTAAGACACGAGCGTTAGAAGCATCGAGTGACTTCTCGAACTCTCCCAATTGTCCATTTATTCGACCTAGTGGTCTAAACCCTCTAGTGTTTAGAGCTAGATCGATATTAATTCTTGTAGATCCTGCAGTTGTAGCCATAATACCTTAAACCTTCACAGCTTTTAACTAATTACACTTTAAACTACACTACATTCCATGCATCTTCAATATTTCATCAAAATTCATTTCCCCACCATGTTTTTCTATTTCTTCTGAAAGATTCATAGATTTCTCATCATTAGTCTCCATAGAAGACAATTCATCCCTTGTGGCACCGAATACAGACTTGCCTCCCCCTTCGCCCTTATTCTCCATATCTCTCATAGCTTCTGAACTTTTTGACTGCAATTCATACCATTCTATTATTTTATCAGGGGTAGCTTGAAAGTCTTCTGGAGGGCTTTTATGATTGCTCATTAAATTTTTTAAATACTTAGCTTGCGACATCAAAGCGAGTTGGAAGTTAGTTAAAGTAAGTATAGGTCTACCAAAAAAATTATATACATTATCATCACAAATAATATAAGCGTTCATAAAAAAAGGCGATACTGCCACTCTCTTTATTTCATCTCCCTGAAACTTTTCGCTAATCATCTCCGTGTATATACCAAGACACTCGTTGACTTCTTCGTGGCCTAAATAATCGAATTCTTCCTCTGTATAGTAGAGTTCTTTAAGCTCCCTGTCTTTAAACATAGATCTTTGCAAAGTTAATTCGCTAATTTTTTTATTAGCAAACGTCTCTGCTGTCATACCCATGCTCTCCTGCCTCTCGTAATTAAGTACAGTCAACTCTTTTTCAATAGGTTCTATCTCCTCTTGAATGAGTGCTAATTGAGATTTAATTAAAAGTTTGGATTTTGTTAAGTGTAGTTGAGAAAGCTTATCTGTAAGCTCTTTTATTTGTTGCTCCTCTTTTTCGGACCAAGCCCCCTCCGCTATTAGAAAAGCCACAGACTCCTCTTCTGTTTTTAAGCCTGACTCCGTAGCAGTATATAGAAACTCATTAAACTTTCTTTCAGACTCTCCTGTTTCTAGTTCATTGAGATGCTTTACAAATATCTTATTTTTGTTTGATTCAAGTCTAAATTCAGAATAGCCAAATATTATATCTCTATATAGATCTTTATATTTTTTAAAAGGATCATTCACTTTCTATTGGCACCTCTAGACCTGCTAGCATTTTTATCTTATCGTCGTAAACCTCTTGTAAGCTTTCGTCTTTTCTAACTTCTTCTTTAATATAATTTAAAGAGTCCGCAACTCTTTCAAAGTCTTCTTGAGTCTTGCAGTTGCCGCCATTCCAAGCTGCCAGTAAATAACCAGAACGTTCAATAACTTCGGCCTCGAAATTAATATACTTATTTTCTTCTTCAGCAATTCTTTCTTCTACTTGCTCATAAGCTTCTAATTTTTGATCAAACTTTTTACCAGCAAACATTGGCATGTAATCATCTATTCCTCCACGCTCTTCATTTTTAAATTTAATATAAGTTAAAAACAAAAGCCACCACATATTAGTCTGTCTAGCGGCTCGAGCCTCTGCAGTGTGCTCGTATAGATCCTCAGCTTTTACTTGATATCTTTCTAGCTCGGCTTTGAGTTCCTCTGTGTCTTTGACAATCTCAGCTAATTTTTCCTGTCTCTGCTCATCAGTTATCTCTTTATCTTCTTGTAAGTTTAATTGTAAAACTTGAAACTGTTTTTCTTTTAGCAGTAGCTCCCCGTACTTATCATTGAAATGTTTTTTTTCTTCTTCGCTTAAAGCGCCAGCGTCATCTTGATACCTTTTATTTATCATAGACCTTGTTAACAGTCCATTTTTAACGCCTTCGGACACCTTGACAGAGTAGAACAAATTGCACTCATCAAACATTTTGCGAGTAGGTCGCTTAAGAAAAACTTCAACATCCTCTATTACGTCCTTCTCTTTAGAGATGGTTATCTTGTTGCCTTCTTCATCTGTACTCTCTTCTTTTACGGTCTTAGTGTATTTACGAGGGACTTTAAAAGTATAAAGCCATTTCTTTGTGTTTAACTTCTCTTCACTCATCTTCTTTTAATGTTATTTCTACGAATTCAAGAGCCTTTTCTATTTCTCTTACGCAATCGTTTCCAGAGTCCAGTATTCTTTTTCTAATATGATCATACTTTTCATCTGTAAAATAATCAATAGACTCAATGCCTATGTCATCTAACGTG
>Ga0114933_10005346_pt1 | contig 11691 bp, 8 predicted proteins | sample 4SBtaG_FD_89691 | JGI IMG/M metagenome (GOLD analysis project Ga0114933, IMG submission 89691) | Deep subsurface microbial communities from Kolumbo volcano to uncover new lineages of life (NeLLi) - 4SBTROV12_W25 metaG | ecosystem: Environmental > Aquatic > Marine > Volcanic | place: Kolumbo... | reverse complement strand
TATGGATGTACTTGGTAGAAAATTGCAACCAACTAACCAACTATACTGCTTATACCATTCATTGGCTTGATCTGCCGACCATTGAGACATAAAGACTTATTTTTTATACATCTCTTCATCAGGATAAGGGAACCACCAAAAGTCCTGAGGTTGGCAATCAGGATCAATCATAACTGTTTTTGTATCTCTGAATGTTTCTAATCCCTCAGCTCCTAATTGTCTGCCCATACCAGATAATTTGGTTCCACCAAAAGGTCCTGCGTCATTATCTAATAATGGTGCATTGACCCAAACCATACCAGCTTCAAATTGTTCAGCAGCGCGGATGCCTTCAGATAAATCACTTGTATAAATATTTGCACCAAGACCATACTTAGAATTATTTGATTTTTGCATTGCTTCATCAAAACTTGAAACTTTACATATAGGAGCGACAGGTCCAAAGCTTTCATTATTGAATATGCTCATTTCATCACTGCAGTTTGTAAGAACAGTAGGAGCAACAAACCATCCTTTATTAAATTCACTAAGACGTTCGCCACCAGTTACTGCTTCTGCTCCCTCACTAAGTGCCTTGTTGAGAACTTTTTCATATCGATCTCTTTCCTTTTCAGAAACAATTGGTCCCATATCAACTTTATCGAGACCATTTCCAACTCTTATTTTTTTTGTTTCCTCGACTAACTTATCGACAAATTCATCATGTATTTTTTCATGAACAAAAAATCGTTCAGCTGATACACAAATTTGTCCACAATTCATATATGCAGAAAAAGCTGCTGCTCGAGCTGTTATATCCATTGGAGCTGACGGCATGACTATGAATGGGTCATTACCTGAGTTTTCAATCAAAGATCGTTTCATCAACTCCCCACATTTGCTAGCAATTCCAACTCCAACAGGAACACTTCCAGTGAATGCAATCATATGAGTATCTGGATGTTCAACTAAAAACTTACCCGCAGGAGCCTCCCCTGTAACAACTTGAAATAACCCTTCAGGTAATGCAGAAAAAGCCTTTGCAAATAATAAAGTTGTTAAAGAAGTATATTGTGATGGTTTAATTATCACAGAGTTACCAGCTGCTAGCGCTGCACTGGCTTCCCAAGCTAGAAGAACCATAGGATAATTAAAAGGCAATATTAAAACACAAGTTCCAAGGGGCTGCTTTAAGGTATAATGAAATTGACCCTCAACTGCTGAGCCAATAACTTTACCAGTTTCACCTCGACCCATTTCTGCATAGTATCTTATATTATGTACACTCCAATGAACTTCATCCATTGATTCTTTATATGGTTTACCCATTTCACGTGTGAGTGCTTCAGCAAATAGTGGACCCATTTCCGCAATTTTATTTGCTACTTCGTGAAGAACATGACTTCGATCTAAAGCTGATTTTGCATTCCAAATTTTTTGAGCTTTATTAGCAGACGCAATAACATTTTCCATTTCTGCTTGCGTTGTTTCTGGAATTTGACCTAATCGATCTTCTGTTGCTGGGTCAATAACATCAATCGAATTTGTTGATTTGCTCTCACTAAAGCTACCATTTACATAAATTTTTGAACTGACTTCAGTAAAACTATCAATCAATGACATTTCTTCTCCTAAAAAAAATATTATAAATAATCTTAATAGGTAAAAGTTTTTATTTCTATACTCAATTTAATAAATTATCTTAAGTTTAAATTAATGCCCCTATCGCTTAATAGTAAAGCAGGTCATTGGTAATGATCAGCCGCTGGAGCGTAACCAGCTAGGGGCACCAGACTATTAAGAATTTTTAGATTATTAATAAAAAACTGATTAAATATCTTTATTGTATATAGAAATTTTACTTTCTTTATGATGATTAAATAGTATTTTCCAACTTATGAACATCGATTCATATATAGAAAAATATACAACTCTTTTGATATCTCACAGATTCAAATCAATATTACTATTATCTATATTAATTCTTTTTATTTCTTCTGGTATGCGTTTTTTAGAGACTCCTTCTGGTTACAGGGGTTTTGTCGAAAATGAGTTTACGCACTACAAAAACATTACAAATCTAGAGGAAAAGTATGGAAAGATAGATGTATTAACATATGCAATTAAAGCTGATGAAGGTGATATATTCCAGAAGGATGTATTATTATTAATTGATGAACTTACTAATAATTCTTGGCAAACACCTTATTCATCGAGAGTAGAGTCCATAACAAATCACCAATACACAAAAGTAAATGGCGATGATATAGATATTGGAGATTTCATAACTAATATTGATAGTCTCACTGAAGATGACCTGAGTAATCTAAAGAGCTTAGCATTAAAGGAAGATAATGTTGTTCATTTTATCCTCTCTGAAAATTCGAAAGCTAGTCTTGTTAACATTTATCTAGAAATGCCAGAAGATGTTACTTTTACTGAACCGATGGAGTTTGCTAAAGAGCAGAAAGAATATTTTGAAGAAAAGTATCCTGACATTTTCGTTGGTATCGCAGGAACTGTTCAGTATGCACATAATTTTCAGACCACTGCAGAACGAGATGCTCAAACAATGTATCCAATTTTTGTAATCCTAATATTTATATTAAGTTATATTTTATTAAGATCTATTCTTGCCTCTTTAATTACGATCTTTGTTATTATTCTTTCTATTTTGCCGTCAATGGGGTCAGCAGGTTGGTTTGGATTTGATGTTAATCCTCCACTAATTATTGCTCCAATTATTATCTTAACTATTGCTCTGGCTCATTCGATACACATAATTTCAATCGCTATGACAAACATGTCAGAAGGCATGAGTCGAAATCAAGCTGTTGTTGAAAGTATGAAGATTAATTTTGTTCCTGTTTTCTTGACGAGCTTAACAACTGCTATTGGAATGGGAGGAGTTAACTTAGGTAAAATTCCTGCTTTTTCAGAAATGGCGAATACTGTTGTAGTAGGTTCTGCTTATAGCTTCATTCTTTCTGTTACATTGCTGCCTATTTTATTTTCACTCTTACCAATTAAATCTAAAGTAAAGTCAGTTATAATTCTTGGTGCTTTAGAACGCCTGGGAACATTTATATTTAATTTTAAATATACTCTCTTAATAACTATGGGAACAATATCAATAGTCCTATTTAGTTTTTTAGCGAATCTATACTTTGATGAAAAGTGGGATAATTATTTTGATCGAGTACCCTCATGGCTAGAAGTAAAGGATGTAGTCGATAAAGAATTTGGAAGCTCTTTTTTTCTTTTTGCAGATATAAAAACAGATCAATCAGACGGTATTACTGATCCAGCGTATTTAAAGAAATTAGAAGATTTTAGTAATTACTTAGAGGAGCAATATACATTTATTAATGTAACGACAGTCTCAAATGTTATTAAAACTTTAAATAAGAATATGAATGGAGGGCAAGAAAAGTATTATAGTGTCCCTGATAACAAGGCATTAATCGCACAGTATCTTCTCCTATATGAGTTTTCTGTGCCTTTTGGCATGGACCTTAAAAATCAAATGACAGCTGACAAATCTGACTCAAGATTATTAGTAAGAATCAACTATGCAACAGCATCAGAAGTTGTGAAAATTAATGATGAAATTATTAAGTGGATAAACTCAAATATGGGACCATACAAAACTGACGGTTTAGCAGGCATACCTGTTATGTTTTCATATTTAAACCAACAAAACTCCATGGGTCTTATGACAGGATTAGTCTTCTCATTTACTTTTATTGTAATTCTTATTGGATTTGCACTGAGAAGTTTCAAGTACGGTCTTATAAGCATTATTCCAAATATTGTTCCATTTATTTTAGGATTTGGAATTATTGGAGCATTAACTTCAGGAATGATTCAAGGCCCACATCAAACATCAGTATTAATATCTATAGGACTAGTCGTTGATGCAACTATTCATTTTTTAACAAAATATAAAAAAGCAATAGCATTAGGTTTATCTCCTCAAGATTCAATTCAATATTGCTTCAAATACGTTGGTTATCCGATAATTATTGCGTCCATATGTTTATTTATTGGCTTTTTATTCTTAACTCAGTCGATCTTTATATCTAATTATATTATCGGAGGAATGTGTGCTTTAATTATTGCCATTGCACTTTTGGTAGATTTACTTTTATTACCAGCATTGCTATTAATATCATCTAGAAAAGTCTAATATACCCTATGCTAAAAAAATTATTCACTTTCATATTTATTTTACTGTTACCTTCTTTTTCACTTGCTGAAACCCCTGAGGAAAAAGGTAAAAATATTGCAAAAAAATCCTATGAAAATACGAGAGGTTTTGTAGATAGTGAGTCAGATCAAATTATGATTCTTATTGATCCTCAAGGAAATAAAGTTGAAAGAGAAATTTCAGGTAAAACATTAGAAAACCTTGATCCAGATGATGGAGATAGGTCAATAACATATTTTAATAAACCAAAAGATGTTGAGGGAACCGTTATGCTCTCGCATACGCATGTAAATGAAGATGATGACCAATGGCTATACCTCCCCGCACTTGGAAGAGTAAAAAGAATTTCTTCAAGTAATAAATCTGGTTCATTTATGGGAAGTGAAATAGCTTTTGAAGATTTTTCTGGATTAGATTATCGGAAGTATAATTGGAAATTTATTGGTGAAGAAAATTATCAGGGAGAACTTCAGTCTAAGATAGAGTCTTATCCCAAAGATAAGAATTCAGGATATTCAAAAAGAGTAGGACTTACTGATAGTCTCTTTAGAGCTAGTAAAATTGATTACTATGATCGCAAAGGACAGCTGTTAAAGACAATTTTTTTTGAAGATTATAAATTATACAATGATAAAATTTGGAATGCAGATACATTTAGAGTTGTAAATCATCAAAATAAAAATACGACTATACTTAAGTGGATAAATAGAAAACTTAATGTAGGCTTAAATAAAAAAGATTTTGAAAAATCAAGTCTTCAAAAATTATCTAACTAATAATTATAAGTGATTAGATTAATACAGCTTTATTTAATTTATACATTCATTATTGCGACATTGTTATCTTCAAGTAGAGCTTTATCTTTTGAATATAATCTTTATGGAAGTATTCAACCTGAATACTCTCTATTCACAAATGGTGATGGTAGACATAATCAATCACGAGAAAAACCATCCATATTAGGAACAGCAAATTTCACAACATTTATTCAAGATGATAATGCTAAAATATCAATAAGTGCTTTAAGTAGATATGATCGAGAAGATCATAATAGAACATACTTCGATTTCCAAAAACTCAAGTATGAATATTACTTTGATGATGCAACAATTAAACTAGGAAATGAGATTGTCTTCTGGGGAGTTAATGAAAGTTTTCATTTGGTTGATATTATTAACCAATCAAATTTATCTGAGAACTTGTCAGGAACAAAAAAGCTAGGTCAGCCTATGATAGCAGTATCTCTTTATAGAGATTTTGGTGATGTTGATTTTTATATATTACCTTATTTCAGGGAACAAATATTCCCAGGTGCTAATGGTCGACCAAGGTTAAAGCTAGAAATTGATGAGAATTCAATTTCATATGAGTCTTCAAAGGCAGAAAAACATACAGATTTTGCAATAAGATATTCAACAATGATTGATGATTTTGATATCGGATTTTATCATTTCTATGGAAATTCACGAAATCCAAAATTAAGTATTAATCAATCGAGTTTAAAATTAGATCAATATTATCCTTTATTATCTCAAACTGGTATTGATATTCAAGCAACCAAAGATGCATGGTTATATAAACTTGAGGTAATATTTGCTGAATTAATGTCAGAACAATATTTTAGTGCAGCAGGTGGTTTTGAGTACACGTATTATGGATTCAATAATTCATCACAAGATTTAGGATTAATCATTGAATATTTGTTTGATGATAGGAATGATCAACCTTTCAATAATGAGGGCTCTATTGGAATACGGTGGACTAAAAATGATATTAACTCAACTACCTTGCTAGCTGGATCAATTGTTGATTTAGATGGTAATTCGAATCAGTTTTTTATTGAGTATGAGCAGCGATTAAAGAATGATTTCAAAATTTTTATAGAGTCTATTATTAGTGGTAGTATTGATAGTAGCGATTATAACTATGCATTTAAAGATGACTCAAATTTCAAAATTAAAATTGCTAAATATTTCTAATAGAAATTTATTCTTAAATTAATAACAATCAATTATATGAAGCCTCCTCAGCCTAAAAAAATTAAAAAAATTCATACTGCTCATGGAGATAAACGTGTTGATAATTATTACTGGCTTAGAGATGACACTCGTAAAAATCCAGAGGTCATTTCGTATTTAGAATCTGAAAATAAATACTTAGAGACCTGGTTTGAAAGCAAGAACGATTGTAGAAAAGAAATTTATGATGAATTAGTAAGCTTCATTCCACCTCATGAAGTTTCTATGAAGGTTAAGTATGGTGATTATTTATATTTTTCAGAGATTAGTTCAGATCAACAATACAAAACATATTATCGTGAAATTGATGGAAAAAAAGAATTAGTCCTTGATGTAAATAAATTAGCAAAAGATTTAGATTATTTTAATGTGGCCTCTATTATTCCTTCACCAAATAATCAGTATATAGCTTATGCAGAAGATTTATCCGGACGTAGAGAATACAATATAAGGATCAAGAATTTAGAAACAGGTCAGATAATTGACGAGAGTATACAAAGATCTTCAGGAACTGTGGTATGGAACAAAAATAATGACACCATTTATTATGCACTCAAAGACCCTGTTACCTTGATTGAAAACAAAGTGTTTAAACACAAATTGGGCACTGACACAAAAGAAGATATTCTAATATACGAAGAAAAGGATACAGAATTTCATTTACATATATTTGAGTCTAGAACAAAGAAATATCTCAACATTTATAGTAGTAAAACTGAAGCATCCGAAACATGGTTACTTGATTTAGATGGTGAAAATAGTAAGCCTTTCTGTGTTTTAGATAGATCCGAAAAGCATCTTTATTCCATTGAAGATACTCCAGAATGTTTTTACGCCAGCAGTAACGCAAATGATAAAAAAAACTTTGAAATTTTAAAATTTCATCTCGACCAAATTAATAATTACGATAGCTGGGAAACAGTTATTGATCATGATAGTAAGATTTTAATTGAAGACTTTATTACCTTTCCTCAATATTTATATTTGGAAATAAGAGAAGATGGACTGCCTAAGATTCTCAAAATAAATAGAAACTCACTTGAAAGAAAATACATAGAATTCAGTGAACCTGCTTTTTCATGTTATTTAGCAACCAATAACGATTATCTTGATACAGAATTCTACTATGGTTACTCAAGTCCAAAGAAACCTAGTTCGATTTTTAAAGAAGATATTCAATCTGGTGAAAGTGATTTGGTATGGCAACAATTGGTAAGTAATTACGATGAAAGCTTATACGAAGTGGAGAGACTGAAAATCAGCGCAAGAGATAATACTAAGGTACCAATATCACTAGTTTATAAGGAAGGTATTGATTTAAAAAAAGCCCCAATTCTTGTTTATGGTTATGGGTCTTATGGCATCATTATTGATGCTGCATTCAGAACTTCAATTCTTCCCTTATTGAACAGGGGTTTCATTTTTGCTGTTGCAAACATTAGAGGTGGATCTGAAATGGGTCGTCAGTGGTATGATGATGGTAAGATTTTAAATAAGAAAAATACCTTTTATGACTTTATTGATGCAACTAAATCGTTAATTGAGAACGGATATGGTGACAGTAAAAATGTATTTGCAATGGGTGGTAGTGCAGGAGGTCTTTTGATGGGAGCAGTGATCAACATGGAGCCAGAGTTGTATACGGGAATTATATCTGCCGTTCCATTTGTAGATGTTGTAACCACCATGTCTGATGAATCGATACCTTTAACAACCTTTGAGTACAAAGAATGGGGAAATCCAGCCAATAAAGAAGAATATGATTACATCAAAAGTTATTCGCCATACGACAACATTAAGCCGTCTAATTATCCTGCTGTTCTTGTGACATCAAGCCTTTATGATTCACAAGTTCAATACTATGAACCTGCAAAATATGTTCCAAAGCTTAGAGAAAACTCTACTTCAGATAATCCAATATTAATGAAGATGAACTTAGTTGGGGGACATGCTGGTAAAAGTGGAAGATTGAATGCACTTGAAGAGAGTGCATTAGATAATACTTTTCTGATAAATCTTGTATCTAATGATTAGTTTGACTGAAGAAAGTCAAAATACGATTTAAAAATTAATTTTCTTGTTTTGAATGCGTGACATGTCTTGTTTGCTTATTAGCATAAGAATTACCTTGGAGTAATTCCACGTATTCTCTCTGTTCTACGCCTTAATAGCTCAGTAACTATGAGTAAAAAAGTTGACATAACAATCAGGCATGTTGCAACAGCCATGATTGTAGGACTCAATTGCTCCCTTAAACCAGTCCACATTTGAAGAGGAATAGTTGTTAATGATCTCTCACCACCCGCTACAAATAAAATAACAACAATTTCATCAAAAGATGTTACGAATGCAAATAAAGCTCCAGAAATAATTCCAGGAAGAATAAGAGGTAAAGTAATTTTAAAAAAAGTATTTGTTGGAGAGCTTCCTAAACTCGACGCAGCACGCGTGATGCTATCATCAAATCCACTAAGGGTGGCTGTGACTGTTATAACTACAAAAGGTGTTCCTAGAATAATGTGGGCAATGATTATGCCTGGAAATGTTGCAGCTAATCCAACTTTAGCAAGTGAAAAGAATATTGCTGATCCTGAAATAATTAAAGGAATTATCATTGGAGAAATTAAAACACTCATAATCAACTGTTTATATGGCATGTATCTGCTGCTTAATCCAAGAGCAGCAATTGTTCCAAGTGCTGTAGCTCCAATAGTTGAGAAGAATGCATAATAGAAACTATTTCGGACCGCTATTCCCCAAGGGTTTTTGGTTCCATAGATCATATCTTCATACCAGCGCAGTGAAAATGCTTCAGGGTCGAGTGCAATCATTCCTTTTGAGAAATGAATATACTGCTCAGCATTGAATGAAAGTGGGATAATTACAAATAGTGGAGCTATTAAAAAAATAAATATTGAAGTGCAAATAATGAGATAGCTATAATGCCACAAGCGATACCGCATTTCTGTATATTTTGGTAAAGCCATTATCCTAACCTCATATTATCAATGCCGACAATTCTATTGTAGAGCCAATAGACAACTAGAACTGCAATTAAAAGTACGGCTGCCATTGCAGTGGCTAGGCCCCAATCTAAAGATTTCTGCATATGGTAAGCTATACGGTTACTGATAAGAACACCTTTAGATCCTCCAACGAGAGCTGGTGTAATATAATATCCAATTGCTAATACAAATACTAAAATCGAACCAGCACTGATGCCTGGATAAGTAAGAGGGAAATATATTTTTCGAAACGCATTAAATGGAGTAGAACCCATTGAAACCGCAGCGCGCATTAGACTTGGTTGAATTGTTTTCATTACACTATAAAGGGGGAGAACCATAAACGGTAACAAGATTTGCGTCATCGCAATAAAAGTACCAGTCATATTATACATTAATTCCAATCGATTATCATCAGCAACGATTCCAATAGAAACAAGAATGTCATTTAGAACTCCCTGTGTTTGAAGTAAGACCATCCAACTAGATGTCCGCACAAGTAAGGATGTCCAAAACGGAAGTAAGACACATATCATTAATAAATTTGCATAACGTGTTGGTAAGGCAGCTAGTAAATGAGCTATTGGATAAGCCAATATAAAGCAGCAAAGAGTAACTCCAACTGCTACAAAAATTGTTCTAAGCCATAAGGTAACATTAATTCTTTTCTTCTCTGGTATTTTCTCAATTGAACCATCAAATTTTTGTTCATAATCAAAAGTGGTTAAATATTTTCTTCCATGATAAGCATCTGTCCCTCTTTTGAGAGCGAGCCAATACTCAATATCTGCCCATCTTTTATGAACATCTATAAATTGCTCAAGAAAATTTCCATTTTCATCAAATTTATCTAATTTTCTTGCAGTTTTTTTTATTAAACTAGTAAAGCCGCCTTTTTCATAGTTAAGACGAGTAGCTATTTTACCATGTTTTTTATTAGCTATGAGATCTTTTAATTCATAGTAGAAAGTTGACGTCACTTCTTCAGGCGGAAGTTCTTTTCCATCCCATTTTTCAATTACAATTGCTGTTTTGGATAGCAGTAAGTTCATTTCAGTATTATCAATACTTCTGATTAACATTTGAAAAATTGGAAAAATGTAAGCAATTAAAATAAATAATAATAATGGAGTAACAAGAAGGAAGGCTGTAGCTCTTCTTCTGGACTCTACTTTTTTTAATTTAACGGATAAAAGTTCGCCGTCTGATGTTCTAATCGCTTCTGACACAACAATAGACTAAGAAATTTGATAAAAAATAAAAGAAAAAAATTTGGATTTCCCAGGCAGTCTCTCAGAGACTGCCCAAGAAAGGATTAGACTTAAAGGTTAGCCTTCCATGCTTCCCATGCGTCATTGATTTCAGTATTATTATCCGCATAAAACTCTGGGTTCATAAGGATATAATTCTTTGTATTCGCAGGCGCAGTTGGCATGTGAGGCATAATTCTTACAGATCCAGCTGTAGGAGAACTAAACCACGGCTCATCAGCATTGATGATATCAAGCGATGAAATACGGAAAGGTGCATAAGCGATGTGCTTCGCACTTCCAGCTAAACCTTCAGAACTTGTAAAGTACTGAAGAGCTTTCATAGCTTCATCTTGGTTTGGCGAACCTTTGACAAGTACAAAGTACTCGTAATCTAAGATTTGACCATCCCAAACCATTTTCATTGGAGAACCTTCATTAACGATAGCGTTAAAGTGACGGCCATTCCAACCTGTTGCCATTGTTGCCTCACCTGAAACAAGTTGCTCAGGTGGTTGTGCACCAGCTGACCAGAAAATGCAACCACCATCAGGGTGCTCACAAAGCTCAGTAATTTTATCTAGAGCTCTATCAATTCCATTTTCTTCCATGTAGTCATAAACGTCAGCTGCAGGTACTCCGTCAGCTACTAGAGCAATTTCTAAGTTTGACATCGCATTAGCGTAAAGTGATCTTACACCTTTGTATTTGTCTGCATCAAAGAAATCAGCAATTGTAGATGGAGCATTCCACTGATAAACGTCAGTGTTGTATGCATAGTTCCATGAGTAAAGAATGTTTCCTACAGCACATTTACTAGGCATTGGAGCAAAGAAATCTTCACTAGCTGGCATACCATTTACACCAGCTGGGAAGTCATTGTCGAAATCGAATTCAACAAATAATCCTTCATCGCAACCAATGATAGTATCACGTGCGTAAACATCTATGATGTCCCATGTGATTGCTCCAGATTCAACTTGAGCTTTAATTTCACCAAGTCCACCAGAGTAATCAATCCAGTTTACTTGAACCCCAGATTTTTCTTGATAGGGATCCCCGTAACCTAATTTTTGACTTTCTGTATATGCACCACCCCAAGATACAACATTTACTTCCGCTGCTGTCGCAAGAGAGGGAGCTAGAAATACAGCTGCCAATGATATTATTTTTGTTAATTTTAACATTATTAAGCTTCTCCTTTTTATTATGTCGGTATTACAGAACGT
>Ga0114933_10005344_pt1 | contig 11692 bp, 9 predicted proteins | sample 4SBtaG_FD_89691 | JGI IMG/M metagenome (GOLD analysis project Ga0114933, IMG submission 89691) | Deep subsurface microbial communities from Kolumbo volcano to uncover new lineages of life (NeLLi) - 4SBTROV12_W25 metaG | ecosystem: Environmental > Aquatic > Marine > Volcanic | place: Kolumbo... | reverse complement strand
CATTGGCAGAAGCGGCGACTCATCGCGAGCGGCGTAAGATGACGTTCGACCGCTACGGCTGGGTTCCTCGACCTGGCGGTGACGAAACGGGGCTGCCGCTCGGTTACACGGACGACGGGAACAACGGTCTGGTCAACAACTGTTTCAACTGTCACGGCGGAAAGGTTGCCGGAGTCACTACACCAGGAGCAGGCAATACTCTCGTCGATCTCGAAACATTTCGCGTTGACCTGACTCGCCTGAAGGCATTGGACGCCGGCAAAGATCCAATGAAGGCGAATCTGCAACTGCCTTTGAACCTCACCACAAATTATCACCGGGGTGTTACCAATGCCGTTGTGCTGGAGGTGCTAAACTACGTCCGGCAAAACCCACAGTACTCGCTGAAGGTGATGATGAATCCGAAAATGCTGCCACACCACGACATGAACACGCCGTCGTGGTGGACCACGGGACACAAAGAACGTCTGTATCTTGACGCGTTCGCTCCCAAGACTCCGCGACAGAACATGCCGTTTGCCCGCAACATCCAACAGGAAAACTGGCAGGAGAAGTGGCAGGCACTGGAACCGGAATTCATTCACATCTTCCAGTTCATCGAAGAACTGGAACCACCGGAATACCGCTGGGACATTGATGAGGTTCTGGCCAGTCGTGGGAAAGAATTGTTCAATCGCACCTGTGCTGATTGTCACGGGACGTACGGCGAGCAGGTAGACTTTCCGGGTATCATCGTGCCGATTGACGATATTGGCACTGATCCGGTTCGCCTCACCGCTGTACCAAAGGAGACTCGTATCTGGAACAACAAACGATGGATGCAGTACTACGGTGAACAACCGTTGGACGTGGAATCAACTGGTTATGTACCTCCTCCACTGAACGGTGTATGGGCCTCCGCCCCGTACTTCCACAACGGTTCCGTTCCAACTCTTTGGGGCGTCCTCAATCCGGACGAACGCCCGGTCGTCTGGAAGCGGAATGATGATGGGTATGATCAGGACAAGGGCGGATTGGAAGTCGAGGAATTCGATTCCGTACCGGAAGGCCTGTCGCCTCGTCATCGGCGCATGCACTATGACACCAGCCATTTTGGTAACAGCGCCGCTGGTCATACGTACCCGGATGTGCTGACGAAAGATGAGAAACGTGCCGTCATCGAGTACCTCAAGACGTTGTAGCGTCAGGCCTGGATCCTGTGTCTTTCTCTTTGTTCTGACGAAATGAAGCATCCGAGTGGACTACGTCCAACTCAGTAACATCCTCGTCATGCCCTTTTGGGCACTGATGATTTTTCTACCGTTCTGGAGCATGACACATCGAATCCTGAGTTCGGTGCTGTGCGTGGTCCCGGCAGCATTGCTGTATGCGGTGCTTGTTCTGCCTGGCGTGGCTCAGATATTCCCCGTGCTGATGAACCCGTCGACACCAGCCATCGCTGAAGTGCTTGGCCAACCGATAGGCGCGCTGATTGCGTGGGTTCATTTTCTGGCATTCGATCTGTTCGTCGGGCGCTGGATCTTTCTGGACAGCCGCGAACGGAAGCTTCCATTCTGGATGATTTCGCCGATTTTGTTCTTCACGCTGATGCTGGGACCATTCGGCCTGTTGTTGTATTTGGGGCTTCGGTCGTCGTCTTCTACGCCGGAATCTGTCTCCACAGCAGGCAACGCCTAAGAAAACGCATTGCACAGCGAATGAGTGGAATAGCTTAGATCCTCATTCAACCGGACAACGCAGTGAGTATGGCCAAAATGTCACCGAATTTGCCCTCAGGATTCAAACTGCAGTCAATCGTCCGCGACTGCTGGAAGACGGACAAACTACTGACCGTCGCCGTATTATCCCATGCAATCGCACTGCCGCTGCTGCTGATTGCCTGCGTCATCGATCCGGTTCAGATCGGTGGAATGAATGGGTGGTTCAAGCCTGTCAGGTTTGCCATCTCAGGGGCGATCTATGGGGCCACATTTATCTGGTTGATGAGATACGTGGATGGCTGGCCAAGGATGCGATGGATTGCCTCAAATGTCACCGGAGTCGCCTTGATTGTCGAAACCACTCTGATTGCCGTACAGGTTATCCGTCGCACAACCAGTCACTTCAATATCACGGATGCTACCAACGCAACGATCTATGGCACGATGGGCCAGTTTATTTTCCTGGTGTCGCTAATGAATCTTGTGCTGGTTGCCCTGCTGATTTTTCAGATGGCAGGCAAGCCTGTATCCGGAGAAGGTTCTGTGTTCGCCTGGTCCCTGCGACTCGGTGCACTCAGCTCTTTCGTATTTGGCATGGGAGGCGGTTTTCTGATGACTGCCGGTCCGACACCGGCGCAGTATGAACTCGTCAAGGAAACCGGCAACATGCCGTACGTTGGAGCGCACAGCGTTGGAGTTCCGGACGGTGGGCCGGGCCTGCCGCTGTTGGGCTGGAGCACAGAAGGTGGTGATCTACGAATCGGTCACTTCGTTGGGTTACACGGAATGCAGATTCTGCCTGTTGTCGGTTGGTTGCTGTCCACCTTTTGGGCCCGCGATCTCTGGTCAGAACGTCAACGTTTGTCGCTGGTCTGGATCACGTCCATCGGATACATGGGAGTGGCTGCGATTCTTGTCTGGCAGGCATTACGAGGCCAGCCACTTCTACAGCCTGATTCGATGACCTTAATCGCTTCCGCAGTGCTCGCAGGAGCCGTCGCGCTTTCCGGACTTAAGATCATGGTGGGACCTGGGGCGTCGGCTGATGCCGTTCGAGCCTGACTTCGTAGTCCGCGTGACGACTATCAAGTGCGAAGTGAACAGATGCTCATGGGATCGAAGCTGCCGTAATTTGCAAATGCCAAAGCGGTTAACGTCGCGTTCAAGTCCCGTTCAAGATATTGAGATGCGAAGAGTGTTGTTCTTTGCCTGCAGGCGACCGTTTCCGGATAGGTTTGAAAGTTCGTATCTGTGCGGGAAATCAGGGCTGTTATTGCGGGCGGAGGCATTGGTGGGCTGACCGCAGCGATTGGTCTGGCTCAATCGGGGCATCAGGTTCAGGTGTTGGAGCAGGCACCGGAAATCAAGCCTGTGGGCGCTGGTATCAGCCTGCAACCCAATGCGCTGCAGGCATTGGAGGAACTGGGTCTGGCGAAACCGGTGGCAGAATGTGGTTTCGAGTCAGGGACTGCTCGAGCACTGTTGTCAGATGGACGGGAAGCACACAGCTTTGATTTCTCCGACTTCGGTGCGCGCTACGGGCATCTTCCGATCACCGTGTTTCGAGGCGACCTGGTCGATGTGCTACTGGAGAATGCACAATCGCTCGGAGTTACTGTGCACACTGATTGTCAGGCGGTTAGCTTCGTCGATGGCGAAGACAATGTTACAGTCACAACGTCCCGGGGAAGCGCTCAATCGGCCGATCTGCTGATCGGAGCCGATGGGATCAATTCGACGGTTAGTCGGCAACTTTGGGGTGATAGGGATCGACGGTATTCAGGGTATGTCTGCTGGCGAGGAATCGTCACAGACCCGAATGTAATTTCAAAGGTCCCTCAGATGACGAAGATATGGGGACGTGGACGTCGCTTTGGATACATGCAGTGTGCACAGAACAAAGTTTATTGGTTTGCGACGATGTCATGTGCGACTCCCGACAATCCACCAGTGGACTGGCACCACGAATTCCGGTCATGGCCGGATCCAGTCGCCGATCTCGTGGACGGTACCTCGAAAAGTCACATTGTCTACAACGCCATCGCTGATCGTCTCCCGCTTAGGAAGTGGTCTTCTGGCAGGGTCACCCTGCTGGGCGATGCAGCTCATGCGATGACACCGAATTTCGGGCAGGGGGGCGCTCAGGCCATCGACGACGCGGTTGTGCTGACTCGATCTCTGGAAGCCGCCGCTGATCTTTTGCCGGCGCTGGACGCATATGAACAGCTGCGAATTCCAAGAACAACGAAACTGGTCAACGAGTCTTTTCAGTTTGGGGCGATTGCTCAGGGTGCGTCCTGGTGACAACGATTCATTCGTAACCGCGTTCTGACGTCCATCCCGCAGTCGATCGTCAACAGACAGTTCGACCAACAGCTTGATTTCCGGGGCCATCTGGCCAGCCTGCAACTACCGACCTAATGGCATTCGACTCTTTGATCAGGAAGCATGTTGATACACAGGTAGCAAGAATCGCTGATGCAGATCAATTCCAGATGTTTCTGCTGTGACATCCAGTTCCCAGTATCGCGGCGGATCACTACTCAATGATGATGAAGGCATATCATCCGGAATTTCGAATGCGACAGACAGCTGATTGCCGGCTGAGTATTCTCCGGGTTCAGCAAGCGTGTGTGTCTGACTGTAGATCTGATACCGCGAATATCGTTGTTCATCCCGAGGTGGCCTGGCCACTGTCAATTGTTCTTCGATATACCGCAATGTGAATCGGATTGCTGAGTAGTCGCGAATATCACGGCCGTTCGTTCAGTGGCAGTGAATTGGTTTGCCGATTTGGAGCGGCATTGCATCGAAATCGATCCGCCCACGTCCGTACTTCAGATGTCTTGCCAGCAATTTGGCCGCCCAGCAAGAGATAGTGCCTGTCATCAAGAGCAGAAACCATGCACTGTATACAAATGGCGAATCGTGTTTGGTGTTGTATCCAAGGTCAAAACTGATGGCTGTGAATAGTGTGCAAATGACTACGAATGCACCAGCCGCCACCAGTTTGTTTGGACTCTCATCTTTGCTGAATAGAAAAGGCCAGTCGTAGTCGTACGTCCATGGCTGTTCCGGGTTTCCCGCACGCAGCATTTGAAGACGCTGGGACTTCAGCAACCCCCCTGACGCCCGCCCGCATCATATTGAGTCCAGCAGCTACGAAGATCCCTCCGCAGACAGCCACGACCCAACGGGCCGCATGAAATTTGCTATCGGTGGCTGGAATGACACCGATCGCACTCAATGTCGGCAGCAACCCCCTTGCTGTGAACACGAACCCATATTTGACGAACTGCCAGGTACCTGCCTGTAGCCCAGGACCTCGGGCACTGCTTCTGTCGAGTACCGCTCGCTCGCGGCTGACTTTAACCGTCCATCTATTGTGTGTATCCGAATGGACCATGATTCGGGACATTACAGCTGTCACAAGAGATAGAGTCCATCTACATGTTTGTCTTCGTGTCGCCCTCTCCGCCGCCGACGACCTTCTGCAGTGCCGCACTGAGTTCGCGGTCGTAGCCATGGTCGCGGCTGTAGATGCGGAAAATCAGAAAACTAGTGGGCAGATTCTGGAACAGTTCGTCGTCGTCCAGCTCATGCGATTTACCACTCGCCGGGTCAAACCAGTAGTTTTGTTTGCCAACAGGCCTGCGGGCACTCGGACGGTGGTAGTGTTTGGCGACATCAATCCGTAGTGGAATGTTGTGTAGTTCTTCCGGCAGGTTTGTGCGCACGCGCCGTTCCACCAGTTCCGGTTCGGAAAAGATCGATGTGCTTTCGTTCTGGCCCTGATGAAAGTGCATCGTGCGTTCACATGCCATCCGCCACATTTCTTCCCGGTTGATGATCCCCTTCCAGTGTGTCCCGAGGCGCTGAAGATCCTTGTCGTCGGAATCCGCCCAGCGCGTCACGTCCACCTGAAATGAAGATTCCGTCAGATTGCGGTAGGCCGTGAGATGTTCCAGTGGGTTTCCAGGAAACAGCCGTTCCATCGTTTCAGCAAAGTGTTCTTCCAGGGCAATGTCAATTGCCCGAACAGTACGGTGGAAATAGATCGTTCGAAACAGGTTGGCTCGTGTTTCAATAAAATTGATCAGCGTCGGCATTCCTCTCGCATGTATTGCCAGACCTTTGGGGGTGAAGAAGCTGTAGTGAATCAATCGCGAAATGTCGAAGGCCCGAGTATTGTAACCCGACATGTAGGCGTCACGGAGCACGAAGTCCATGTTGTCGACTGTATAGATTCCACTGAACAGCGAACGCAGTTTGCGCAGCCAGTCCGGATGCCCGGTATCGTCATCACCTCCAACAGGTCGCCGAATCAGCCAGGCAACCTGTCGAGGGTCCAGTTCTTCCAGTGGCTGCAACCGTCCACCCGGACATCGACGAATTCGTCGAATGATGTCACCCATTTCGTGCTCAATCACGTGGGCACCAACATCTTCATGAGTCAGGCCAAATTGATCCAGATAGTGGTCATCAAAGAAGTGTCCGAACGGACCATGGCCCACATCATGCAGTAGTCCCGCAATTCTGACGAGACATTCGACGTAACCGGATGAAGGCACATTGGGACAGGAGTCTGCCAGGGAGGCATACCATGCATTGACCGCCTGCGACCCCAGATGCATAACGCCAAGAATATGCTGAAACCGCATGTGCTCTGCGGACGGAAAGACCCACCAGGCTGTTTGCAACTGATGAATATGCCTCATCCGCTGGACCCACGGATGATCGATCAGATCCTGCTCCGCTGATTCATCGTCCGGCAAACCTACTTTGGAGATGAATGGGATATAGCCGTGAATCGGGTCGTGGGAGAGGCTTTCGGTGGTGAAGTCCCGAGGCATTGGAGTCTGTCACTGGTATGTACAGGAAAGTTTGTCAGGTGTCCGGATAGTAGTTCATTCGATGAACGACCGACAGTTTCGTCACAACCGGCCCGGCCGAATTCGAATCGACGGCACGCACTGCGACCGGCGGCAGCGAACCGACGTACAGTTGAATACACGTCTACTCGTCCATTGCCCCTGTTTGATCCAGGCATTTGATCGTGATTGCTTCTTCATCCGAATCGGTCGAATTTTCCACTTCCTGTACTCAGTGTGGCGGGACGACCCGCGAAGTGCCGGGGCGGACCTACCTGCAGTGTTCCTATTGTCAGTCGCTCGCATTTCCACACGGCAGCCCGTTGACAACCAATGCAATTACACCGATGGGTGGAGAACTGGACGCCCAATGCCCCTGCTGCGAGGACGCATTGCAGACGGCTGAGCTAGATAGTCATCGCGCGTTGTACTGCGGTCGATGCTACGGCGTCCTGATCAGAAATGGCGTATTCGGCGAGGTGGTGCGCAATCGACGAGCGAAAAGAGCAAACCAGGAATTTGCCGATGTCCGCCCGGTCGATGCTTCTGAACTCAATCGTGCCCTGAACTGTCCAAACTGTCGGAAACGGATGGACACCCACCCCTACTACGGGCCAGGTAATGTTGTGATCGATTCCTGTGGTGATTGCGGCTATATCTGGCTGGACCCCGGTGAGCTGGCAACACTGGAACGAGCGGCAGGACGGTCTGAAACAAAGCCCGAACCTGTATCTTTCACACCGCCGGCCAACGTGACGGCTGGTACGTCAGCTGCAGTTCCTCCTTCACCGTTCGAGGTCCTGCTGGACCTGTTTTCGTAACAGCAGCATGACTACGGCTACTCTGCTGCTTCCGATGAAATTTCGGCGACCGTTCCAAGGTGTTCAGCGAGTAGTTCTCCGAGCCGTTCTCCACCGGCATCCATGGATATCACCTTACCGTCGGGGTCTGCCAGGATGATCGTGGGGTAGGCATTGATTCCGTAGTATTCAGCGACCGGGTTCCGTCCATTGTTGCCAGGCATGATTTGCTGCCATGGCAATTGTGCCTCCTCCATGTATTCATCAAATTCTGATCGCTCTTCGTCGATATTAATGCCCACCACGGCAAAACCCCTGTCACCGTAGAGGTCCAGATGTTTCTTTAGATTGGGTACCTCGGCGCGGCACGGTGCGCACCAGGTCGCCCAAAAATCGATCAGCACATACTTTCCGCGGTAACTGTCCCAGTCAAAGTCAGTGCCATCAGCTGTCTGACCCTTCAATGTCATGAAGTTGCCGGGCAGGCTTAGCCGACGGGACGTGCTCTGCAGATACGGCAGATCACCTTTCAATTCGACATCATTCGAGTTCTGTACCGCCGTTGCCAAATGTCCGAATAACTTTGCTGCGGCAGATGTCTGCCCGCGCCGAGTCATCCGAACACCTAATGACTCTGCATAGCCCAGCAGAACACGATCGACTCCGTGTTGATCGACATAGTTCGCAATCACTTCTGTAACTTCGGCAGGATCACTGTCCTGCTGCTGTGCCCTGGCGACGTTGGCCCGCAGCAACTGAAAGTTCGCCAAGTCGATGAACTGTGGACGTTTCTCCCGCTGAAGTTGAACGTGCAGGGCGCTCGCTTTCTTGTGAGCGTTTACGGCATCGATTCTGCCCAACAAAGAGTAGGCAACAAACGTCTCTTCCACCGCAGTCAGCTGCTCACGGTCAGTGGCATCAGATAAGGCCGCGATTTCTGCTGCGGCTTGTTCGATGGACTGCACCTGCCGGTTGATATGCTGAGCGACCGCGTCTCGTGTGCGGACGGATGGACGCAGGCGTTTGACTCTGCCGATGTGCTGTAACAATTCGTTCGCAGTACCGTCCGGCACCAGAAACGGATCGACCGTATCGTCTGAGCCCACAATCTGCTCTGATTTTTTCGCGGATTCGTCTGCCGTCGCGGGCGACCAGAGACCGTGATATGACAACGCCAGTGTGAGCGCGAAAAGCAGTCGACGGTACGCAACGCTGGTTTGTGATGCCAAACCGTAATCACGCGGTGCTACAGAATGTTCCAAAGTCGCTTGAGTCATCGTTGTCCCGTGTGCGTAGCTCTCGTGACGTCATGTCGTCCCGGCATCACTACTAACAGGTTAGTGCCAACCGTCCTTATTCCGTCTTATGATGGCTTGTCGCTGTCGTCCGGGTCGCCGTCACCCAGGTGTAATTCCAGCAACCGCCCCAGTTCAGTGCCACGGGCACTGACAGAAACGACTTTGCCTTCGCGATCAACCAAAATCACGGTCGGAATGCCGGTCACTCCGTACATGTTGGCCATCTGACTGCTACCGTCAGCGTCCGGCATGATATTCTCCCACGGGATTCGGGCTTCGGCAACATATGATTCGTAATCGTTTCGGCTGCGATCGATGTTGATACCGACGACCGCGAATCCTTTCGCTTCGTACTTCGCCAGATTGGTCTTTACGTTGGGAATTTCAGCTCGGCACGGACCACACCACGACGCCCAGAAGTCTACCAAGACAAACTTGCCGCGATAGCTGTCCCAGTCGAAAGCATTGCCCTCGGCAGTCGTGCCGGACAGTTCCATGAAGTTGCCGGGCAAGTTGAGGCGACGTGCCGTACCGGCCAGTTGATCAGCATTGGCTGCCAGTGCCGGATCACCGGACTGTCTTGCTTCGTTCGCCAAGTATGTCAACAGGCTGGCCGCGATCTGTGGGTTGCGATCACCCAGCATCCTGCCGACTTCGACGCCGATGGCAAGAATGTTCGAATCAACACCGTGAGTCGTGACGAACTTCTCAATCAGGGTCGGAATCGACCTGGCCGCCACAGGATTGCGAAGTCCAGTCACAATATTCAACTGCAACAGCTGAAACTCAGCTGACTTGACGACCATCGGACGCACGTCTTCGAGATACGACTGAGCCAGTGACTTGAGACGCAATTGAGCCGTCGGGTCGACTCGTGACAGGTATGACAATCCGGCGTACTTCTCTTCGATGGCTCGAACAGCATCGGCATCACTGACGTCCTGTTCAAGAATCCGGTCCGCCGCTTGTTCTACGGCACCTACCTGTCTTTTCAGGTGGGTGGTCATTGATTCCTGACTGCGGTCGACCGGCGGGATGTGTTTGACAGAGTTAATGAACCGGAACAGTTCTCGAGGCGTTCCATCGGGAACTGCAAAGGGGTCTTTCGGTTCTTTTTGTGCTGTGCCGCCGTCGGTTTGCTTTGAATTCGCGACATCGTCTGCGGACACTTCGTGCGAGATCAACGTCAGTGCCACGAACGATGTTAATACCCAGGAGGCACATTTCAGGACCATGTCGTTACCTGCAAAACGTTTTGAGCGGACCAAATTGACTGGCAGAAGTTCCGGACCAGCTGCCATGGCGTGAGTCGCAGTAGCTACTTTTCGTTTGCTGTGTCTGCTGGACTGTCCGATATTGTTGCCGCGGCGCGCTCCGCCTCGTCATAAAGTTTGGCAAGGGGCAGCAGAATTTCGGCCAATTCGTCCAGATAGTCAGATTCCGACAGTTTCTCACGTTGCTTGCGCAACAAATTGAGCTGACTTTCCAGCTGATTTCGGGATTCCCGTTGGTCGACGGTCAAAAGCCGTTCTTCCTTACTGCGAATCAGATGAATCCTGCGGGCCAACTCTCCATCGGGATTTTCAACATCTGAAACTGTTTCCAGTCGCACTCCCTGCCAGTCGGAACACCGAGTTGCCATCCCGTCGCCATTGTCGTCAAGCATTGCGTGCTCCGTCGCCAGACGACCTTCCGCATCATAGAACTCCTGTGTTCTTCTCGAAGCCAGCACACTGGCTTCGAGGAGTGATACCTGGCCGTCCTGATTCATGTCCGCTTCCGTTCCACCAATCGCCGTCGATAGTGCCTGACCGAAGCGTGCGAACTGGATTTGGCCACCATTCTTCGTCGCCGATACTACGACTCGGTTCGCAGCGCTTAGTGCATCGACGAACGGAGCACTGCACGAGGTGCAATTGATGATGACCAGCGGGCGTTGCGAATCCTGGAGAACTGTGGCCATTTCGGAAGCACTGATATCAGGGCCCTCCAGATTGAACCTTGCCGAACGGCCATCGAACGTTCCGTGACCGATCAATACGATCCACAGTGGTTCTCGCGATTTCTGCTGAGACCAACGATGGACGTCATCAACGACTGTATCTTTGACTGATGACTCTGTGGTGGAATCGTTCGGTCCGATCAAACGGCATTCCAGACCTGCGCTATCACAGGCGGATTTCCAACGCTCTGCCCAGGTTCGAAACGCCTCTTCATATTCCGGTTGCCCACTGGCCCCGGTTACGACAATCACTTGCTGTTGTTCAATCGCAGGTTCGGCTTGAAGACGCTCGGCAAAGCAACTGTGCAACAGCACAGTGTTCGTGCAGGAAAGAATCAAAGCGACAGCACGCACGATGGTCCCCTGAAGCAGAAAACGTTGTGAGCGATCGAGAAGTAAACACCAAGCGATGCCGGTGGCGTCAACATCGGCCGGTTGGAGCGCTGTTCGACGCCATCTTTCCCGATGACCAACAATCCAAGTGTAGACTGGAACAAAGAACAATGCCAATTCAGTGACTGCCAGCAGCTGCATACATCATGTGGCAGGGACGCGACGTCTTTGTACTTTTCGGATCTGCCGGATGCCGGCCGGTGGGGTCCGGGCTGTATGAATTCGTTCACGCAACTGCACTGACAGCTGGCCTTGGATTTCCTGCAACTCGGATCGCCCTGCCAGATTAGTCAGCTCATTGGGATCGGATTCGTGGTCGTAAAGTTCGATACCGTCATGACCTTTTTCTCCCCACTCGGTATAGCGATATTGTTCCGTGCGCAGACTGTAACCGGTCGCATACTGTGTAAACGCCGACTTACGGGGAGTGGCCGTTGCGTCGCTCAGCGTTGGAACCAGACTGGTACCTGACAGCCATTTGGGCGCCTTCAGGTCTGCCATCTCGGCGAGCGTCGGATAGAAATCGATCATCTCGGCGTGCGAAGCAGAGGTCGTACCGTGAGCCGTTACGCCAGGGCCGGCAATAATCAGTGGTACCCGGTCACCATTCTCAAACAATGTTGTTTTT
>Ga0114933_10005340_pt1 | contig 11697 bp, 11 predicted proteins | sample 4SBtaG_FD_89691 | JGI IMG/M metagenome (GOLD analysis project Ga0114933, IMG submission 89691) | Deep subsurface microbial communities from Kolumbo volcano to uncover new lineages of life (NeLLi) - 4SBTROV12_W25 metaG | ecosystem: Environmental > Aquatic > Marine > Volcanic | place: Kolumbo... | reverse complement strand
CATGCCGATAGCAAGAAGTATCGAAGACTCCATGTAATCGTGGGCGACGCCAATATGAGTGAGCTACAGACTTATCTTAAACTCGGCACCACGGCGATCGTCTTAGCAATGATCGATGACGACATGGCGCCTGACGACTGCGTGTTTGAAACTCCTGTTCAAACCCTCCGGCAGGTGAGCTATGACATCGACTTGGCAATGGTTCACCGTTTGGCCAACGGCCAGAAAGTGTCAGCTCTTGATGTCCAATGGGCTTATTATGCCGCCGCAGAAAAATGGGCGGATCGTCATGGTTTCGAAGTAGTTGGAGGTGAGGCGATCGGTAAGGATCTAATGAGCCGGTGGAACGAAGTCCTCGTAGCGCTCGAGAGCGATCCGGATTCACTTACTGATTCCATCGACTGGATAGCTAAACGTCGCCTTTACGAGGGATACCGTTCCAGGCATAATCTTGAATGGTCGGACCCCAAGCTTGCAGCTCTCGATTTGCAGTACCACGACTTGAGACCAGACAAAGGTCTCGCTAGGCGCATAGGGCTCAAAAGGATATCTCTTGATTCCGAGGTTGAAGCTGCTGTAGACAGCCCACCACCCTCGACTCGCGCATATTTTCGAGGTCGTTGTCTTGAGCGATACCCAGACGAAATTGTGGCTGCAAATTGGGATTCCATGGTCTTCGACGTCGGTACTGACCCGCTCCGCCGCGTCCCAATGCTGGAGCCACTGAGGGGAACAGCAGCGCACGTCGCTAACTTGTTAGATGAGTGCGACAATGCCGCTGAGCTATTACGGCGCTTGGGGACATGAGAACCCAATAGAATTATGAAAGTAGGAGGCTTTTCATGGCTGAACAGGAACAGAGACGTCCATCGGCGCCGCGAACCGACGAGGTCGAGGTAGAGGACGAGGTAAGCGGTGACTCTGGAAAAGAGTTGAAAGCAGACTTGGATGACCTGCTTGACGAAATAGACGACGTACTTGAAACCAACGCTGAGGAATTCGTCAAAAACTATGTACAAAAGGGCGGCGAGTGAGTCCTATGCCCCTCTACGTTCCGGGTGAAGACCCCGGAACCGACTTCTTAAATCTGTTGCGCCAAAATGGTCTCGACCCATTTCCAACCAGCTTGCCAGGCACAATCGATGCTGGTCACGCCACGACGGTGCTGGCATTGCGGTGTACCGGGGGAGTTGTGGTGGCAGGAGATCGGCGAGCAACGGCTGGACATCTCATCAGCCACCGTGACATGCAAAAAGTATTTCCTGCCGACGAACATTCGGCAGTTGCCATCGCCGGTGCAGCAGGGCCAGCAATCCAGATGGTGCGCGTATTCCAGCTGCAACTTGAGTACTACGAAAAGATCGAAGGTAAGCCGCTGACGTTGGAAGGCAAAGCGAACCAACTTGCAGAGATGCTCCGAGGTCACCTTCCCCAAGCGATGCAAGGCTTAGCTGTTGTCCCGATTTTTGCTGGCTTCGACGAGGCCCGCGAGACTGGCCGCCTCTTCCAGTTCGATGTGACCGGCGGCCGCTACGAAGAACAGGATTACGCAACGAGTGGGTCGGGAAGTCTCCATGCCGGCACGGTTGTAAAGCTCGGATATCGGTCGGACCTGTCTGAAGCAGAGGCGTTGTCTCTTGCAGTCAAGGCACTTTGGCACGCGGCTGATGAAGACAGTGCCACAGGCGGACCAGACCCCATAAGAGGTATTTATCCGGTCCTGACAGTCATAACGGATCAGGGGTTCCGGCAGTTGAGCGACGAAGAGTCAGGCGCTGTATTCGCTGACTTCAGAGAAGAACTAGCAGAAGGGTAAAAGCAGATATGGCGATGCCTGGCATGTACGTAAGCCCCGAACAGTTGATGCAAGACCGAGCTGACTACGCGCGAAAAGGAATTTCACGGGGCCGGAGTCTGGCCGCTGTTGAACATCAAGGAGGCATAGCACTTGTCGCGGAGAACGCAAGCTCGACCCTAAGGAAGGTTTCAGAAATATACGATCGAATAGCCTTCGGTGGCGTCGGAAGGTACAACGAATTCGACCAACTCCGGATTGCAGGCGTTCGCTACGCCGAACTGAAGGGCTACCAATACAGCCGAGAGGATGTCGACGCGCGCAGCCTCGCAAATCAATACGCCCAAATGCTTGGTCAGATCTTTACTCATGAGATGAAGCCCATGGAAGTAGAAATCGTTGTGGCCGAGATTGACTCCGACGGAACGCCTGAGCTCTACCGCATTCAGTACGACGGTACCGTTGCCGACGAGCAACATTGGTGTTGTATTGGTGGAGATTCAGAAGCAGTGCGAGATCGCCTGAGCGACGGCTGGTCTCAAGAGCTTGACCGCGATGCGGCAGTCAGGCTTGCTGTTCAAGCGCTGGCGGGACCTGATCGCTCAATCTCTGCTGATGAGCTGGAAGTTGCTGTGCTGGCTGCGGGCAATGGCCGACGTTGCTTTAGAAGACTCGACGACGCGGAGACCGAAGGCCTTTTAGCGGACTGAATAGTCCAGGCCTATCTCGGCTCTTCAGGCACCAGTTCGCCTTGATCCGAAGAAGTAACGATACGGTGTGCTCGTGCAGCGAAGGATCATGGGCCTCGAGAATGAATATGGTGTGACCTGCACCATTCGCGGCCAACGAAGACTTAGTCCTGACGAAGTGGCGCGGTATCTATTTCGGCGAGTCGTGTCGTGGGGCCGCTCGAGCAACGTTTTTCTAGCAAACGGTGCTCGCCTCTACCTTGATGTGGGTTCTCATCCTGAATACGCCACGCCGGAATGCGACTCGATCTACGAGGTTATTTGCCACGATCGAGCAGGTGAGCGCATCTTAGAACGACTTGTTGACAATGCAGAAGAGCGGCTAGCGGAGGAAGGAATTACAGGAAGCACTATCTATTTATTCAAAAACAACACAGATAGCGCTGGGAACAGCTATGGCTGCCATGAGAATTATCTAACGAGCCGCAGGGATGATTTTTCGAATTACGCGGAGGTCTTAATCCCGTTCCTGGTGACGAGGCAGATCTACACCGGAGCTGGCAAAGTTCTGCAAAGCGCCCGCGGTGCTATGTACAGCATTGCCCAGCGAGCCGAACACATCTGGGAGGGAGTCTCGAGCGCCACAACGCGAAGCCGTCCAATTATCAACACGCGAGACGAACCTCACGCAGACGCTGAGAGGTTTCGACGCCTCCACGTAATCGTTGGTGATTCGAATATGAGTGAATACACATCGTTTTTGAAGGTTGGAGCAACGGCCCTCCTACTAAGAATGATGGAAGACCCAGGTGTCGTGCTACGGGACTTAACCCTTGAAAACCCCATTCGAGCGATTCGGGAGATAAGTCACGACATCACTTGTCGACGGCGAGTCCGGCTAGCAAGCGGCAGAGAGGCCAGCGCATTCGAAATTCAATCAGAATACTTAGAGCGCGCTCAGCGTTTCGCTGAGCACAACGACCTCAACCCCGAAGAAAAACAAGCGTTAGCAATGTGGGAGCACTGCATGGATGGGATCGAACAAGACCCGCTGACTTTGGACCGAGAGGTTGATTGGGTAATCAAGTACCACCTGATAGAGCGGTACAGAAGTAAACACGGCCTTGATCTGGGTGACTCTCGCACAGCTTTGTTGGACCTCCAATATCACGACGTCAATCAGAATCGAGGTTTGTTCTACCTCATGCAACGCAAAGGGCTAGTGGAGCGCATTCTCAACGACAGTGATGTTGAAACAGCGATAGAACATCCGCCGCAAACCACCCGGGCCAAGCTTCGTGGTGATTTTGTACGACAAGCTAAAGAGAAGAAGCGCGATTACACGGTGGATTGGGTCCATCTGAAGTTAAATGATCAAGCACAAAGGACGGTGTTGTGTAAGGACCCATTCTTGGCCGAGGACGAACGAGTCGATGCGCTCATAGCGTCGCTGTAAGAGTCAATAATGCCAAGATTTGATGCTGCTCGAGTTGCGCAAATACTTTCTGAAAGAAATGGACTGCAGCGTCTACTTCTGGATGATGGGACACGAGCATACGCACTAAGTGAAGTAGTTGGATCTGCGAGCGAGGGAGACCTTGTAATTGTCAATACGACAGCTGTAGACCTTGATTTAGGAACTGGCGGCTGGCACGTCGTCCACTGGATCGACGGAAATGACGGTAACTCCCAAAAGCATCAAGGGAGAGTACTTAAGGCGCGATATCTATCCGAGCAAACGGAAGTCGATCCACTGGTGTCAGAACGTTCCGATCTGGCAGGGGCCCGGATTCTGCTTTGTGTTCTGCACAGCCATATTGGCGCCGTAGCGGTAGCGATGTCTTCGCCACATCTCGGGTATTTGATGACCGACCAAGCGGCTCTGCCTCTTGCGCTCAGCGACCTTGTCGCCGAGTTGACCTCGGCTGAGCTTGTTGCGACAACTGCCACAGTCGGACAAGCGTTTGGCGGCCAAATCGAAGCAGTTAATGTTGCTTCTGGGGTCGGCGCTCTAATGGATAGTGGGAGCAGCCAGATTCTTGTCGGGGCAGGCCCTGGTCACGTAGGTACCGCTTCTGAGCTGGGCTTCTCGGCTATGGAACTAGCTGGACATGCTTCAGTTCTCCACGCGCTCGGAGCTGAGGTTGCACTTTGTGTCAGAGCCTCCGAGGTAGATGAAAGACAACGTCATAGGGGTATAAGCCACCACACCAGATCACTCTTAAAGGCCATTCCTGTCCAAATAAACGTTCCGGTTCCTAACGGAGAAGACGCCTCTTGGGTTACAGAGCTTGGGCATTGCGCTCACTTCGTCGAGCCTGTTGACGTAGTAAAGGCCCTGAAAATGAGTGCAGTCGCGATCACGAGTATGGGTGAACCTTTGTACCAAGATGACCTTGCGTGCTCCTACCTAGGTGCCGCAGCCTCATGGCTGTTGGGGATGGAGTGATGACCAGACTTTCTTTGGTTTCTTTTTGGGTACGCAAGCCGTCCATGAAGAATTGGAAGCCGATTCGCGAATGGGCTGGCGTGATTTTGGTGGCATTAATCGCCGCTTTTGGGATTCGGGCGACTCTCGTTCAGACCTACTTCATACCTTCAGAATCGATGGTTCCCACTTTAGAGGTGGGAGATCGGCTGATGGTCTACAAGCTCGCCTTCACTTTGGGAAATGTTGATAGAGGGGACTTAGTCGTCTTCAATCGACCACCAGCTTTAGAGGAGACTGAGCTTAAGGATTTTGTCAAGCGAGTTGTCGGACTTCCAGGGGAACGAGTGTCAGCCGAAAATAGTGTTCTCCTCATTAACGGTTCACCCCTCGAAGAGCCCTACTTGGCTCCTGGGGTTTGGACACAGGATTTCGCAGAGCTTGAAGTCCCTGAAGGGCACGTGTTTGTGATGGGCGATAACCGGTTCAACAGCCGTGATAGTCGTTGGTTCGGTCCGATCAGCGAAGATCTGTTAGTCGGGGAAGTTTTCATTCGTTTGTGGCCGTTCAAATCGTTTGGTCGCCCATAAATAAACGTTCGATATCAGTGGGCTTGCGTAAAGCCTGTTTGGAGCCGGTCTACATGGTCGCTGTGGACTCCGTCGATACCCATTCGTACGAGATCCCGGATGACGCGCACATGTTGTGCGTCCCAGGCGATGCAATAGCGGTTGAAACGATGAAATAGCGTCGTTAACCCTCCGCTCCAATCGCTGTGATGAAGATTTATGGCGTCAATTCCAGCAGCTGCAAGCTCCGCAGCCCTGCGTTCCGGACCATCTTTCATGTGTTTGAGGCGTGTTGAGTTGACCAATCGGGCGCAGGTTTCTGGCCTTGAGTCAGCTAGGAGCTCCCACGATGGATGACACAACCACAGACGCGCCTCAGCTTGGTAGTCACGGGCGAGGCCGACCACCCCAATCAAGGCCTTTTCATCCTTTAGGTCGATCGATAATTCAAAATTTGCACCACAGGTTTGATATAGGTCCTCTAGCGAAGGGATATGGCCGGGCAGATCAACGCGAAGGATTTTAGATATTGGCTTTCGTCGTATGCCGGTACGGATAACGCCATCATGATCTAATACGGGCACTCCGTCGCTGGTGAGCCAGACGTCGGTTTCCAGCCCGGTTGCGCCGAGTCGAAGTGCTAAGCCGAAGGCTTCCAAAGTATTTTCTGGTGCGTTGGCCCGCGCTCCCCGGTGAGCAAATTGAATAGGGGGGTTGCGAAGCGACGGAAGACGTTGTTGCACCAAAACATCATTCTTCATTACTACCGAGACGTGCAAGATTGGCTCTAACGTGGCGATGTGGTCATCTTCGCTCTCATAGCTGCACTTGCCTTCTCTGCAGGGTTTTTGTTTCTATGGCGCATGACATCGACCGTGAAGGCAGAGGTACGGACAACCCTCAGAGGAATAGATAAGGCGTCGGTTGCGCTGGGTGGGATGGCCCGAGAAATTGAACGTGCTGAAGTTCATTTGGCGCGGCTAACGAATCTACGGATCAGGCGTCTCGTAGTGCGTCGTATCTTTAGTCAGTCTCGACGACGTCTCCCACGGCGCTATAGGACCTAGCCTCATTATTGTGAATCTCACGCCCAACGAGATACTGATTATTTGCCTAGTGGCGTTGATTGCTCTGGGCCCCAAACAACTACCTGAAACGGCACGTAAAATCGCAAAGGGCTTTGCTGAATTGCGGCGTCATAGCTCCCAGCTCCGGGCCGAGTTCACGTCGGTAGTTGAGCAGACAGTCGAGGAATCGCACGACGAAGAACTTCTACGCCAAGCCAAGGAAACCGGCGGTTGCCCATCGCAGGACGTAAACCCTAGAGACCAGCGATGAGGTTTTGGAAGAGACGAACATCTCCTCCAGCTACGTTTTGGGATCATGTAGCGGAGCTTCGCATCCGATTGATCGGCAGCATGGTCGCTGTAGCGCTGGCCTCTCTGGTTGGGTTGGTTTGTTACAACTGGTTGCTCGAAAATATTTTTCTCCCGCCGTATTGCCGAGTGCTTGATGGCCAGGGAATTGACCGGGTATGCACTCTGGTTATTACCGAACCGTTAGACGGCTTTAAAACGCGTATTCGTGTCTCTGTGTACGTAGGGATTCTTATCGCTATGCCGATTTTGCTATGGAATTTATGGCGGTTCATCACACCAGCTCTCGACAGACGCGAAAAGCGATATGCCGTCCCATTCGTGGTAAGTGGCGTTCTTCTTTTTGCTTGCGGCGCTGTTGTTGCCTACGCAACGTTCGAACGCGCCCTCGAGTTTCTTATCTCGTTCGGTGGTGACACCGTAGACCCGTTGTTCTCTCCTGGCGCATATCTCGGTTTGATGACCTACATGATGATTGCTTTCGGGGTTGGATTTGAGTTCCCGATTGTGTTGGTCTTTCTGCAGCTGGCGAGAGTGGTGACCCCTAGACAGCTAAGTAGCTCACGGCGATACGCAATCGTTGGAATCGTCGTAGTCGCAGCCGTCATCACGCCCTCAGGTGACCCGGTGTCATTGGCCGCCCTTTCCATACCGATGTACCTCTTTTTTGAACTTTCGATTCTTGTTGGTTTGTTACTTGAGCGCTCGCGGCGCCGCAGAGAAGGCATCGCAAACACATGATGAACGATCCGATTACAACAGAGTCAAATTTGCTCCGGGAGCGTGGAGTAACACCGGACGATTTCCAGATGCGAAGTTTCGCCGCAATTGACAGCGGGTCTTCCGTGCTGGTCGCAGCCCCCACGTCGTCAGGTAAGACCTTGGTGGCCGAATATGCGATTGAAAAGACCCTGGTGGTAGGTAGAACAGTGGTTTACACAACTCCAATCAAAGCGCTTTCGAATCAAAAATATAAAGATCTTTGTAATTGGCTAGGTAAAGAAAAAGTAGGCCTCCTTACGGGCGACAACGCGATACGCCCTAACGCTCAGGTGGTTGTCATGACGACCGAAGTCCTTCGAAACATGATCTACACAGGTAGTCCAGTCCTAGAAAGCCTTGGATTGGTTGTCCTAGATGAGGTTCATTTCCTCCAAGACCCGTATCGAGGGCCTGTTTGGGAAGAAGTCATTATGCAGGTGCCACAGTCAGCGCGTTTGGTCTGCCTTTCGGCGACGGTAAGCAATGCCGAAGAATTGGCTGGATGGATTGGGGAAGTTCATAGCGAATGCGAAGCGATCATTGAGACGACCCGGCCAGTTGAGCTACATGATCATTTTCTGGTTTTCGACAAACGACACAGGCGTGTCCAAGAATTTAGAACGTTGAGAAACGGTGAAAGAAATTTCGAAGTTGAGCGATACCTCGGAAAGATGACCGACCAGAGAAGTCGAGGTCCTCAAAGACGCGGGGGCGCCGTTGGGCGCCCTCGTAGAAACGAGGTCATAACCCATCTCGATGAGTCAGATCGACTGCCAGCCATTTTCTTCGTCTTTTCCAGGCAGGGCTGCGACGACGCAGTCCAAAGTTGTCTGGACCATAACGTTCATTTTCTCGACGGACGCGAAAAGTCTCGAGTGGAACAGATTGTCGAGCAACATATAGAGGAGATCTCAGAAGCGGATCTGGCGCTCCTGAGTTATGAGAAATGGTTGGACGGTTTGAAGTGCGGAATAGCTTCACACCACGCTGGAATGGTCACACCTTTCAAAGAAGCAGTTGAAGACTGCTTTGCGGCGGGCCTGTTGAAGGTGGTGTTCGCAACTGAAACTCTTGCAATGGGCGTCAACTTGCCTGCAAGGTCGGTCGTGGTGGAACAGTTGAGCCGTTTCAGGGGAGAGGGCCACGTGGTTCTTACGCCGGGAGAGTACACGCAGCTAACAGGTCGAGCGGGCCGGCGGGGTATCGATTCCACGGGCCACGCATACTCGCTGTGGAGTCCCTACGAATCCTTTAGTCAGCTAACACAACTAGCCCAAAGTAATGAATTTGTTTTGGAGTCGGCATTCCGGCCGACGTACAACATGGCCGCCAATCTCATGGCTCGAGCCCAGCGCGATGAAGCGCTGAATCTCTTAGAGAAATCATTTGCTCAATACCGCGCGAATGGTCACGTAGTTCGATTGAAAAAGGAGTTAGAAAAGGGCCAAGCCTCACTGCAGACCGCTCGAGTAGAGCTCCAACGTTTAGGGGTCGTCGACAATACGCCTGGAACTGACGGCAGAAGATCCAGTTCCGATGTCTCGACGTCTTTGCAACAACTTCGACCGGGCGCAGTGATAGCCCGGTTACACGGCGGCGAGACTCAGTATCTCCTGGTGTTGGGAACTACGAGCAGACGCGGAGGAGAGCGTCGAGTTCGAGTTGTTACCCCTCGCGGCAAGGTAATGATGCTGACAGTCAACGATTTTGATGCCGGACCCGAGGTCCTGTCGACTTTGGAGCTTCCAAAGCCCTATGCACCGAACCGGCGCGAATACCAGCGCACAGCGGCCAAACTACTCAAACAGCAGCTGACAGAATTGGGCATTTTAATAGAAGTACGACACCCCGATAGAGACCTCCGCGCCGAGCGCATGAAAGCGCACCGACGAGTTGAAACCGCTGAAGGTCGTATTTCCATCCTTCGAGATCAGATGGCGGTCGCTGAAGGCGGGTTAGCTCGCTCGCTAGTGGCCATCGAAGAGGTCATGGAGATCTTCGAGTGTGCTGCATCTTGGCAACTCAGTCCACGCGGCGAAATATTGCAGGGCATCTTTCACGAAATGGATCTTCTGGCCGCACTCTGCGTCGATGGGGCGGTCTTCGATGACGTCTCCCCACCTGAATTAGCAGGTCTGATCTCGGTGTTGACCTATGAACACAGAAGTCGGCTTGAGCCTCCGCCACCATGGTTTCCGAACCAGACCTCCAAACGAAAGGCAGAAGAAATCCTCAGGTATAGCGCCAAAATTCGTCACGAGGAAAACAAACGAGGCCTCCCGGAAGGCAGAGTTCCCGACCCAACGATTTTTGGTCAAGTGCACGGCTGGGCATCGGGTCATGAGTTGAGCGAAGTGTTGGATGATGACACCCCAGCAGGTGACTTTGTGCGGAATATCCGCCAAGTGATTGACCTTGTGGGTCAACTCGCGGAAACGACGAACTCGCAGATCTTAAAAAGTAATGCGATTGAGGCTGGGCGCCTCCTCGACCGGGGCTTGGTTTCAGCGGCGGCCCGAATTCAAGATAGCGATGGAGATGATTGGCGCTTGGATGACCATTAAGCGTGGCCAAGAATGGGGACTCCCAGCGCAACCCGGTGGCGCTGATCAATTTGCGGCGAACGATATGGAGCTGAGAGCCATCGTCGAAGCAAATTGCAGCGATCAAACCCCTATCCCAGTCGTTGGCCTTACCGGCGGCGACCTTTGGCGGGCGCTAGGCGCACCTGCAGGAGGACGCCGTCGTTTGCAGAGCAAAGAGGCTCGCGAGGTGTCGATTGACGTAATAGATGTCTGCCTAGGGGATCAGAACTACATCGCGGTTGCTCACATTTTCTTTCTGACCAGCTGGTGGCGCGGTCCGGTCACTGCAGTCATGAATTCAGAATGGCGTGGTCGCTGGCGAGTTGCGCCGCGGGCCCACCCCAACGACGGTTGGCTGGACGTCTTAGCCGGCGATTTGCCAATTCGGCAACGTTTCCTGCTACGAGAACGACTGGTTACAGGGGATCATCTTCCCAACTCAGCTATTAGATCAGGACGAATAAAGGAATTTAGCCAAGAATTTTCTCGACCAACACGCGCCATATTGGATGGAGTTGATGAGGGTCGACATGATTCTGTCTCGCTAAAAATTCGACCGGACGCTCTAACAGTCATTTACTGAAGGACTCGTGGCGGAGGGTGCGCGACTGTGCCGGCGGATCGCCCTACGATCAAGTCTGGCTGCCGATTCAGCTCTCACAGTGTCCGCTAACCCGAATCTCATCTTGAACAACTACGCGATAGAACAATTCACCGATACCGAAGAGGATATTCTTCGGCGCTACTTCACGAACCTCGATCAACCGGTGTTCGCACTCGTCAATTTGCCGGAGGTGGTAAAGGGCGCCTTGTTCGCCCGCTACAGCAGGACTCATAAGAGCCTGCGTCGCTTATTCTTGGATGAATTCGTCGAGGATCTTGATGTTTCAGGCGACCATTCGATTGATGCAACTGTTGGCCTAGCCAAGGCAGAGGAACTGTACCAACGCGTTTTCGTCGAGTACGGCGACGACTCAGTGGCACAGCTAGGAGGAGTGCATCTCGCGTGTGAGCAGGCATCGAATCTCCTAACCAAGGTGCTCGAATGGGGAAGACTGATGTCTTACCTAGAGCAATCGACGCGCTATCTCAGTTATGACACCAGGATCGATGGCAGATACAGGTACCACCGTGACCCTGACGTCTTGGCTTCACCATTAGGCACTCGGTACGTCGGAGAGATGGACCGGATCTTCGATACCTACGCTGAGCTGGTACCGCTGCTTCAAGAATTCTATAAATCACAACATGCCCAAGGAAGCGACATCGGGGACCTGGCTTATCGTCAAACCATTCGAGCTAAGGCCTTCGATGCTGTCAGAGGCTTGCTGCCCGCCGCCAGTCTCTCAAATGTAGGGATATACGGCACAGGGCAGGCTTATGAGGCCCTCCTTTTGCGCATGCGCGCCCACTCGCTCCCCGAAGCACGTTCCTACGCCGATCTGATGCTTACCGAACTACGCAAGGTCATTCCCTCCTTCCTGCGGCGCGTG
>Ga0114933_10005339_pt1 | contig 11700 bp, 9 predicted proteins | sample 4SBtaG_FD_89691 | JGI IMG/M metagenome (GOLD analysis project Ga0114933, IMG submission 89691) | Deep subsurface microbial communities from Kolumbo volcano to uncover new lineages of life (NeLLi) - 4SBTROV12_W25 metaG | ecosystem: Environmental > Aquatic > Marine > Volcanic | place: Kolumbo... | reverse complement strand
TTCTTTAATTTATTTTCGGTATTTCTAACATCTGCAACAACCCCGTCTTTGGTGTCCATTTTTTCCGACTGTATATCTTCTTGCTCTCCACTATCTTCTGTTGATACTTCGGATTCCTCAGATTCTGTGCTATCGGGTTCTTCTTCTTCTGTTGTTTTGTTTGTTGCAACTTCTTTCTCCTCTTCTACTGGTTCTGACTCAGTAACTTCCTCCACTGTTTCTGTTTCATTTTCTTCAACCTCAGAAATGCTTTCTTCCTCCGTTGAGATATCTTCCAATGGCTCCTCAAACTCTTCAAAAGATTCTTCAGTAAGTTCATCATCGAACTCCTCCTCAGTTATCTCTTCAAAAAATTCTTCGGCAGTTATGCCTTCGTCTTCAAGAAACTCCATGAACTCTTCTTCCATGCCAGTCTCTTCTAAAAATTCAGTAAAATCCTCCTCAAATTCTTCTGTAAATATTTCTTCTGTTACCATCATTGGTTCAGAAAATTCTTCTTCAAAAAATACCTCTTCCATAGTAGGCATTTCTTCAAAAACCTCCATATCAAATTCTTCTATTGGAGGCAGTTCATCTATGTAAACTGTTTCAATATCTTCAAAATAAAATGAATCATCAAATGTAAATTCATCTTCAAATACTATTTCTTCTTCTATTGGTATCTCATATATAGGCAAGTCGTCAGTATACCAATCAAAATCTTCTGGAATGTCTTCTATTATATCTACTATATCTGTATCAATATCGTCTATAATATCTTGTGTATCTTCATTGATAGGTGGTATATCTTGATACGATATATTTAATGTAACATTATCTACATCTGGCCCACGATGATAGTTATCATAAGTTGTGCCTGCAGTTTCATTATACAGCTCTGCCCTAATTGTAATATCTGTTTGTGTATTAGAGCCTTGAATATAAACATTTGTATAGTTTGTAAACGTACCGCCATTACCTGGCCTACTAGGGTCATGGTCATTTATATCTCTAACTTGTGTAGATACTGAGCCATCAGCACCTGTAACAGTTTGTTTTAAGGTAAGTGTGTTTTCTATATTATTCCAAAACCATACGTCTGCTCCCATGGTTGAGGTAAAACCTTGATTCATTTGTTGTTGTGTTAAATGACCATCATCAACTAAATCTACATCTTGATATACATTATCTTCTTCATGACCTTCAAATGCTAATACGCCACCACTATCATCCATGCCTGTTTGATATGGAAATCCATTCCAAGCACCATGAGAGTGAACACCATCATCGCCATCTGTTGACCAACCAGTTGTACTTGTAGTGTTACCTGTTCCAAAAGTAGAGTTAGAAAGAACGTTTCCTGTATTTACTGTTTGAGCATTACCAATACTATAAAGACATAAAAAAGATATAGCTATTGAAAGCCATATCCCATAATATAAATACCTCATTCTGCGTGTACGTTAATTATTCGTTCTTCTTTTGTTTCTATATTTGTTTCAATAATTATATCGTTAAGGTCTTCTTCCTCTTTTAGTGTAGCAAGTTCTGCTTCTTTTCTAGCTTTTTCTTCTGCTAGTTTTCTAGCTTCTTCTTGTCTCGCTATTTCTGCAAGTTCAGCATCAATACGAGAACGTGTTTCTAACTTAGATATATATGACTCATAGTCTGGTCTTTCTATATCATACTTATTCCATTGTTCTAAAGCTTCTTTACCAATCTTGCCTTCAAATGGACAAGGTGTTCCTGCCATTTCCATTGCAAAAAATACTCGCTCATCTTGACACAAAATTGACACAGCCGCTACCTTCATTCCGTAATCATATAATACTTTAGATAATTTTATTCGTTCACAATTAAGGTCACGAACATGCTTACCAAAAGAACCGCCAAAACCAAGAGTAGATACAGAGCCACTAATCCCCATGCTACACACATCTTGAGACATAGCCGAATAGGAAGGGGAGTTTGCAGAGTTGACAGGTACATCTGACCCATTGGTAGTAGATGAAGTGGTACTCGTTGTTGTGTTTGTTTGTCCACCCGAGTAGGTGTTAGTTGTAGTCGATGTATACCCTCCTGTGATTTGCGTGTTGCTACCCGAGGAGTTTGTTTGTGCGTTGTTGTCATTTGTTGAATCTCCTAACGCTGTTGTTGCTAGTAATACTAATACTATAATTAAACTATTTCTTAACAAGGCTACCTCCAAAATATAATCCTACTATTGCAGACATTAAGTGAGTATCTAGTGGAGTTATAATTACACCTGCAAAGGCTTTATCCATTAACACTTCTTTTTGGTCTATTAAAAATAAAAAACCTCCTTTAAATTCTGTCCATGTTAAGATAACAGGAATATCAAAAAATACAGGAACAAGTTTAGGATATGCAATTACCATGAATACAGCAGTAAGTGCTATTATTCTTCTTGTCCATTGAAAGCCTTTGTTTTCATACGTTCTAGCTTTCTCAATATATTTCATTTGATTATCAGCTCTCGCTAATAACATTTTTTGTTCGTCTTGTTTTGCTTTAATACTTTGTGACCAGATAGACATTACTCCACCTAATACACTAGACCCTAGCATTGTAATCATTTCTACTGGTAATCCACCTAACATACTATTTGTACCTCCGTCTTCTGTTACGTTACTAAATAAATTAAAACCTGTTATTGCTAATAATAATGTTTCCATTAATCAGATAGTTTAATAAATGTCCAAATCGCTCCTAATATACCTCCGATAAGAAGAAATACTTTGATTCCCCCAAGACCCATATTTGTATGTTTGTTAAGGTCTCTTACTTGTTTTTGCATAATAGATATATCTTCTCTAATATACTTAACATCTGTTTTGAGTTCGGCAATCTCTTTCTCCCATTCAGCCATTATTTGATAAACTCCTTTAATGAATAATCATCACTTAAAACATATTCGTATGCTCTATCTAATGCTTTGTTAATTGTTTTATCTACGTTTTTTAACTGGTTGTATTGATTAGGCCCCATCTCATGATTAGAAATAAATTTAATTAGCTCTACCATCTTATCTCTATCCATAACATCTATAACCTCACTAGCAGATATATTTTTACTCATAGTATCCATTTTATAAGATTCTTTGTCTTCTGCCCACGCATCATTTTCAAAAAATATTTGATTAATAGTTAGTTGTGGTTTTTTATTTTTTCTTATTGCTCTTGTAATTAAACTTATAGCCCCTGCACGAATACCATCTTCTGCATTATTAAATGTTAGTTGACGTGAATGTATTTGGTCATTAGCCAATCCTTCCCAATCTCCACCACCTTGTATGCCCATCCAGTTGTTAGTTCTTACTGGTAAATTAGGTTCTGGTTTTTCTTTTATAATAACTAAAATATTATCTGTTTGTTGTGCTAAATTATCTTTTGCCATTACAAATCCTATACAAAGAACAACCACTATCCATTTCATTTACTTGCTTCTAAATTTCTTTAATTTATTTAATGCATCTAAATATGTAGTAGCTAAATCTCTTTTTTGTTGATTTAGTTTTAATATTTTTCTATGTTTTACATCTTGGTTTATATCTTTTTGAAAAAATACTAATCGTATTTCATTGTTTATTGAGCCAGTAAGTTTTAAATATTCAAATAATAAAGGTCTTTGTTCTATTTTCCATAAATTATCTGAGTCATTAAAATAATTATTAATACGCTCTTCATCAGCAAAAAATAGTTCTGCTACTTGTTGTTCTGATAAAAACTCATCTAGGCCATCTTCTACAGCATCAAACATATCTAATTCTTGTTGCGTTATTTGTGGTAAACCATCTTCATATATTCTGTCTAATATAGGAATATCTTCTAAAGATAAAGGCCCTTTGTCATGACTATATTTATTATCTGTTAATAAATTAGTACTAAAATCAGCTAAATGCAAAAACTTTTCTCCAAGTCCTGGAAAAAATGATGCATACCATTGTTCTATAATTAAGGGAGAAACCCTGTTTTATCACCTAAATATTTTACTGTTTCAGATGTCCAAGGAGTAAATTGTAATTCATCTGGAACATTTTCTAATCTTCGTGGAACAATATTTGTGCCAGTAAAAGTATCTATATTACCAAATACAGCAAAACCTAAATTAGCTATAGGCGGTAAAGGCACAGGAGGTAAAGCGTGTCCTGCATTTGCAAAAATTGTTTTTACAAATTGTCTAGTGATAGAACTACCTTCATCACCTTCACTTGTAAAAAAATCATTCATAGCATTTAAAGTTGCTTCCATTGAATTAGCATACATTCCATATAAATCAAATGGTTTTGGTATTAATATAAACTGTGTTCTATTTCTACCTAAATTTTCATCATACGTTTCATTAACTGGTACAAACCATGCTTGTCGTTTTGCCCAATCTGGATATTGTTGATAGTCTGGATTATCATGATTAACATACCAAAGATATGCTGTAGGTGCACCTGCATACAAATTTGTTTTTACAAAAGTAGAACCAGGTCTATTTTTCCAAGTTCTATAAGATTTATACGCACCTTGAATTGCAGGATTAAAAAAAGGAACTATTTGACTAACATGATTTTGAATTGAGTTTGCACCTCTCATAGAAAAATCTACAGATATTTCTCTTGCAAGAACTGCCGCTTCTCTTTCACTGTACCCTAATTTTTTAAGACGTTTAAATTCACTAAAACGAACAGAATGTTCTATCATAGTAACCATGTCAGTGTATCTATCCCATAAATTTTTAGAATTAGTAATTACATTTTCTGGTTTTATACCTGTGCCTTCACTAAAATATTTTTTTAATTGAAATCCATATTGTTCAGCGTTTTGTGTAAAAATAGTTCCAAACCCGCCACCATTATTAATGTATTCTAAAAATTGTTCGTGGTCTCTTTGCGTTGTGCCAAACATACCTTTATATGCTCTGTATGCATTTACAGGAACATCTATTAGTGGTATTCTTCCCCATGTTGTAGAGTTCATTGCACCACCAAAAGAATCACGAACTGCGTTTGAATAAAATGCAAAACCTGGGTCTTTTGTAATTAATGATGACACCCATCTTTTGTATACGTTTAGCCCTTTAAGTGCTATGTCCATTTGATGGTAAGATTTGTATCCAAATTCATCAATAACATGTTTTATCATGTCATCATTTACTTTATAAAACTCTGGTACACCATCACGCATTACCATAAATAATGCCTGTCCATCTTTTGTTCTGATGTTTCTTTTACTAAAGTGCATTATTTTTATCCAGTCATTAATACCTGGGTCATCTATGTTTATGTCTCTAATGCCTTGTTTTTCTAATTGTTCTTTTAATGACTTTTTATCTATTTGTGCAAAACCTGTAATGTCAGCACCACTAACTTTTTCTGCCCATTTATTAGTATAATCATTAATAAACTCTCTTCTTTGTTGTCCTTTTAAATTATATTGATTTGCTAATGCTGTTGCCGCTTGTTTTCTAATTGGTACAACTCTATCTAAATAATTTGCTAAAGTAATATTGGCTCTATTTCGTAATGATGCTTCAACTATGATGGCTGTATTTTTTAATAAACTTTCGTAAGGACTTTGAATCATGCCACCACTTCCTGTAAAGTTTTTAAATGGTTGTTTTGTTGTTCCTTGTTTAACAGATAATTTAAAACCACCATCTGTTGCAACACTTTCAGATACTCTATAAAATGGTACATAAACAGGATTTGCATTTAACATTTTATTTGCGGACTCTTTTGAAATAAGACCAGAGTCAACAGCAAAATCCATTAATCTTTTATTGTATGATTGTAAATCTTTTAATGCCGCTTTAAAAGCAGGATTGTTATTACCATTTTTTATGTATTGATTTATTTTTTTTATATCAAATTTAGGCAATATGTCTTTACCTTTATATCCTCGTTGATATAAATTTTTTGCTCGAAGTGCAATTAAATAATTTTCAAAATCTAAAAGTTGTGTTTTTGTTGTAATGTGTTTTGATATAGATTTTGCAAAACCTTCTCCTGTTACCTGTAGACGTGAGTAATCAATTACTTCTTTACCTTGTGCATCTAAACCTTTCCATGTTACAGTTCCTGTATTAAAAAAAGAATCAATAACTCTTCCTGCGTTTTTAAGTAATTTAAATTCTATGTAAGGTAATTGTCCTGCTGTGGGTTTAGTTCCTAAATTATGGTGGGCTTGTGCTCTAGCCATATCATCACTAATACCTGGTGTTGCATCTTTTATTCGTTTAAATTCAGCTTGAAATTCTTTTGATGCTACCGCTTCAACATCAAACACTCTTGTAGTTTGGTCAGCATCTTGTTGTAGTAATTTTAAACCATGTAAATCATCTGCACGATTAAATATAAAGTTATTATACCAATTTTTTGGATTATACTCTTGGACAATACCCCACATATATTGTGCTGTAGATATTCTTTCTGGCATGTTGCCACGCATGTAATTAAATAAATCTTGGTCAAGGGGTTTTACAGCTTTAATTGTTCCTTTTGCAACACCCGTTGATATAATTTTACCTAACCAAAAAGCACTATCAAATGCAAAACCAATCCCCATACCTTCTACAGTACGCACAAATCTATTCATTGCTTCTGAGTTGTTAGGGTCAGTAGCAAGAGCATCTACTAATTGATTTACAGGGCCTTCTAATTCTACGTTTTCTTTTAACATTGCGGCTAAGTTAGGTGCACTTGGGTCTACAAGTGCCATGTCGACCATTCCAAAACCAATAGCAAAAGAGCCTATGTCTTCTCCTCTACTAAATTTACCTGCTAATTTTTGTATATCTTGTGCCCCTGTTAGCACTTGAGAGTACAGTTTTGTGCCTCTTACTGCTAAACCACCAGGTGCAAAAAATTCTGTTACAAGTTCTACACTTTTACTTACAGGGTCTCCTGGTGCTTGTATTTCTGGTAAAGTAAATAACTCTTGCCCAAGAGCTTCTCCTTCCATTCTTCCTTTTCCAAAACCATTCCACCATTTATCGCCACCATAAAACGGGCTAAGATACGCACTAAAATCTAATGTTTGTTGCACCACTTCTCGTGCACCTTTTAAAACAGATAGTTCACCAATAATTTGAGCAGGGCCTAACTCTCCTGTTTCAAGAGGTAATATCCCCATTGCTTGTTTTTCTTCTATGGATAAACCACTAAGCCACTCTTGTTGAAACACATCATCCATTTCTAATACTTTATCTGCAGGATGCGGTCTCCAAAATTTGTAATCTGTTTCTGGAGATTTATCTAAAAATTCACCTAAAAATAAATCATCTTCTTCTTGTGTTGTTTTTTTAGATTCATTTAGTTCAGTATCAGAAAACTCAAATGCCTTATCATTTTTATCTTCTATAAATTTTACATCACCAGTTACAAAATTTAAATCACTATCTGTATTAAATAAATTATCATTATCATCTTTAATAAAAGATGTTTCTGGTTTGTTGTTAAACAAACTTTCTGATTGGTTTTCTAGTTCCATTCTACCTACTGTTGTATAAGTTGTATATCTTTATCTTCGCTAAATTCGTTATTTCTAAACCTTATAATAGTGTTAATCATAGAATCATTGTATGTTGTAACTCCTTCTGCACCCTCTTTTGTTCTAAAAAATTTATTAATAGTGTTGTTTTTTACACCTGCTTTCTTTAAAATATCTTTATTATTTTCAACGTTTAATCCCCTCATAATTTGGTTAATAGCACCATTTATTATTTTTTTATTTTCTTGTGGTAAAGTATTAAAATTATCTACATCAGTTCTAACTAATTCTTTAATATAATTAAGGTCTTCAATATATTTAAGGTTTAATTCATTTCCCATTATTCTGTTAGATATATTATTAATATCAATTCGTTTAGGGTCAATACCTGTAAATCTATTATTAGGACTAGATATCATAGCTTGATATTCTTGAACTTTTGCAATAGCTTTATCTTCTGTAGCTCGTACTGTATCTGTAATCCAAGGAGATTTAATTTCATCTAAACTAAATTGAACAGTGCCAAGTGCAGTGTTTTGTATTTTTTGTGCCCCTACTGCTAACGATAAAGGTGCGTTCACTTCTTTTCTTACAGCACCTTGACTTATTAACGTAGGAGTATCTACTTGTTCTAAATCTTTTTCTAATTTTTGAATACGTAATTGTTGTTCTTCAAAATCGTTTTTAGTTTGCTCATCAAACACATTAATATTTTTTTGTAGTGATTGATTACGTAATTTTATATTGTTTAAAATTTCTTGTTCATGCTCACCAAATGTTTCATTTCTAATTGATTGCTCAATGTTAGCTAGTTGCATACCATGCAATCTAGTTGCTCGTAACTCTGGTTCTGTGCCAATCATTATTTCTTTTAATTGGCCTTCAAGAGTTAAATTATTAACTTGTGCTTTTAATTTTTGTAAACTTAAATCTTGACTGGCTTCTGCAAAACTCATAGTTTGTTCTGTCTTAGCAATATTTAATTTTAATTCATCTAAAATTAAATTATTTTTTTCTACAAGAGTTTCATTGGTAATTTGTTTTGTAAGTAAATCTGCCTCTTTAATATTTAATTCTACAAAATCTTTTTTAGGTTGTGTTTCTAAATTATAGTTTTTTAATTTAATTGATAAATTATTTAAGTCTTTTTGTTGATTTTGTATCTCAATATTTAAATTACCAATTATATCTTTGTTCTGTGCATCCCATTCTGCTATTGTAACTTCTGATGTTAATTTTTGTATATTTAATTTAGAAGTTTGAAACTCTTGAAAAGCTACAGGATTTAATACTCTTGGGTCTAATAAACTAAATGGTTGTCCTGCTACATCTAGCATAAAGTCTTTTGTATTACCTTGTAAACCTACTGCGTCTGCTGTGCCATCTTTAGTGTTTTTATCTTTATAGCTATTTTTAATTTGTTCAGCCATAATATTTTCCCATGTATCAGTTGCACCAATAGGTTTCATTTTATACCATTTTTGAGAGCCCCCTGCTTGTGTTTCAAAACCATCAGAAAAACTATTCCACGTATCATTATTGTAAAAATAATTTTGGTCTTTTAAATAAGCTAATACTTCTGGGTTCATGTCAGAGTACATAGCAAGCAAATTAGTTTCTTCTTGCTGTCTTATTATCTCATTTTTTTCTAACTCAGCGTTTATATCATTAATATTTTTTGCTTTATCTGTAGCAATTTCAGCGTACATTTCATCTTTTAATTTAGCCTTATCAGCCATGCTTTTTGCAAATGATTTTTGTTGTTTTATTTTTTCTTCAAGGAAACCTGTTCCAAATGCTTCAACTGATGAACTACTTAAAAAATCCATTATACCCATTAGTTAGTCTCCTTTGTCATTAAACCACTATTATTTTTTTCTTCTAATTCTTTCTCTATTTCTTTTGCAAATTCTTTTGCTTTATTTTTTGAAGTTGCTGATTCTTTAGCTTTATTTTTTCCTAATTTAAACTCTGTAAAGGATTTATTAAATTTTGTATTACCTTGGTCTTTTAAAAATAATTTCATGTTTTCAACACCTGCTTTCATACCTATAGCCATTATTTGTTTAAATACTATTTCAGATAATAGTATAGCAACATCTGGTGTCCACTTACCTTCCATAAATCCGCCAAATAATACCATTCTTGCAATAGCTTCTACTGGTATGTCATTATCTAAAAAAGAAACAATTTGGTCTAATATTTTTTCATCATGCATTTTTTCCCATACAAATTCAGATGCTTCTCCTACATCTGTGTATTGAGGTGGGTGTTCCCAATTAGCATTACCTGGTTCATCAGTTAAACTTTGTCCTGGTATTGGTGAATCAAATGGATTTTCTATCATTATATTACTCTCTTTTGTGTAGTTGTTTTTGGTAAAGATATAGATGTATTAGTATAAGATTTTTGACCAAACAATCTTTTATTCCACATTGCTAATACAATATCATAATTTTCTTCTTTAATATCCATTGGTTTTCCTGGTGCAGACATGTTGTACAATCCCATATCTCTACCAGTAAAAGTAGGGAATACAGTTTCTGGTGTGTCGTAATCGTCTTCATCACTGCCAAATGCAGATTGAAAACCTTTTTTAAGAACACTTGTTCCTATCTTATTAAAAATATTTCCAAAAAAATCTGTGTTGCCACCACTTAACATATCAAACATTCCCATGTTATATCCTCCTATTAACTAAATACACCTGCCGCAAAACGACCTAATAATCTAAATAAATTGTTTCTAGATGCTTGGTCATTTATATCAAAAGCAGTTTGTCTTTCTAATGCCGCTTGTGCCATATTATGTGCTCTGTTCAACGAATTTTGTGCCGCTGAATTTGTCCATGATGCTTCGTCTCTCCATTGTTGCCACAATGCTGACATTGCAAAATTTGACATGTTTAGTAAGTTTTGAGCATTGACTTGGTTAGCCGCATTTGCCGCCGCTGTATTTGCGGTATTAATTTGTCTTCTCCAGTTTGCATTTGACTGGTCTATTACTTGTTGATTTTGCACATTAAACTTTTCACGTTGGTCTTCTAATTGTGAATTAAATTTATTTATACCTGCTTCTGTTTGTGCATTTGCTAAAGACACTTGCGTTGCACTTTGTGCAGTTATAGCAGAAGCTCTGTTTGATTCTGTTACAGCAAATTTATTCATTGCATCAGACCTTTGTGCATTTTGTGTTTGAATTTGACTAGCTAAATTTTTATAAAATTGGTCTACTTGATTCTGACTTGTTGCATTAAATTGTTGTGATGCATTTGTTGCCGCTTGGTCAGTAAATAACTGTGCTTGTCTTGATTGTACGTTTTGTAAATTAACTTGTTGTTGATTATTTAAATTAGCCATATCCATTTGTAGATATGACTGTGCATTCATGACTGCCGCTTGTTGTCTATTATTAAGATTTTGAAAAATCATTTCTTTGTATGTTTGTGCATCTGCCGCCGCTATAGGAGTAGCTGATTGTAATACTCCTTGAGCTAATGCTTCTGCATACATACTAGAGGCACCAAGTCCTCTTTTTGCTAAATTAGCTTCTACTAATTTTTGTGCACCTAACGCCCATGAAGGTAGTTCTTTACCTTGAGAAACTGCATCTGTTACTTGTTGTTGTAATGTAGCTAATTGCCCTCTAACAGTAGCGTCTGCAGTTATTTGACCTTGTTGTGCACTTACAGGTTGAGTTACAACACCTTGTGCCGCTATTGCTTGCGGTGCTGTTCCTACAGTTGTAGCTGTGTAATTAGCCGCCGCTTGTTGTGCAGGGTCTGCTACTTGAACTGCAGTTACAGGAGCAGTTGTAGTTGGCCCATAAGCAGTTGCCATTGGTGATACGGCTGTTGGTGTTGTTGTTGATACGCCAGGAGTTGCCAATGTTTCGCCTGTTTGTACGTTTTGTACAGTAGGAGATATTGCAGTTCCTTGTGGTAACATAGGTGTTACTGCTTGTTGTTTTGCTAAATTTAATGTATCTTGCGATGTTCCAGATTGTGGGCTAGGCACAGCACCAACTGGTAATTGCACTGGTGGTATTACCTGTGGTGTAGCATCATCTGTCTCATGTCCTGCTTCATGTGGCATAATTATATTCTCCCTTGTCCTCTAGTTCGTTTATGTAATTTTCTTTTAGATTTATTTTTAGGTCTGCTCCTTGATGAGTCTCCTATACTCGTTCTTTTTTTTACTGGCGTAAAATATGTGTTATCTTG
>Ga0114933_10005337_pt1 | contig 11702 bp, 8 predicted proteins | sample 4SBtaG_FD_89691 | JGI IMG/M metagenome (GOLD analysis project Ga0114933, IMG submission 89691) | Deep subsurface microbial communities from Kolumbo volcano to uncover new lineages of life (NeLLi) - 4SBTROV12_W25 metaG | ecosystem: Environmental > Aquatic > Marine > Volcanic | place: Kolumbo... | reverse complement strand
CTGACTCGTGGCACCCTCGTCATCCATCCATCTAACAAAAATCTGCGTACCCTCAGGATCGCCAGCCGCAGTGTAGGCGATTCTCGTGCCATCCGGAGACCAGATCGGCCCTGAACCATCAACTAAGAATCGGTTCTTAGATCCATCAGCATTCATGATCCAAATCGACGATTCACGCCGATCATTCATCTTATCGACCCAACCCCGGGTATACACAATCTCTGATCCATCAGGAGCAATCTGCGGATCTGAGACACTTTCTAGGTCGAGATACATCTCTAGGTCGACGGTTCGCACAGGCTCGTCTTGAGCCACACCAGTAGACGGGGATCCTGTGAACGCAAAGACTGTAATGACGGCTGCCCATGACGTTCGTGAGAAAGGCTTGGCTCCGGACATGATGACACCTCTTGCTGCAGTTGAGTTACCCGAAAAGGGGCAGGGCGATAAACGTACGAAGACGCTCCTTACGCGCCAGCTAGGTTGGCCGGGAACCCCGCAATACACACGTCATCGCTCCCACACAACACGGCCTTCTAGTAAAGTCAGGTCTACTTCCATCGACTCTAAACAAGGGTCCTCGCACCGCAGATAATCCTCCTGCGTTACGACTAGGTCGGCGAGTTTACCGACGTCTAGGGTTCCCCTTTCGTCTTCTCCAAAGGTGAGCCAAGCGTATCCCAGCGTCATAGCCTCGAGCGCCTCTATACGGGAAATGAACTGGTCTTCACCAAAAACTCCTGCGCTGATCGTGCCCCGAGTCGTGAAGTGGTGTAGCACCCACCATGGGTCATACGGGACCACCGGGGCATCCGTGCCCAAGGACACAGGAACGCCAGCATCAATGTATGCGCGAAGCGGTGTCGTCCACCCGGCACGCTCGGCACCCCAATACTTGGCGAGGCTTGGAGCAGCCAGGTATAGATGATTCTGCGCGGAAACGGCGAGGCCCATGTCGAGCATGCGATCAAACTGGTCCGGTCGCGGAATAAAACCATGCTCGATCACCCAACGTTTTTCAGCTATGGGTCCCCTCGCATCGATCTCCGCATAGGCATCAAGTACTAGGTCGATCGCAGCATCTCCCACCGCATGTGTTGCTATGCGCCATCCTGCATCGGCTAGCATCGACACGGATTGATAAAAATCCTCTGTCGGAACAGTCTGGAGCCCATAGAAACGTCCGCCATCACCCCAGGGACCCTCATACGCATCCCTCATCAATCCGCCCTCGAACCCACCATCTACACCGAGCTTCACCCCGCCTATCTGGACCAATCTTGATTTTCTCTGAGGCTTGGCCCACGAGCCGATGGCCTCCTCCACAGCCTCCGGGTTCGCTGACCTAGGACTCCTAAAGAGGAACTCAACTCGCATTGATAAACGCCCTGTTTCCTCTAATTCACGGATCTGCGCTAGCTGTTCGAGGCTACCCCCAGGGTGTCGCACGCTTGTGAGGCCTCGCTGGTTAAGCAGCCCGTATTGAGCTTGGAGCGCATCCAGAGCCTCGGCCTCCGAGGCTCCCGTCCGGGGAGGGAGTGATATTAGATCTTTCGCTCTATCGACCAGCTCCCCGTTGAGCCGACCATCTGCGTATCGTCCAATGCGGCCGCCCGGTACTTCCGTTGCGCTCTCGTCAACTCCCCAATACTCCAAAGCTAGAGAGTTCAGTATGTATTCATGGCCACCCCGAACCACTACCACTGAGTGTAGCGGAGCCATTCGATCAAGATCGTCTCTATATGGAAGACGTTGCTCAAAAAGCTGACCTTCATGCCAGTCACTGTTGGTCACGATGGTGGACCCCGGGGGTAACTCACGAGCCCTCGCAGCTATCGCTCGACTAACGTCTTCGAGTGAGCGAGCAGATGACAGGTCAACACCCGAGCCCCCACCAATCGAATGGAGGTGATTGTCCGCAAGTCCTGGGAGCACACTCCTCCCACCCAGCTCAATAACCCGTGTCTCCGGACCAACAAGCGCCCGTACCTGTTCGCCCGGCCCCACCATCATGACACGTCCATTGGAGATGGCTATGCCCGTAGGAAGCCCATCAGATCCTGATGGATCAGACATCCATTCGGAACCCGGGGAAATGATTGGCCCTCCGACGAGTATCATGTCGGGGACGTCATTCTCAGCGGGAACACACGAAAGGGTCACAACGATGGCAACGCAAAAAGTGCATCGCGCGAAAGTCGTCATCACAGCCTCCCCTGACTCAGTCTCTGCCTAGATGCATGCACAACCGTGACCTACAGAAGAATCGCCGTCGGCTCCTCAAGCATCCCCTTGAGGGTCTGAAGAAATCGCGAGCCTTGGGCTCCATCAATCACCCGATGGTCACAGCTCATGGTGATGCGCATGCGTGGTCGAACCACGACCTCGCCATCTACCGCTACAGGGGTGTCCTCAATCCCACCGACCGCGAGAATTCCAGCCTCGGGGGGGTTGATGATGGCCGTGAACTCATGGATCCCAAACATCCCAAGATTTGACACGGAAAACGTTGCACCCGTGTACTCTTCGGGCTTGAGCTTCTTTTCCCGAGCCCGCCCGGCAAGCTCTTTCACCTCAGCCCCTATCTGAGTGATCCCCTTGAGGTGTGCATGCCTCACAACTGGTGTAATGAGGCCATCCTCGACCGCCACAGCGACACCAACATGAACCGCCTTAAAGCGCCGAATAAAGCCATCATGCCACTGCGCATTGCAGTTCGGGTGCTGGCGAAGGGCGCCAGCAACTGCCTTCAGAACGATATCGTTGACAGAGACCTTAGCCCCTTCGGTCTTGAGCATCGCGTTCATGCTCTTCCTCGCCTCCATGGCCCGCGACATGTCTACATCAACCGTAAGGTAGAAGGTAGGAACTGGACCAATTGACGTTATGAGTCGCTTGGCGATGGTCTTCCTCATCTGCGACGTCTGAACGTCCTCGTACTCGGCTTCATCTGGGGTCCACGAGGGAGCAACAGATGGAGCCGGAGTTGCGTCTCCCGAAGCTTTGGCCGCCTCTATATCCCGCTTCACCACTCGGCCACCCGGCCCGGACCCAGGAACCTGAGAAATGTCTACTCCTGCCTGCTCTGCCAAGCGCCTTGCCAGCGGGGAGGCCTTAACCCGACCTCCTGTTGAGGCCAGAGGAACTACTTCGCTGGTGCCCGAAGTCGGCTCCTCGACTACCGGGTCGGCGTCCGTTTTGGAGACAACCACTTCCTCGACGCTAACAGCTGCAGGGGCGGCGGCGCCTGAAACACCGGAGATCTCCGATATGTCCTCGTCCTCTGCGGCAATCACCCCAATTACCGCACCAACCTCTGCGGTTCCGCCGGCGCCAAGGAAGATCTTTCGAAGAATTCCATCTCCACGCGCAACCAACTCCATTGTCGCCTTGTCTGTCTCGACTTCTGCTAACACGTCACCACTGGCGATCGTGTCTCCTTCGTTCTTAAGCCACTGAACGAGCTGTCCCTCCTCCATTGTAGGAGAGAGCGCTTCCATATGGACTTTAGTAGCCATGGTTATCGGTACAGAACTTTATTGACAGCCTTGACCACGTGATCGGCCGAAGGCTTAGCTAGGATCTCGAGGTTCTTCGCATAAGGCATAGGGATATCCGCCTGAGTGACCCGGATAATCGGCGCGTCAAGGTGGTCAAATGCCTCTTCCTGGATCATGGTAACAATCTGCGCACCAGTACCGGCATAAGGCCAACCCTCTTCAAGATACACTATACGGTTCGTCTTTCTTACCGTCTCTAGGATCGCGCTCATGTCAAGCGGGCGGATGGTCCTAAGATCGAGCACGTCGGCCTTAATGCCATCCTTGTCGAGTTTCTGGGCGGCCTGAAGGGCTACGTGAATCATCTTTCCGTGAGTGATGATCGAGACGTCCTCCCCTTCATGCTTGAGGTCAGCTACCCCCAGGGGGATTACGAAGTCGTCATCGTCCGGGACCTCGCCCTTAAAGTTGTAGAGGAGCTCCCCTTCCATAAAGGCTACGGGATCGTTGTCCCGAATCGCCGCTTTAAGCAGCCCCTTGGCATCTGCGGGCGTTCCTGGCGTCACGACCTTACACCCTGGGGCGTGTGAGTAATATGTCTCGCACGCCTGAGAGTGCTGGGCGGAAAGCTGGAGCGCTGCTCCCGTCGGACCTCGGAAAACAATCGGCATCGGGAACTGCCCTTCAGACATGTAGTGCATCTTAGCCGCCGAATTGATAACCTGGTCAATCGCTAGGAACGCAAAGTTAAAGGTCATGAATTCGATAACCGGGCGCAGCCCCGCCATAGCGGCTCCCACGCCTAACCCAGTAAACCCTAGCTCGGAAATCGGCGAATCCACAACGCGCTGGCTCCCGAACATATCAAGCAGGCCCTTGGAGACTTTATAAGCACCGTCATACTCCGCGACCTCTTCACCCATGAGAAAAACATCAGGGTCGCGCTCCATTTCTTCAGAAAGAGCCGCGTTTAGAGCCTCACGATAAGTCATAACAGCCATCAGCTAGCCTCCCCTTGCTCCGGACGACCGTCAAAGAAAAGTCTGCCGTTCGGGTTGATCTCGGCCCAGACGTTCTTATAAAGCGCTTCCGGAGCGGGAAGAGGTGAAGCGTCCGCGAATTCAGCAGCGTCCGAAGCAATCTGTCGGGCCTCAACATCCATCTGCTCAAATGCTTCCTGACTCAGCACGCCGGCACCCTTAAGCGTGGCTCCCAGAATTGCGATCGGGTCACGCTCATCTTTGGCCTGCTCTACCTCCTCCACGGAGCGATACGTCCCTGAAACCGGATCGGACATGGAGTGCCCATGGAAACGATATGTCTGGAGGTCCACATACTGCGGCCCTGCACCTTCCCGAACTTTATCCGCTAAGTCTCGGAAAAAAGCGTAAGTGGCGAGTACGTCCTGACCATCTACCACATGAGCCGGAACGCCATGCGGAGCAGACTTGGTCGACATTTCAGTTTTGGACACTCGGTCGAAGGCGGTCCCCATGCCGTACTCGTTGTTCTCCACTACATAAATGCAAGGAAGCTGCCAGACCGCCGCCATATTCAACCCTTCGTGGAAGCCGCCCTGGTTAACTGCTGCGTCTCCCATGAAGACCAAAGAGATCGAATCCTCGCCCCTGTACTTTATCTTCCAGGCGATACCGGTAGCCAACGGAACTTGTCCGCCAACGATACCGTGGCCTCCCATGAAACGACATTCGGCGTCAAAGATGTGCATCGATCCACCTTTTCCGCCTGAGGAACCGTCGCTACGGCCGTAGAGTTCTGCCATCACCGCGTTCGGGTTGACTCCCTTGGCAATCGCCTGCGTATGCTCCCGATAGGCGCTTGTGACATAGTCCTCTCGACTCAGAGGCTTGATACTCCCGGCCGCTGCCGCCTCCTGTCCGATGTGCAGGTGACAGAAGCCCCCGATTTTACCGATGGCGTAGGCCTCTCCCGCCTTCTCTTCGAACCTCCGATATAGCAGCATTTCGCGCATCAGATCGAGAGCGAGCTCTTCACTGATGTCATGCTCAAGCAGGGCGTTCTTTTTCTTTTTCTTCTGAGCCATCTCAGCCTCCGCTCATCGTTCGGCTAGGTCTGCCGATCTCGAGCTGAACGAGGTCCAAAATAACCTCCGCTGGAGCAGGCAGATCGGCCTCCATAACATTTTGTATAGCTCCCGGGCCACCCGCTACGACTTCGCGAGCCTGCTCCTTGGCGTGATAACTCGACCTAACAAGAGGCCCTGACTCGACATGTCTAAATCCGTACTCCTGCTCCCCCACCTCTTTCCACCTTGCAAACTCATCCGGTGTGACCCAGCGGGCGACCGGGATGTGCATAGCCGAGGGCCTCAGATACTGACCCAGCGTGAGTATGTCCACCGCCGCCTCACGGAGGTCACCCATCGCCTTGCGAATCTCGTGTTCCTCTTCGCCCATGCCCAGAATGATCCCTGTCTTTGTCAGCATTGTGGCGTCGAGTCGCTTCACCGCACCGAGAAAGGAAATCGATCTCCAGTAGCGCCCCCCTGGCCTTACGTCGGGATGAAGTCGGTCAACCGTCTCAAGGTTGTGTCCAAGGATCGCCGGTTTCGCTCGCACTACAGTTTCTAGGGCACCCTCGTCACCCTTGAAGTCGGGGATGAGGACCTCTACGGAGCAGCCGGGCACTTCCCTGTGGATCTGCCGGATTGTCTCCGCGTAGATGCCCGCCCCTCCATCCGGAAGCTCATCGCGGTTCACGCTTGTAATAACAACGTGCTCAAGCGCCATTTCCTGCACGGTCTGTGCGACACGCCGAGGTTCGTCCTCGTCTAGCTCGGTCGGGAGGCCATGCGCAACACCGCAATACTTGCAAGCGCGCGTGCACACATCCCCAAGAATCATGAAGGTGGCCGTTCCCGCCTCCCAACACTCCCCAATATTAGGACAACCAGCCTCTTCGCATACGGTATGGAGGCCCTCTGCCCTCATTTTCTTCTTCAGGCGCAGGTAATTGGGACCTCCGGGCGAGCGCACCTTAAGCCACGATGGCTTCCGAGACCGGATGTCTACGGTCTCCAAGCCTTCGTGGGCCCGGATTCTAGAGGTACCCTTGGGCTTTACGACACCGGTGTTTTTGCCGGCTGGCGCGTATCCCTTTGGCGCGTCGGTATTTGTTGTCACGTGCTTCTCTGCTCGCGGAACGTCCGTTTACAGCCTAGTCATGAAAAAAAGCAACTGTAGGCGCGCCCAACAAGACCGAGCCATTACTTCGTCAGGTATAGGCGCGACTCAGCCCTCTCCGCATCACCCTTGTTTTGCCGCACCAGAGCTAGACGCGCGGTCCGACAAGTGAGCCTGGTGTCGGTCAACTATATGTGCCGTCGCCTCCGCAGGCTCGTCCGTGACCAGCAACAAGTCCAAGTCTTCCGCTGAGATCTTCCCGCTACCGAGCATCGTCTCGCGAATCCAATCAAGAAGACCAGCCCAATAGCTCGAGCCGAACAAAACGATCGGGAAATCCCTAACTTTTCGGGTTTGCATTAGGGTGAGCGACTCGAAAAGCTCATCCATAGTGCCAAAGCCACCGGGAAAAATCACAAACGCGCATGCATATTTCACGAACATTGTCTTTCGAACAAAAAAATACCGAAAGTCGACACTTACATCGAGGAATCCGTTGCTGGTCTGCTCAAAGGGCAATTCGATGTTGCAGCCCACGGATCGTGCCTGAGCCAGCCGAGCCCCTTTATTCGCCGCCTCCATTATCCCGGGGCCGCCCCCTGTGATTATAGAAAAGCCCGCATTGCCAAGTTGCCGCGAAGCTTCTACGCAAGCTTCGTACATGGGGTCGTCATCTTTCGTGCGCGCGGACCCAAAAAACGAAACCGCTGTTCCAATTTGGGCCATTTCTTCAAAGCCCTCAACAAATTCTCCCATGATTCGAAAGACTCGCCATGAGTCCATGCTCCCATTTTCGAGCCCTCCGAAGCCCTGAAGAAGACGTTCATCCTCGGTAGGACGGTCATGGGGCAGGGGGCCTACGCAACCCTTGGCGATGCGGTCATCTGATTCGTCCACGATGTGCCTCCTTTTTTGGTTTGCGGCTGGCCAGCCACCGGCCCGTGCGTCTTAGGGCTTCGTCGTGCCTGTGCGGGGGCTCCCAACCCAGATCACGATGGGCCCGCAGGGAAAGGTAGGGATTCTCCTCTAGCGCGAGCCTTGCTAGCCGCTCTAGAGAAAGATGCTTGGCTCCCGGAGGAGCGACCCCCATGCGTGAGAAGAGGAGGGCCACAGAGCGAACCAAGAAAGCTGGCAGGCGCACGAATCGAGGGGCCCGGCCCATCCCCATCGCCTGCTTGTAGAAGAAGTCTCGCTGTGTAAGGGGGTGATCCATACCTAGATCATAACTATCCCCCCCTGCCGGTGAGTCTAAGACAATCCCAATAGCAACTGCGACGTTTCCCGCGTAGACCACAGGAAGCGTGTTCTCACCCGGACCGAAGAGAGGGACAACAGGACTGCTCAATAGCCCCTCAATTGCTGGGCCCAGCAACCGGTCTCGCTCACCATAAACCGCAGAGGGCCGCACCGTCGTAACAGGAAGGCCGGTGTCTCTCTCCACCCGCCTCGCCACCATTTCAGCTTCCCTCTTCGAACGAGCGTAGTGATCACTATCCCCTGCTCCCTGACCCGGCGTGGGGTTTTGGTCGTATGCGGGCGAAGAACCGCTGTAGACCGCCACGGAAGAGATGTTTACGGCCTTCTGAACCCCACTCGCTGCTGCCGCCATAAGGACCCGGCGAGTCCCTTCCACGTTTACAGCCGCAACCGCATCCCATCCACGTCCTGAATACACCAACGCGGCGGCGTGCACCACGTGGGAGCACCCATCCATGACAGAGCACAACCTCTCGACGCTATCGCTTACATCTCCTTGAGCCAGATGAACACCAAGGCTTTCGAGGAAGGAGGTATCCGACGTTGAGCGAACAAGCGCCACAACGTGATCACCGCGCTCGACGAGATACTTTGCCAGGTGAGAGCCGAGCAACCCTGTCGCGCCAGTCAGAAAAACCCTCATCAACCAGTGTCGGAAAACAAGGAGTCGCCGCTCAAACCGAGTTCGAGCGATGGCCGACGGCACTCGTTTCCAGGAAGGTCACCGCTCAGCCAGGAATCGCTCAGCATCCCGTTTTAATACGTCCACAATCAGCGAGTGTTGGTCATATTCCGGAAGCTCTTCTTGCCGCTCCCCTTCATAAACATCCGCCAAATGACGGTAATGCAACTCCGCCTCGTCGAGCTCCCCTAACTCAATCGCTGCCTCGGCCGCTGCAGCCAGACCAAGCAGGTGGTCAGGGTTTCTTTCCAGGATCTCGAGCGCATTGTCTAGCGCAGCCTCTAGGTTCATCGCCGTCCTGTTCAGCATTGAGAGGTGAAATAGGCCGTCCAAGGTCAGTGGTCGTGCTCTCTGATAAGCCGCGATGGCCATCGGCAGAAACGCTTGTGCCTGCGCGCTATCACCCGAACTTGTCGCTTGCATAACCCGATTGAACAGCCGGTCAGCAGCCTCAATAGGTGACATATTCGAAATGTCAGGAGGGGCCCCTCCGGTGGCCAGGCCTGCAGCCGGGAGCCCTTGCTGAACCGGGCCACTTGTGGACGGAACCGGGCCGGGGCCTGCTCGAACCATCGACAAGCCCACAAAGAGAATCAGGGCAAACATCGCTACCCCAGCGATCCACCATGGCAGCGTTTGGCCGCCCATGACAACCTCACGTGCAACCTCTCGGCGAGGGGAGCGCCCTTGGCCGGCATCGTCCCCTGCCCCTGACACTTGAGTTCCGCACTGTCCGCAGAAGTTCGAGCCGGAAGCAATCTTTGCGCCGCACTGGCTACAGAACCGACCTCCTAGGTCAGCACCACAGTCTTGGCAGAAGTTGCCGGAGGCGGGCCGACCGCACTCAGAGCATACTGGGTTTCGAGCAGACAATGACGTCACCGAATTGCGTTAAAGAGTAGGGGCCATGTCGCCATAGTCTGCGCACGGTAATTGGGCTGAAAACCGAAGAGAACGACCGAGCCCTCACCCAACGAAGCCTCGAGGATTGCCGGCTGTCCAGCCACATGCTCCCCGCCTAGAACCCACCCCGAGAGCAGGGGGTCGCCCGAGCCATAGCGAGCCAGCACGCGGACCCGCGGGTCGTCCACAGCATAGGCCATACTCGAGCGCCAATACCAAGCGGAGACCTCCGTTTTCATCCCCTCCGCGATCTCCGAATCGGGATCGAGCTCGAGACGAAGAATCGACCCCGGGATGTAGAAGTCAGTGTTCCGCAAACGATCGGTGAGATCCGAGATTCTCAGGTCAAATACGTCGCGCAGATAATCGGTCGCCGCCTCAACAGCTATGGCGCGCCCTCCTCCCTCAACAAATGCCCTTACCTCGGAAGCCCCCGCCTCTCCAAGACCCCCGGCGTACCTCGGCGGCACTGTGCCCTCACCATGACCCTGAGCAATTGAGCGAGCACCCTGCGCCTGAAACAAAAGAACATCGTACTCTGACAGTGCCCCTCCCTGAATGTCTGCATCGTGCAGTGTATCGTAGGGCATGTCGTGCTGATCAAAGACCCAGCGTTGCCACCCTTCCGGCATGGGCTCTTGCCACGACTTGTACATAGCCACCCGCGGCCCATCAGTTGCCGACAACCGCTCTGGCAAGCGGAAGTCAAATTCGGGGACACCGAGAGGCTCACTCAGTGGCACGTCCAAACGACCGTCGACGGCAACGGCTTCGAAATCGAGCAGGTAGCCGAGCGTGTGCGCCGTCACATCATACGGCCTTTGTGGGGGGCCGCCCGGATACTCGCGCAGATCTGGATATTCCTGGATCTCAAGCATCGTGTTCGCGAAGCTCGCATAAGGCTGATTCATCGGGACCACGAAGCTCCCAGCCGGAAAGTCCACTCCATCCGCCGTGAATGCGGTCTCAGCGGTATGAACCTCCACGTCTCCCATCGTCAACGTTCTCAGTGCATACGTCACGCCGGGATCGTTACCCTGACCACTAGGAATGACCCATGCGGTTGGCCAGGTGTCCCACTTCTGGACGGCCCGTTGGTTCACACCATAGAAATTCTCAAGCCAATAGCGGCGATTGCGAGCAGCATTTGTGAGGAGGGCCATGGCTCCTGCTTTCTGATACTCGACGATGTCGGGTAATCCCCACGCCCCTCCCCCCCAAGGGCTCGGGAAGTTCCACGATCGCCTTGACGCGTTGAAGTTGCGACCTGGCCCGAGAACCTCAGGCGGAACGGTTACTGGGGTCGCCATCCGCGCCGAAGCGGTTTCCGATAAGATTCGTGCAGCGCCATGGTAATGCATGTACGCCCGCGCCGGCGTATACGCATCGTACTGCGCATTTACCACCACTCCCTTTTTCCCTTGGGCAGTCAACTCAGCCGCCATATATGTACCCAGCTGCGATACCGCTGCGGTCAGTGCGGGATCAATGTTCGGCTCCCAAGGCTCGATGTAAGGTGGGAAAAAGATGCGCGCCCCGCTCCCACCCATCTGGTGCACATCATGCACGATCTGTGGATGCCATTCATTGTGGGCTTTCTCCACTGTCAGGATCGTTTCCTGTTGGGTGAAAGCGTACCAGTCTCGGTTGTTATCATGGCCCACGTAATAATGATAGAGCCATGGCAACGGAGCGGCCTCATACCGTGTCCCCACAAGTTCCATGTACCAATCCGCGACCCACTGGAGGCCGTCGGGGTTCAGAGAGGGCACCTGCAAGAGAATCACATTGTCGAGGATCTCCCGTACTTTCTCGGAATCGGAGCTAGCAAGTTCATGCGCTAGGGTCGCCGACATCTGGCTTGCACCCACTTCCGTCGGGTGAATCCCCTGTGTTATCAGCACAACGGTTTTCCCCTCGCGCAAAAGCCACTCGAGCTCTCCCTCTCCGGAGACCGCCCGTGGATCAGCGAGCTTCATTTGAATTTCGTGAAGCTCCCCGAGTCGGGCGTGGTTCTCTGGGCTAGTGATGGTAAGCATCACAAAGGGTCGGCCTGCCGTTGTCGCGCCGAGCGTGTCTACTTCCACTCGACCGCTGGCCGCCGCAAGCAGCTCGAAATAAGACGTCAGCGCCCCCCAATCAGCGAGCTTTCGATGTTCCCCTATCTCATGCCCAAAGTGCTCGAGAGGGGTCGGG
>Ga0114933_10005335_pt1 | contig 11704 bp, 19 predicted proteins | sample 4SBtaG_FD_89691 | JGI IMG/M metagenome (GOLD analysis project Ga0114933, IMG submission 89691) | Deep subsurface microbial communities from Kolumbo volcano to uncover new lineages of life (NeLLi) - 4SBTROV12_W25 metaG | ecosystem: Environmental > Aquatic > Marine > Volcanic | place: Kolumbo... | reverse complement strand
TCTCTAGGAGCTTTTAATAATCTCCACACACTAAATGCGTGTCCTAATATCGTAGATTTAAAGTGCCCACGAGGTAATATACCTACGTAGTTTAAACCTGTTTCTAAGCATTCTTCAATATCTTCTGCTAATAAAGATACATGCCATGCTTTAAAATACTCTGGGTTATCATATGACTGTGCCCATATGTTTTCAATAAACTCTCTAAAGGAACCAACATCTTGTCTCTTTTTTTCTTCTAAACCCTTAGATAAAGCTTTAAATGCATCTTGAATATTTACTACTTCTTTGGCCACAATTAAGAGTCCTCATGTAGCATATAGACACTTTTTAATTTTGTAGATATTCTTTGTAAAGTATCTGCATCACTTATTTCGTCAATCAAAACAGCCATTATGTCATTTACAAAATTCATGTTTACCATACCTTGCATAACATCACGCTGCCCTTTTATAGCTATATCAGCGGCTCTAGTTGCATCTAAAGCTCTATCAAAAGATAAACCCTTTAATTCAGCAGAGGCTTTGATAGCCATATTGGTGTATTGACCCATTTGTTCTTCTTGGATTTCTGAGTAATCTTTAGCTTTTTTCTTAGCTACCGTGGTTTGACTATCAACGTATTCTTGAATTTTTTGCTCCCCCCATTTTTCTTTTCGTGCCCACATGTAAATAGTAGGAGGAGAAACAACGTGCTCTTCTGTAGAAATCTTATCTGCTATTTGTTTGGCTGATAAATTTCCCTCAAGAAACAAATCCATAGCTCTTAGCTTAATTTCATTTGGAAACTGTTTAGGCATAATTAGTCTTTATAATCGTCATATATACTGTTATCATCCATCATTCCATACCCAGCATCAGATACATGTTGGGAATCTATATTACCCCCTAATGGACTTCCATCTGAGTTTAGGAATTGAGAAAAGTCCCAATATCCTGTTTTATCTGTGTGAGCTGTGTAACAACTAGGTACTTTTATTTTTGAACCGTGTGGTAATTTTATCTCATTGAATTGCATCCCTATCTCACCTCTAGTACATATCCCAGCCCAAATGTGTTCTTGTTCTGCAATTGGAGTGTAGTTTGTTCTTTTTAGTAGACTCCCGGTAGTTCTTTGTAAGTTTTTTACTTCTTGGTTACTAGCACACTTGGAAAACTTACACCAAACAACAGCACCGTATTCTTTTTTTACATCTTCTATAGTTGGAAGCTTTTTAGGAAATTTATCTTTATATTCCCTTTTAACACTTTCCCTCTTCCCAGGAAAGAACATTTGAAAACCTCTAACTACTTTAGTTAATCCACCACCTAACATTCTACTAACCTCCTCTTATTCCATAACGCTATGCAAACAGCATCAGCGTAATCTTGTTCTGGGAATTTATCTCCCCACTTTTCTATTGCGTATTTCATTATATCGTCTTTTTTAGCTTGACCATTTCCTAAACACACTTTCTTCCAGGTCGCTTGATGCACAAACTCTGTTCGTATATCAGCGGTTGCAAGTAAAGCCCAAACTGCACCAACTACTCTAGCAGTTATGGTATATGCCCTACTATTTCTAACTGGTATTGCATTCTCTAAAGAAGCTTTATAGCCTTTTAATGATTGTACATCATTATTAAAATTAGTAATAAGCTCAGGAAATCTTTCCTCAAACTTTGCTTTTTTATTACAGTCCCACTTTAACAACTCTACTAACTTTTCTTCTTCATCAATAATAGCTGCATGTATAGCGAAACTTGACGTATCAAACCCTATGTAATGCTTCATAGTTCATTATACTAATTTTTTTTAATTCGCTTGCGTTCTAAGAGTAACTATTCTACTAACTGTACTATAGAAGGTGTCATATGCTTTTAACAAACCTAACTCTCGTTTCAAAATAGCTTCCAACTCTATAATTTCTTTACTTAGCTCCGCCAACTCATTGTTATCAGCCATAATTTGACCTCTAATTTCTTCTTTAGTTGGCTTCCTACCACCTCTATGCATACTTACTATCTTGTGAGATTGTATGCTATACAAGTCATCAAAAGAGGCTTTTAATACACTTACCTTAGATTCTATTTGGGTAGTCTTAATTTCTAGATATGCTTTATATCCTCCATATATAGCCAAAAAATCTTCTATCTCTTTATTGTCATAATGAGTTAGTTTAGAAAAATCTAAATCTTCTCTTTCTTTTAAATCTATATTTATACGTGGTAAATTCAAACTACCAATAAAATTATCTACCTTTTTTATAGAGCTAGATATGCTTTCATTAGGACTCATCTTCAACACCTTTCACCTTTTTACATACACAATACCAAGCTCCAGTGCATTTATCAGGTGCTATTGTCATTGCTTGAATATCAAAACATCGTTTTAAAATATCTGCCCAGGCTTCTTCATCACGTTCAATCAAAAAAGCTTTTAGATGTTGGTCGTCTTTACATTCATATAAAACAGTGCCATGGTCATAACCAGACATGTTTAAATACATTTGAAGTTGAGTGAAGTGCTCTGGCTTCGCTGCAGAAAGTTGGGTGAACCCAAACTTATTAATTGACTTCAACTCTACAGGCAACTCTCCATACTCTAGGTGCTTTATCAAAAAGTCCATTCTTCCTGAAATAGGAGGAAGCTCTTGCTTTAAAGAAATTTCTCTATCTATAAGAATATTTAAATCTGTAAGCCACAAAGCAACACGGTCTTCTAAAAAGTTTCCGTTCTGAAATATTCTTTTTATTCTAGCTTCTAATATTTGCTCCGGGATTTTAGCATTATAATAAAGCCACAAATACCTGTCACAAGGGTTACCTAAAGCCGAAGGATGAAACACACCACCTCGTGGAGGGTTATCAACTTCTGTTAAATGTTCATCTATTATCTTAGTAAGCCATTTATCTCTAGGAGCTTTTCTCTTTTGGTTTATTTCGGCTATTTGTTTAATTCCTGCCATAACGCCTTTTGTATTGTTGGTTTTGTTTTTTCTTTGATATGGATTACAACATCAATGTTATATTTATCCATCAAAACTTTATCCCTAACTTTATCTCTTTTAGATAAGTGTCCATAAACCCCATCTGCTTCTATAGCGGTGTTTATCTCTTCTATATAAAAGTCTACCTTATATGGCGGAAAAAATTCTTGTTGTGTATATCTAAAGCCAATTTCACTTAGATATTCTGCTATTATTATTTCTTGTTGTGTATTACTCGTTGGTGGTAGGGTCATTTTTAATTTGTTCTACTAATTCTTCATTTTCTTTTATTGCGTCCTTCAAGGAAGTCATCCCTTGAACTCTAATGTCACCAAAAGAATACCAAGAACCTGTTTTCTTTATTACCCCTTTATCTATTGCCTCTCTAATGTAAGTCTCTAAGACATCTATGCCACCCTCTACTGTAAATGGAACTGTAGTATTTGCCCAACTATCTCCACCTACTTTAGTTTTATCCATTTCAATTTTCATTTCAAAACCTGTTCGAACTTTATCACCCTTAACTGTTTCTTCTATCCAAGGCCCTCTTCGTACATTTAGAATTAAATGCGAAAAGAATGTTTGCCCATGTCCACCTGGTGTAGTGTTAGGTGCATATATACTAGCTAGGTTTTCCCTTAATTGATTGATAGCTACAAACGCAGACCCATGTTTCAAATAAGCCATTATCTTTCCAATGCTTTGGGTAACAAACCTTGCTTGCCACGCCATTGGACTATAACTAAAGTCCCCTTCTTGCACTTTCGCAGCAACATCTGAAGGTATTAACCCTGCTATACTATCTAGAACTACTACATCAACTCCGGCTTCTAAAAAACTAAACACACCCTTCATAGCTTCTTCACCTGTATATGGTTGTACTAACAAAACTGAAGATGTATCAACCCCACATTTCTCCATCCATGCAGCATCCCAAGATAACTCAGAGTCAATCCAAGCCGCCAAACCACCATTTTTTTGTACTTTAGCAACTACTTGAGAAGCTAAAAAAGATTTACCTGCATTAGAGTTTCCCTTAATTAAAGTAAACCTCTTCTTAGGTATTCCTCCACCTAGCATTCTATCTAAATTAGGAATGTCAAATGGAATCCTATCATAAGCTACGTCTTCAGAGTCCCCAGACATTACATCTAGTTTCATGGTTTTTTTAAGACTCTCTATTAATTCTTTCGCTTCTTTTTTCATCTTGTCCTTTATATATATCTTCTGCCCACGCTAAACTTATAGCCGCGGATTTTATTAATTCAACAAATAATTTTGGGTTTTCCCTTAGATTGATTGCATCGTCTATTTTAAAAATAGAATCCTTAGACATCATATCCCACCAATCTATACTTCGTTTTTCAAGTCCCCTCTTTTCATCTACTAGTTCTTTTTCTACTAATAGTGCTTCTAAAATTGAAAACGTGTTTGGAGGTTCGTAACTCATTCTTCTTTATCTAAACCTTTTATTTCCATAATTTCCCTATCCAACTCTGTGTTTAAATAGTTTGATGCCTCTTGAACATGTTTTACCAAAGCGTCATCTAACTGTTGCTCTAGCGGATAGTTGGGGTCAACCTCAAGAAGTGTTAATTCTAACTTATGGTATCCACCAAATCTATTATTCTTGTCTATCGGAAATGAAAAATTCTTGGTTATGCTATATTTTGGTCTTTCAACTTTACTCATCTTTTCTCCTTATCATAAAAATGCAATAGTAGAACTGCATAATGTATTATTTTTAGTAAGTCTTTTCTTGGTGTTCCTTTTCTATCATATCGTGAAGCATACTTTAAAATATTGCTTCTACAAAAAGCAGGTGCATCACCACATGCTTCTATAAAATCTAATGTTTGGACATCCCCTTCACTATAATGTTCTCCATAAGTATTACCTATATATTTTTTTACTTCACTTAAAATTTTGTCTTCATTGAATTTCATATTACTTATTATATATTATTTTCTGGGACACTATCCCAATCAATCCAATCATCTTCTACTTGTTTTATTGGAGCCTGTAAGTCTGACTTAGTTGCCCAGGAGGGGTTTAATAGCTCCATATCAACTTCTAAGGGTATGTCTAAGGTATTGGTCATAAGAAGTTCCTTAACCTTATGCGGCACGTCCTCAAATTCTGATTCATGAATTTCACATATAATCTCATCGTGTACTTGCAAAAGCAAATTGCTTTTCTTGTCATCTAAGTATTTATCAACTTCTACCATCCTTTCAGATAGCAAGTCAGCACTAGTACCTTGAACCAAATAATTTACACCCTTATAAGCAAAGTCACGATTCAATTGATAAACCCTACCATACTTGTTCCTTACAAATCCTGTGCGTCCATCTCCCCCTACACTTCTAGATGATGTGTGATATATCTTTTTAGACACATCTTCAATAAATTGCTTTGCACCTTTCATACCTTCAAAATAACTCTTCTTATAGGCTCCAGCTTCTTGTGGGGTAGTGTTTATTTGTTGTGCTAGCTTTTTATTTCCTATTCCATATATTGTTCCAAAGGTTATTGCTTTAGCGGCCTGCCTATATTCTTTGAAACGCTCATGACTTTCATCTATTTTGAATGCTAACTTAGCTGCCTCACTATGAAAATCAACATCACTTTTGTTTATAATAGTGTCAATTTCGTCATTTATACCTATATTATTACCTTTTTCGTCATATAAGTACCTAAAATATGATAGAAAAACTCTAACTTCCATTTGAGAATAGTCGAAACCAACCAAATAATATCCCTTACGTGGAACAAATAATCTACGTATGGAAATTTCTTTAGCGTTTTCCTCGTTGTAAGACTCGTCTCCAACAAAAGTCCAAGTAGAAACTACATCATCCGATAAACGTTCATCCATTGATATACCTTTGGGACCAATCAATGATGCTATTTTTTCCCTAGTTAACTCTACGTCTTCTTTTGAAAGTTGTTTTTCCTCTAATTTAAAATGGTTTCTAGGAATATTTTGTAAATTAGGGTTAGCACTAGATAATCTACCAGTAGCTGCACCCCAATTTTGAAACTGAGTGTGCTCTATGTCTTTATCTAAATAAGGTTTTATGTACGTAGATTTTAATTTAGCTAAGGTTCTATACTGTCTAAGCAACCCAGCTATCCTATGGTTTGTGTTTACTAATGCTGCTTCTCCCCAAGACTCTTCCCCTTTAGGAGTTTTATAAGGAGAGTGAATTGGTGGAATCATATTATTAAAAACCTCACCAATTTGTTGAGGACTTGATATATTAAACTCTTCTTCTGTCTTTCCTGAGATTCTTAGTATCTCTTCTTTTACAATTGCTAACCTATCCTCTAATAACTCATCTGTATTTTTAGCATAAGTGCTATCTATAGGTATTCCTCTACGCTCCATTTTATATAAGACGGCAGTTAATTCTGTTTGAAGGTTGAATATTTTATCTAGCCGCCACTCAGATACATACGCTTTGCACTTCCTATATAACTTTCCTGTGTAATATACATCTTTTTTGCAATACTCACCCAACCAATCTGCAGGTGCTAATGAAAAATCTTTATTCCATTTTTTGGAGCGAAGCTCTTTTTTAGTTTCAATATCATAACTAGCGTGCTGCTCACCAAAGTGTCTATGTATAGCCTTAGTAAGTCCTAATTGTTTCTCATCAGAATGTTCAATCATTCTTAACATAACAATCGTATCTATCATTTTTTTATCATCAACAACCAACCCATCTAGTTCCATAAAATGTAAATCAAACTTTAAGTTATGACCTATAAATGTGGTGACGTTATTACTCAATATGCTAATCAAAGCTAGTAATTGGTCATTGTCCAGGTTCTCACCTTGAGTATGCTTATGTCTAAATGGGTAATATTGTAAGAAATTTTCTTTAGTGGGTATCCCAATACCTACACCACAAAGTTGTTGGTTTGAAAATAGGTCTGTCCCATTAGATTCTATATCAATTATTACACTTGAATCATCAACTAAATTATTTAATAGAGTTGCTATTTCATCATCAAAATTCTCTTGTGTTACTATTGTCATCTATAACGTCAATCTTTATCTTTGCTTTATCTAATACTTGTTTGGCTAATGATTGTGCATATTCATGCGTTGCTACTATTCTAGTTACTCTACTATTAGCAAACATTTTGGCACATGTTATGCAGGGTGAAACTGTAAGGTATGCAGTTAATGTATCGTTTGAGCGTAATTGTAAAAAAGCATTTTGCTCTGCATGAACAGCAAGGCATTTTTCAAGACCTTGCCCACTAGGGTAAAAAGCTCCTTCGCAGGGACTATCTAAACAATGTTCAAAGTGAGTTGGGACTCCATTATAACCAGTCGCTACAACGTGGTTACTAGAGTCTACCAACACACACCCCACTTTTCGTCTCCTACATGTAGAACGCTCTCCTACTAAATTAGCCATTTGTAGGAAATATTTATCTACACCAATCCTAGAATTGTTTTCCATCTTCACCAGCGTTTATATTGAGTTCAGATTGTTCTGGCATTTTGCCATATCTTTCCATATAATACTCTTCAACACCTGGTAAGTCTTTTATTTCGTCCATTTTGGCTTTAGGTATTCCATCAGTTCTTGTAGTACCTGTTATTTGATAAGTAGTTGCCAACTCTTGACCACTTCTCTTTATCCTTATAACACCTTTGTCTAAAGAACCCCATTCACCATAAACATCAGTAAGTTGATTCCATAGATAGTTACCTCTACCAAAACCTAAAGATATCAACTTAAAGTCGTTGATAGTCTCTTTGAAAACCTTTCTACCCATAGCACCTTCAATAACTTCCCATTCTAAATTGTTTGGGTTGAAAGCGTGAGTAATTTCATGTACATACGCCCAAAAAGCAAATTTCCTTTGAAGTCTAGCTTCTTCTGGTAATCCACTTTCATCTACGTCTTTGTGCTTCATTAAGTTAGTCCAACCATTTGGACCTCTAAATGTGTACAATTGTATTTGTGCCAACTTGTTGTCATCATCATGACCTGTGGCTAAAGAAGAAATAAACACCTGGTCCCCATCTTTTGGGAAAACTTCCCTGCTTTGAGGTCTAGGATTATCTATCCTTTCTTGTTGCTCGTCTAAGCCTTTTTGTATACTTCTTATTCCTTGCATTATAACTCCTTGTTAAAATATTGTTTTACTATTCATAACCTCATGTAAAGTATCCACATCTCTAATTTCTTGAACATCTTTATAATTTTTTGGCATGTCTAAATATGTTACCAAAAACTTGTCTTCCATGTCAACAATTGCTTTGTCTATCCCTTTAAAGCCAGCTTCATCGTTGTCTAAACACAACACCACTTCTGATGGGTTATATTTAGATATCAAATCAATCTGTGCTTTAGATATCACAGCTCCAAGAATACCTATCGCTGGGTATCCATTTTGTTGTAACCACATACTATCTAAAGAACCTTCAACTACATATAAAGTATCTGCTTCTTTTATATGATTGGCACCAAATAAACATTGTGACTTTCTAAAACCCTTTGAATATAAATATTTTGGTATAGCCGCTTTACGTCTAGTAATCCAACCTACATCAATATCATCCATATCTTTTACTGGTATAACAAAATCTTGATACTTATTCACCTGGCACCCCCAAAGATTAATTGTTTCTTTAGAGAAGCTCCGGTCATAAATCCAATGGTCATTAGGTACGTTATACAAAATGTCTGGTGGTGGAACGTTTACACGTTCTTCTTGTAAATTTAAAACATCCTCATATAAGTCTAAGTCTAAATCGTAACTCTTAAATGTATCTACTTCCTTGTTTATTTCATCCCAAGATTTATTAGATATCTTTTGAATAAAAGTTTTCAAGCTGCCTTGCCCACACCCTGCAAAACAAATCCATACACCTTTGTCCAAATTTATTGCACAAGAAGCTCGATTGTCTAAATGAAAAGGACAAGCAATCATTAGCTCGTCTTCATAAGACACATCAACTCCATATTTGACTAATATTGAATGCCAATCTACCATTATCTACTTTTTGATACTTTTGATGCAAATATAACTATTTTATTTACAAAGCCATTTTTATCTGTAAAACGCCTTTTTTCAATATCACCAATTGTAACTGGTGTAATAGGTCTATTTGGACCCTTACTCTTAAGGGTTGTTACTACAGTATCTTTACTATCACCTGTAATCCAAGACAAAATTCCCATATTATCCTCCATTAAAAATTCTGATTGTTTGTAAATCCTTCCATATCATTGGGTATTTCTACAGGGTAATCTTCCAATTCTTTTATATCCCCATAATTTATATCCCATTGCATTGCAGTTAAATCTTTGTGCAAATAACCATCACGATACTTTTGGAATTGAACTAATCTTTTATCCTCAGCATCTTTTACTTTACACATAGATATAGCTACGTCAGAAGCTCTTATTAGGGCATCCCCAAAAGCCACTTCATTGGCCTTGGGGGGCCTAAACATACTAGAAGCATCTCTATTTGCTTGCGTTGAAACCAGTATAGGTGTGTTTGTTGATGTGGCTAAATTTTTTAACCCATAAAACAACATGTGGCTTTGTTCCCACGCTTGCTTAGAACCTTGAGAAACTGAAATCAAATAAACACCATCAATGACCACAAACTCCGGATTGTGTTTTCTGATTAAACCTGCAATAGCATTTAGTGAAATTCCCATTTCACCAGCAATATGGTCACATACCAATAAACTCTTAGTATTAGATTCTTCAAGGAATCTTTGATACTCTACCTCGTTTATAGGTTCACCATATCTTAAGTTTCTATGAGAAAAATTGTAGTTCAGCATTCGACCGAGAACTACGTCCATCCTCATATTTATAGCCTTGATTGGCATTTCCGAAGAAACTAAAAGTGTTCTCTTGCCTTGTACAACGGCCGTTGCCGCAGCGTGAACACACAACCAAGTCTTTCCTATTGTGGGTCTAGCGAAGGCTGCTACCAAGTCTCCTGGCATCCATCCTACGCCCTGAGTATTGATAGAACTAAAACTAGTTCTTACACCCATAAGCCCTTCGCCCATCTCCCTTATTCTAGTACGCTCTTTATAATCGTCAAGCCTTGATAAGTTGCCATCGTCATACGCTTCAACATCCTCATCAAAGTCAACGTCAATATCTGTAAGTTTTACCATTAAATCAGATAAAACTTTTTTAGGGTTTTCCTTAACCCTTGAACCATCTCTTCCAACTTTTTCTCTAATACTACTTAAAATAGTTCTTTCTAATACGTGTTGTTTAAATTCTTCTAAAGAATATTCAAAATTAGAACTATACGCGGAACCATCTAACGTTGGGTAATTATCACATAAATCTTCTTTACTTGGAAATCTCCCATACTTGTCAAAGTAATCATTTAGGAAATTATATGCGTCCCCATGTTTGGCAAAATCTTTTGCACCGTATTTAAAGTCCCTTATTTTTTCCTTAGTATCTAAGTTTAGTATTAGAGCAGATTCAATATACTCATAACTGGCCACCAATTACTCCTTTTTTGGTGTATAAAACTCTATTATCTTTGGAATAGATGTATAAGTCAATATCTTTTCTTACGAAATTGTCAACCATGTCTTTAGCTTCTTCAAAAGACGGATACATCCCCTCTATCCAAGCATTTTCCATACCTTCGTTAGTAGCTACAACACTAAAAATTAGTTCTTCTACAACGGGTTCTTTGATTTTTTTCTTTCTAACAAAGCCACCTTTTATTCTTTTTCTTCTAGGCATCGCTTTTCTCCAATTCTTCTATAAATATATCTTCAATTTTTTGTCTGATTGAATGTCTTATCTTGTACGCATTTTCTCCCAGGTCTTCTGTTATTTCTTCCATGGTCATACCTTCAAGCTTTAGCTTGATAAAATACTTTTCTTTTTCAAGTAACGCAATAGTATCAATCAAAATGTTTATATCAGTTTCTTCATAATTGTTTTTAGGGTCTGTAATGCATTAGCTATTTCTGTGGGTATTATTTCAGAATTAATAAATTTGAAATCAATACTTCTAGTTTGTGGTTGTTTTTGTGCTTTAGTAATTAATGTGCGTGTTGCATTTACTAGTGATGTGTGTAGGTAAGTATGAAAAGATATTCCTCTAGACTCATCAAACGCTTTAGCTGCTTTGACTAAACCAATTCGTAGTTCTTGAGCCAGGTCTTCCCTGTCTAACCCCACAATGAAGGTATTAGAAACCATTTTTTGTATCTTAGGTTCCCATTGCAATATTAAATCGTCATTTAGTTCCATAAATTATTATAGTTAAATCTTCTAGATTTAGATATTGCTTCTATAAATAGTATATTATATCTTGCTACTTCTCGCTCTGTGGTAACAATCTCGTGAACAATAGATTTTCTTGTAGCCTTCTCGATGTTTTTGAATTATAGAATATCTCTTTCTATAAAAGGGAATGTGACAAAAAGCACAATTTACTTTTAGGTTGTAATATTGAAAATGACAAGAACCATCGTGAACTAACTTAGTGCTTATTTCGTTACATATTAAACAATAGCGTACATTTTTTTGGCGTTTAGCCCTAATAGTGGGTACATCGTTTTGTAACAACACCTTGTGTATATATTGCCTAGAGCAACCAAAAGTATTTGCCATTTGTTGCAAGGTATCGTGTGGGTTATTTAGTCTATGTTGAATGATTTTAGAAATCGTCAACTGACGCTTGGCTTTTTTCGTAGTTTTTGACAATT
>Ga0114933_10005334_pt1 | contig 11705 bp, 18 predicted proteins | sample 4SBtaG_FD_89691 | JGI IMG/M metagenome (GOLD analysis project Ga0114933, IMG submission 89691) | Deep subsurface microbial communities from Kolumbo volcano to uncover new lineages of life (NeLLi) - 4SBTROV12_W25 metaG | ecosystem: Environmental > Aquatic > Marine > Volcanic | place: Kolumbo... | reverse complement strand
TTTGTTTCGACTGCGACTTCTCTGAGTGCTGTGAGGGTTTTTTCAAGCCCATGTTTTCTCCCACTTGTTAGTTCATTGTCCATAATACCTGTAAGGCTAACACCCAACAGTCTTTCTTCTTCTGTATTTTTTTGCCACACCTTACGTAGATAAGGAAACTTTGTTAAGGTAGATTGTGCTGTGCCAATAATAGTGGCAAGCATTACCTTTCTCTTCAGATCTTCAAACTTATCCTTCTCTCTTATAACAACCTCTGTAAGATTGCAGAACTGATAAGGTCTAAGTATAATTTCACTGCAAGGATTAGTGCCAAACTCATGGTTAGGATCTCTTCTGCCAAACTTCTTTGCTTGTTCTTTTGCTGATAACCTATTAAATATACCACGCTCACCAGACTTAGACTCAACTAGAGATGTCCACTCTCGCAAGAATGTCTCCCCATCAGGCTTGTCAGTGTAACACACAGAGTTATTAGCAAGTGCCATCTGTGGTGTAGTCTCCCACCACTGTCCAGACTTAGCGTGTCGCATACGTCCATCAGATAGATTAGATAAGCTAATCATAGCAGAACGTCTAACACCGCCCGACACTACAACCTCTCCAACCTTACACATTAAGTTATGGCAGTCATAGCTCGACAGCTTGCGTCCCTCATTGTGCTTAAACAAAGATACAGTAAAGTTAAATAAATCTACAAGCGGTGCAGGACCACTAGCTCTACCACCAAATACTTTGAGCCTAGCACCTGCAGGTCTTACGTCTGATACATCCCAGCTAGGTATCTCTCCCATATACAAATGCCCTATCAACTTACGTAGAGACTTTGCCCAACCTTCTTTGCTGTCTTGTACTTTGATAACAGTGTCTACGTTCTCAAATTCCTCAGGCACATCGGGTAGTTTGTTTACATACTGTCTCTCTACAGAGAAGCCAACACCAGTGCCACATAGAAGTATATACATAGCCTCGTCAAATGACTTTGGGTCATCTACTGGTAGATAGCTACAGTTATACCCTGCAGTATTATCTCTTTCAAGAGCAGGACCTGCAGTCATTAAGGCTCTCATAGAGGGCATAACTTCCAAGTTAGTTATAGCATCCTTAATCTGTACAAGAGGAAGATGACCTTTCACTTTCTGTGACATGTAGCTAACATACCTATCAACTGTTTCTTCCCATGTTTCTCTGCGTCCTGCATCATCAAGCCATCTTGCGTACCTTGATACTGCTATAAACTTTTGATAATCATTCATGCTTCTTTACTTTCACTCCCTCTAATAATGTTATGCCATCAATATCAAATAAATAATCTCTCAGTATGTCTTTAAGAGCTTGTTCATCACTTTCTTTGCCATTATAGTTGACAGGTAATATATTCTCTTCCTCGTCTACTTCTATGGTCATGTTTACTGTAAACTTCATGCGTCTTTCTCTAACTCTTCTATTAATCTATTTAGATACCATTTACCTTTTTTCAAGTCTTGTATTTTTAAATCTACTAAAGAGTTCTTATAATCAAATCTGTGTAGATACTTATGCACGTTGCCCTCGCAGTAATATCTAAAGTTATCTCCTAGTTGTTGCCTTATGTAGTCAATACACTCCATACCGCCTTTGTTGTAGTGTGGTGGATTATTTACCTCGTCTGTCATCTTTATTGCTCCAATCTAATTTAATAACATTGTCTTTACTTTCAACGATCTCAAGCTTAGGAACTCTTGGAGTGTGCTTCTTCAAGAAAGCAGACATCATTTCTCTGAACTCAGGATCTATCTCCATCATTCTAACAACTTCCATCATAACTGTCAACATATCAATGACACCATCGTGCGTTACTTTGTCCCACTTGTTGTCATCACTATATAACAGATTGAATGTGCTTTCACCAGTTGCCCTACCACGATCATCCGTATCAACTTGAACGACTAGAGCATAGTCATCTTTTTTAATATATTTTCTCATGAGACTATAGTTTTATCCTCTTTTTTCTTTCTGTCAACCATTGTTTTGGTATTTCTTTATGTGCGTAGAGAAAGCCATGTTTGTCACACCAGTCGCAGTATCGAGTCTTAGATCCTTTTCGTAATATGTTGTTTGCATTTTGAAATAAAAACCGTATATCTAAGTCAGGATACTGCTCTTTGATTAGCAAATGTTTCGTTCTATCGCTTGGACGTAACCACCCTTTCGCTTCAATAATAATACCATTGTTAAGAATAAAGTCAGGCTTATAGTATCGGTTTCGAACAACAGCGTATTTAATTCTGATTTCTTCATACCTAACCTTTTGTTTTACTGACCTTAACCATCTTGCTACGTCATACTCGAACTTGCTCTTTAACTTCAGTTTCGCCATTTGCAACCTTTACATAATTAATTAGGGGCGGGTTTGCAGACTTAGAAACCTTAGAGGGTAACACTTGCAGGTCTGTCCAGCAAGCATCTCTAAAAGAACACAGACTACATTCGACACCTAACTTTAAATTACCACTTAACTTACCGTAGTATGTCTCTTCTATAGGCTCATAGCATCTTTCAAAAGGCGCATCGTCCTCTATATATGCTATTGTGTCGTCTATCTTTTTAAGTTCCTCATTCATGTCGAGTTCATCAGCATCAACATACTTGAAGTTTCCGTTAGCTTTATTGACTGCCCACCAGCCACCTGCTTTTACTCCTCTAGCCTTAGCGTACCCTGCTAACTGTGCAACGTATCCAAAACTATCTTTACTCTTTAACGTATTAAAATCTACAAACTTATTGTCATAAGACCAAGGCGAAGTAGACTTAACGTCATCTACCTTATCATTAAGAACTAAGTCATAACTACCCTCTATATCCTTCTTCTTTGTTTTTAACACGACCTTCTTACTGTCTTCAAACTTAACCTTAGAGGCTCTGAGAAGACCCTTGAACACCGCCTCAACGATGTCACCCAGTATCATGTTAATTAAGAAGTAAGGGGAGTCTGGTTGCCTTTTCTCAGGGTGGTTCTTTTCGAACCAAAGCTGACACTTCTTACGTCCAATATTAGACATACGAAGCTTAAACTTCCGCTTATCCCCTGAGAATTGGCGAGACAAAGCGTCCTCTACATCTTTGGCTATGTGGTGGAGGGTAGCCTTGTTCATCTTGGCTTTACCAAGAGAAACTTTCTGTAAGAACTCGTGTATCGCCAACTCTGCAGGATGGTTCATCTACTCGTCCTCAATCTCAACGATAGAAGACACAATCTCCTCGTCTGCTTCAGACAATTCCTCTGGTCTTCTGTTCTCTTCCCACTTAGAAAGAGTGATTGAGTTCATAGATTCAACCCACTCGACAAAGCTATTCAGTGTCTCTTGATCGTCAGCATTAATCTCTACCTCTTCACCTAGAGAAGCTTTGACAACCGCGTATGTCGCTCCACTAGGGATACTCTTTAACTCGCTAGACAACTTGATGTTATACTGAATAGGAAGTCGGTTCTTCCGTTGTATCGCGCTGAAGATATCAGTCATAGCCTTGAAGCTATCTCTGTTCTTAACACGCATAAAGAAAGGGAACTCTTTAACATCAACAGATTTACCGTTAGCATCCTTAGCGTTGTCAAGTGTACACAGTCCAAACACAATCTTGTACCGCTTGGTACTCTTCATGATGTCCTGCGTTTCTTGTGGCAAAGACGAAAAGTCTTTGACATAACCAGAAGGTCTACCGCAGTTGAAACCTCCATAGTTATCCTTTAAGTCCACACTGAGAGACTTACCCATGACAGATCGGAGCATCCTTCCAGAACCGCCATCTGGTCTGGTAAAGTTGTCATCCCATCTCTCCCACTGAAACCTCTGCATAAAGGTTCTTATGGTGATCTTGTCACTGTAATACACAGTCTCGTCAGGGAACACTACTGAGTAAGCACCTGCTTTTATCACAGCCACTTCCATCTTTTCCCCATCAACTTCCTTAGTACCCATGATATTCTGGTGTACCTGCTTGATCTCCGCAAGGGCAGAGCGAGATGATGGGACAGTGTTGGACATACCCATGATGTCTGCTAGGTTTTCTTTTGTTCCGATAATAGCTAAATTGTTTTCCATTATTATTGCTCCTTTTCTACTTTAAATATTTTCTTATCTTTAAACTCATCTTCTTCATTCTGCTCTAAAAACTTTTTATAGTCTTTATCCCATTCAGGTTCAAATATAGTATATTTTTTCTTTAACCTCTCCACCCTCTCCTTGTAGGGGAGGTGGCGAGTCTCAGGCTCGTCTATAAATTCTCCTAGCATGGTTGCTAAAAGTCGCAAATTATTTACCATAAAAGAATGAAAACCTTTATCAAAAGTGTTGCTGTCATTATAAGCAACATGAGTTGTAAATGTATCATTTTCTTTTTTTACGTTAAGTATTATTGCATAAGAGTTTTTATCTAAAATATCATCTGTGTTAGTCTTTCTTGCGTAAAATCCTGTAAACATACTTTTCTCCTTAAAACGAATCAATGGACTATACTACATAACGTCCTTGGTGTCAAGCCAATTATTTCCTATTTTAGCTTCAAGCACCATTGGTACGTTTATAGTTACATCATAGTAGTCTTTTATGATGTCTGTTAAGCTATCATTTACATCTCTTATGATGCTGATAACTTTATCTTCTTCTGCAGGGTGTACGTCTATAACAACGGAGTCATGCACCGTGTTAACAAGACAAGATTTCATACTCTCTAACCTCTTGTCTATCTCCAGAAGCACGATAGGGACAATATCCCCAGTCGCAAATCCCTGCACTGGATAATTCTTTATCATGGTAAAGTGTGTTGGTGAACCACTGGCTCTACGCTCTACATCTGGAAAGGCATATTGTCGTCCTGATGGTATCATGACGTAGCCATCATTCAATGCTTGATCTCCCAAACGCTTGTGCCACTTTGCTATCCCCTTATACTTATCCATGAAGTGTGTATAATATTCTGCCTCAGCTTTTGTCCTACCAAAGCCAGTAGCACCATACAGAGGAGCAAAGGTGTGTGCCTTAGCCTCTTGTCGTGTGGTTGGCTGTCCTGCATCAGATATAATCTTGGCGGTGTAGGAGTGAACGTCAAAGCCAGTGCTGACCTCTTCCATTGCAACTTTGTCCTGCGACAAAAATGCTGCAACTCTGAACTCTAGCTGTGCAAAGTCTGCTTCAAGTATCTTACCCTTCATACCAAACTGATTGTAGTTCCAACGAGATACAAACACTTTCTTAACTGGAAATGTACCGCCCCTTGGCATATTTTGCATATTAGGGTTGCGTCCACTGAAACGTCCAGTAGCCGTAACATGCTGAGTGAGAGACACATGTAGCTTACCGTCTGGCTTTGTATACGCTTCAATACCCTCAACAAAAGAAGACAGATAACTGGACACAGCACTTTGTCTCTTGAGATCGGTAAGAAAGTTCTCTGCGTCTGTCATATCCTTTGACTTGGATATGTTTATTAGTGTCTCCAGATTGCCTTTGCTTGTGGAAAAACCATTAGCACTGACCCAATCCTTTGACAGAGGAAAGAAACCAAGACCTGCCATTTGGTTTGACTTGGCAAGTTTGTACCCTCTGGTATCACATTCGGGACAACGATTGGGTTTGAGAAACGGTGTCCCGTCCTTCTTTGTCTTAAAAACTTTACCCTTACCATTACATGCTTCACATATACTTGCTTTAGTTTTTACCATTAAGTTACTGTTTTCTTTGACTGTTTTACGAAAGTCATCCTTGTCGATAACATTCTCGAAAGCCAATGCCCACTCTTTTTTGTTCTTGACAATCCTAGAAAAGATAACCTGACTGACCTGCTCTGGTGAATTGAGGTTGATAGGTGTGTCTCCCATCAGTCTCTTCACATGCTCCTGCAACCGTCCTTCTATCTCATTCAACTCTTGAACAAAGTCCTTCTTAACCTGCGCCAGAGCATCTCTATCTATAGCAATGCCTTTCAGGTACATCTTAGTCAGTGCTTTACACACTTTGTTAGTCACATCACGCACTGTAATGAGTGATCTGGACTCATCTGCCCTATACTCGTCCTCTAACCTCATGTATAACTGCTTAGTGACCGCTAAATCCTGCCGTAGATACTCTGATAACTCGTCAAGAGGTATCTCGTCCGTTTGAAATCCTCTTCTGAAGTAGTCTTTTAGTGTATCTGACTTCTTCATATCAAGATTATACCTTTCAGCGCAATTTTCAAGGCTAACAGAGCCTTTTTGACCTCTCTGTAGTATATATGCACCCAACATTGTGTCGTATATCTCGCCATCATACCTAAAACCGCACTCCCAGAGCCACTGTAGGTCATACTGAAGGTTGTGTCCTATTAATAATGTGGTGTTGTCAAGCACTCTTTGCAATCTTTTGTCTGCATCATCGTCTGTTATAACTCTTTCTTTATGGTCAAACACAAAAACAGTTGACTTATCCTTTGTCCAGAACGGACTTTCTTGAACACCCACGAGTGTCAAAGAATTATCAGGCTCAAAAGGATCAAGATGTAACTTACCATCTCGTTTAGTCGTTGTGTTTTCTACGTCTAGTATAATCTTCATGCAGTATATCTACCTCTCTCTACATCTATCTCAACATGGATCTTTCCATGCCATCCGTTTATCTTGTTCTTTGCTATGATAATGTGTCGCTGTGTATCATTATCTTCCTGTCCCTCAATAGTCGGGTTTTTACTCAGTAACAACATCAAATCCGCTTCTGCAGCCTTACCAGTCTTACTGCCCTCAAGCATAGATTGATCTACATTTATCTTTCCTTCCGCTTCAGCAGATAGCTGAGACATCCAGATTATAGCACAATCATACTCTTTTGCAATATTTCTCGCGTGAATTGCAGCCTCTTTCAAGTATAAGTCCATCCTTTCTCCAGTTCTGTTGGCAAACTTGTCGCCCATATCTAGCACAACAATGTCAGGTCTTTCCACTTTGACCATGTTCTCTACCCAATCCATCTTCTTGCCAGTGACATCTTTAATCTTTACTCTATCGCGTATCTTGTTGTACCTTTCCATAGCTAGTGCATGATTAGCTCTACCGCTACCTATCTCTGCGAGAGACAACTCTGCTCTATTACACAGATAACGAGATGCAACCCTATAGTACGGCTCTTCATTACACAAGACTCGACACTTAGCACCTTGATCTATAAAGCCACCTCTTGATGCGATGATACTGGCATGAAAGCTGGTCTTACCAGTATTAGGTCTTGCACCGACTATGATAAGCTGACCACCACTAATACCTTGTAGTCGTCTGGCAAGAGAGGGTATATTGAACTTCCACTTTGACTTTTGATTAGCTTGCTCCAATATGCTGTCAAAACTAATGTCGTCCCACTCTATCTTAAAGTTGGGTAGGAAGTTGTCTTGATGATCGCTGATGATCTTGCGTAGTGGCTCTAGTGTAGAACCCTCACCATTAACATAATCAAACCCTATGTTGGCTATCTTCTCTCCTACGTACTGTTGAAACAACTTAGACAATACATCTTTAGCTATCTCCTTATCCATAGCTTGCTCTCTCTCCAGCTTAGAGAACAACTCTTTGAAAACCTGCTTGGAAGATGTCGTAAGAGTGCTATTGTGGGCAAAGAATAAACTCTCTAACTCACGAACAGTAAGACTGTCTTTGCCGTAGTTTTGCATGGCAAAGTCTACTGTTTTCTTTATCTTGCGAATGTCCTTGCTGAACAACTCGTCTGGACACCGCGTACCCTTATGATCTCCGTAGAAATCTTTATCAAGCAGACTGCGTATTAGTGCTAGTTCCACCATTCACTTTCTCCTCTGTAAGCGTTTTTACTAAACTCAAGAACCTATCAAAGTCATCTTTATCTAAGTTCTCTATACGAAACCACTCGTTACTTCTCTCTCTACTCATGCCCTCTGCTAAAGTATGTGCTATCTTCTCTCCTATACCTCTATTAGACACGCTAATCTTTGACACTATATTATAGTCTCTATGAGGACTGCTTGTTTGATACCCATTACATCTATCCTCTGAGTCCACCGCTTTACCTATCTTGTACCAACTTTTCCAAGCAGGGTTATTAATAATGTACACCTCTCCTTTAACACATTTGACATAATTAATCAAGGCAGAAAAGGCGGCATCATTAAAAGTTTTGTATCTTCCCGGTTTATATAAAGGGTGTTTACTCGATACATACTTGCCGTTTACGTACATTCTCAAAGGGTTAATCTTACTAACCGCTTCTTTTTGACAAGCCTTACAGTTAGTGCGGTGTCCACCATTACCATTCTTGTGTGTGTTTTCTTGTGTCAGTTCGACACCACACTTGCTACACTTACCCATCTAATACCTCCTTTAGTTTAGTAAAGTCGTTTATGTTTTTATATTTTAAATCGTCTGTTAATTTTAATACTCGTACTTGTTTTACATAACTATTCAGTTCTCTTGCGTGTTCTAGCGACTTCTTGGATGCGTCTGGGTCAAGAGCGACTACGACCCTATCAAAATTAGAAAGAATGTATAAATGCTCCTGCTGTAGTGATGTGCCTAGCAAACCGAACCCTATGACTGGAAAGTGACTGCCCACAGCTATAGCGGATAAGACATCTTCTACCACTACTGCTACCTTTCTATCTACTTTATCCCTCCTATAAGCATAGTACGACATGTTGTTACCATATTTGTACCACTTAGGAAGAGACTTAGGGTTTAAAGATCTACCTATAGCATCAATAATCTTACCTCTACGCACAATCGGAAATACGACCCTATCGTTTTTAACATCATGAAATAACTGTATATTCTCTAACCGCCATTGCATAATAAATTCATCACAATCTGTTAGATCATTAGAGAAATACTCAGGGACTGCGAACTCTGATACTTTTTTCACTACAGATTGTCCATTCATCTTCTTCCTAATACCCTCTACAGTTCTACCAACTTTCTTTACACCTTTTACAGTACAGCTATTTCTAAAACAGTTGTACAGTATCATATCATCTACCCTAGTCGCTGTAAACTTTTTCTTGCCTTTACAGACTGGACAATCCATCGCCAACGTCTTGCCCTCTTCTAAATCTAAATCCTCAAGAAACTTCATCTTTGTACGACTCCCTCCTAGCTAATGCGTTATTAGCTGACTTGAATGTGTGCTTGATGTACGGACGCATTGACTGTGGTGAGTTGTGTCCAGACACCGCCATGATCTGTGTGGTATCGACACCAGCTTCAACCATCTCTGTAATGGCTGTCCTACGCATATCCATAGCGGTCAACTCTTTGGGTAGTCCAGACTCTGCCTTGACCTCGTTGACTAATACGGACACATCATACTCACTATAAGGTCTGTGAGTGTTACCCATTGGCTTGACATTCGGTGCTACATACTCTTGAAAACCAAAATCATCGTGTTGTTTCTGCAACATAGCCAATAATTTAGGGTTGATAGGTATATGCACCTCTGCTCTACGCTTAGATTGTACCAAATCCAGTCTTGCACCCTCTAAATCGACACTTTGCCACTCTAAAAGACGCATATCACCGACTCTTTGAGCAAATTCGTATGCCATGTGGACAATAAGACCTATACTGCGCCATCTGTACCTAGAATAAGCGGTGTCAAGGAATAATTTTACCTGATCGCGTGACCACATTACTCTTCTAACGTCTTGTTTAGCCTTTTTGACCCTCCGCATAGGGTTACTAGCTAGTAATTCCAACTCCTCTGCCATATTAAACACGACAGAAAGTATAGTTGCCGTATTGTTTGCCATACGTTTACCCTTTTGTAGCCAAGTTTGATAGACAACCTTGCAATCTGCCACCGACAGCTTGGATATCTTTATGCTCTCAAACCGCTTAGAAAGGCTCACAGAGGTCTGTAACGCTTTTCCTAACGCATACTCGTAGTCTTTCTGTGAACGCGGTCTGAGAGCCAAAAATTGAGGACTGTGGAGGTAATACTGTACCATATCCCCAACTGTTTTTATTTGTTTTATATTAGAGTACATCAAGAATAAACCAACCCATAATTAATACTGATAAAAAGTCCATCGCGAATAATCTCATAAAAATCTCCTAAAGTAAAGTGTTAAATCCTAAATCTAGTAAGTAGCATACTGTTACTAAAATAATAAATAATCTAAACTCTCTGCTCATCTCTCCCACCTATAAAATATATGTCGGTCAATCCGCGTGGTCTTGGTCTTAGTCTTGCGCCACGCAGGACGCACATATGTGGCATGATAATGAGTCGCACCATCTGTAAAGTCAAGCGTTATGTCACCACCCAATACCACTACTGCATATTTCAATGCGTTTGACCACGATTTGCTATCGTAGTTTGGCTCGTCCTTTTTACCATCACAGTACCAAGAGAACTGACATTTATGCAAGACTGGTTTGTCTGTGTTTTTGTATGTCACTGCCTCTTTTACCACCTCACATACTGTATCAGGGAAACGACTGTCCTCTACTCTGTTCATCACTACTTGACCAACTGCTATCTGCCCAAGCATGGACTGATTGTTTGCTTCATGATAGATATTGAAAGCCATGCACATCAATGCTGTTTCAAGTATCATTCTTCCAACTCCCTCTCTATTTCGTATGGTATAGACTTAATCTTATCCACCTCTGAATCATCTACCATATCATCAAATAAATCATCAATAAATTCTTCTTCCATTTTAACCCTCCACTATGGATACAATGTCAAAGTGAGCATACACGAGCATACCGCCCACAATAAAAATTACTATTACAGCAACCAGAATATCTTGAAAGAAATCTCTTGCCTTTTTCTTCTCTTTTGTTAGCTGACCTTTAATTTTTTTGTTCATCCAATAAATCCTTGTACTACCATGTTAAGTGCTAATGTTGCTATTACTCCACATATCATTAGCAATAATAATGCGTGTCCCTCATTCATGACAAAAGTTCCTCCAGAATTTACAGTTGTTATCCCCCTTGCAGACTCGTTCATGCTTGGCTGTTTCCCAACACTCAGACTGCCAAGGTGAGAAATATTTAGTCGTAAATCTATCAACCCAATCTTGACCATCAACCGCCCACAGTCCCAATATGGGCAGAGGTATGAGCAATAAGAACACTACAAAGAAAGCCATGCCAAAGCCTTTGTTATGATATGGTTTATTCATATTCCCTTCCTTACGTTAAGACCTTTTGGGTCATATTGATCTGCTATCTCCTCAGGTAGATGCCTACTGGCTGTAGGATCATTGAAGAAATCGTTTAGGTACAGCAAGAATATCAGAAACAACATAGTATATCCAAAGTATTTTAGAAATTTATGGAATATTATATAGGCTTCCTGTGCTTGCTTTAGTGCTTCCTCCTTTACTTTGTCATTCATTCTATCCTCCTATCCTGATTGTAAATGCTCACCACAAACACCACATTCATACCCATGATATCTGTGACCATCTTCAACAAACTCGTAATAGATTGCGTTGTCATCGCAGTTATGTTCGTCTAATACTTCTTCATCCATCTCTATTCTCCTTCAAAGTTATGTCGTTCATTAACAATCCATCGTACTATCTCGCCTGTGTTCCACTTAGCACACTCCTTCTGTGCTTCTCCGTAAGTGTCAAACACTTTGACAGGACTGTCTTGTGTCCACATAGCACCACACCCTTCCTTCACATACTCAGTATCCTCATGCTCAAAAGGTGTGAAGAGT
>Ga0114933_10005332_pt1 | contig 11710 bp, 5 predicted proteins | sample 4SBtaG_FD_89691 | JGI IMG/M metagenome (GOLD analysis project Ga0114933, IMG submission 89691) | Deep subsurface microbial communities from Kolumbo volcano to uncover new lineages of life (NeLLi) - 4SBTROV12_W25 metaG | ecosystem: Environmental > Aquatic > Marine > Volcanic | place: Kolumbo... | reverse complement strand
GGTATAGAATCATTTGAAAAACAGGATGATGGTACATATTTAGCAGATATTTATATGGTAAGCCAAAAACCATTAGCGGGATTTCAACTTGATTTATTACCAAAAGGCTTATTCGAGATTCAAACTATTTATGGCGGGAAAGGTGAAAAAGCAGGGTTTAATATGAGTGCTGGAAAAAAAGGTACAATGCTTGGATTTTCTTTTTCAGGAGCTGTCATAGAACCATCGAAATCAATTAAAATAGAAGATAATATTCTATTTACACTATCACTAAAACCTTTAAATAAAATGGATAATAATACAATTATTTCATTTAATTCAATAATGGCTGGACGAGGTGGAGAGAAAATTGAAACTACAGTAATACCTTATAAACCAATTATAATAAAAACATCTCAAAAGAAATTAAAATAATACTTACAATTTCATAATTAATTATTAATTCTCTTAAAATAAAAGGAGACGATGATGACAAAAGTTAAAAATATATTTACTGTTACAGGAGTTTTATTAAGCATTCTATCTGCAGAAGTTATATTATCAGTTGATAATGCAAATATTAATGCGGGCGAAACCTTTACAATTAATATTTCTATGGATAATATTGATGATGTTGTCGGTGGATTTCAGTTTGTGATTAATGATTTTCCTAATCAATTAAATTTGCTTAATGTTGTTGCGACTGAAAGAACAGAACATATGTTAGTTAATTTTGAAGCAAGTACAAATGTGGTTATATGTTTTGATATGACAGGAGTGGGGTTAGCCGAAGGTACAGGACCAATTCTTGAAGTCACTTTTGAATCGACATCAACTTATACTAATAATATAAATTTAAGCTTTTCTGATTATTTTGTCTCTGATCTATTAGGGGCAGAACTAACAGTTGTTGCAAATGAGGGAATTGTTGAAGTTTTAGGAGAAGATCCACCACCATTATTTCCTCCTACTGATTTATCTGCTGTGGGTGGTTTCCAAAGTGTAAACTTATCTTGGGCACATCCCGACCAAGAAAATGTTAATGGATATCGTATTTTTCAAAGTGGTTTATTTGTCGGTGAAGCAGATTTACCTAATTTTACGGTTACCGGATTAGAAACATTAGTTGAATATTGTTTTACTATAAGTGCGTTCGACGATTTAGTAGAATCTGAACAATCAGAAGAAGCATGTGCCACTACTGTTGACCAATTTTTTGAAGTTCCCCAAAATTTAACTGCAACTGTTGATGGATTAGTGGCAACTTTAGATTGGGATGTTCCCGAAGGTTTTTTAAATGTAGGCCAAGAATGTGAAGATGGTTGTACTGATCCAAATGGCTGTCTATTTGACTGTAATTTACAATGTGTATCCGCTGGAACAGTTCAAGCTTGGACTGGCGATGGGATTTGTGATGCAGGTGGTTGGGGTATTTATTTAAATTGTAATTATTTTGAATGTGATGGCAGTGATTGCATTGATCAATATACGGGTGAATGCGTTGAAGATGATTATTATTATGGAAATGAAAATCCAAATTCAGATATTGATAAAGAATTTTATGAAGTAACATTTACAGCAACCCAAACAAGGGAAGAGCTTTTAGGTTATGAAATTTATCGAAATAATGTGTTAATGAATTATACTGAATCTACAAATTATATAGATGATTCAGGTTTAGAATATTTAGAATCTTATTGTTATAATGTAACAGCAGTATATGATGAAGGAACATCTGGGCTTTCAAATACAGCTTGTATTGAAACCGTTTTAAGTTCACCTCAGAATTTAATTGCTGTCCCGGGTCCTGGTTATTTAAATTTAAGCTGGGAACCTCATCCCGATAATGCTCAAAATGAATTTAACATATATAAGGAAGGTGAATTATTAACAACGGTTACAGGCACTGAATTTATGGATGTAGAAGTTGAACATGATACTGAATATTGCTATACGGTAACTGCTGTTTATGATTTAGGTGAATCTGAACAATCAAATATTACGTGTTCTCAATGGAATTTAATGACACCCGTTGGCTTGACTTCTGAAGCAGGTGATGCTTCAGTGCACTTAGAATGGGATGAACCAGGTACAAATTTATGTGCAGAAGATATTATTAGTGAATTACCCTTTACTGATGTGGGTACAAATGTTGGGATGGGAGATGATTGGTTAGTTCAAGGTTCACAGGGAGCTGATTATACATATATGCTAACTTTAAGTAGTACAACAATGCTTGATATAACTTTGTGTAGCGAATTAACAGATTATGATACAAAGCTTGAAGTTTTTACTGCCGATGCTAATTGTATTGAAACAACTACAGGAAATTATAATGATGATAATACATGTGGTATAAATGGATTACATTCTTCTTTGTTCGGTATTCAGTTAACTCCAGGGACATATTATATTGTTGTGGATGGATATAGTGGGCAGGAGGGAAATTATGAAATTAATATTACACCTTCTACATTTTCTGAACCAATTTCTCCACCATCAATTAGAGATAATATTGCTCATGAAATAAGAAAATCGGGTGAAAATATTGAATATAATGAGTGGAATATTGCAATGAATGGTAATAATTCCTCTCGAAATATCACTAATTATAATATTTATAGAGAAAATGAATTTATTGCATCTGTATATGCTGATGTATTTGAATACGATGATACTGGTCTAACAAATAATATTGAATATTGTTATTCTATTACTGCATTATATGAAGAAGGTGAATCAGGACATTCTAATTTATCATGTTCAACGCCAATTACAGGAATTGCTCCTGAAAATTTATATGCCTTAGGAACAAATGGTGGAATTGATTTAGGTTGGGATGCAGGTTCTAATTTAGTAATTGAATATCGAATTTATAGAGATAATGAATTTTTAACATCAGTTACAGAAAATAGTTATTTTGACAATTCTTCTACTGTATATCAAGATTATTGTTATTATGTTACCGCATTATATGCTTCGGGAGAATCAATGCCAACAAATGATGCTTGTGCTCATTGGGAATTAGATTCACCATTATCTGTAACATCGAATGCTGGAGATGGCGAAGTAACATTAAATTGGGATGAACCAACTGCTCAATCTCAATGTGCCGATTTTAGCATAGGCAATCTACCCTATAATCATATTGGCTCAAATGTTGATGCAACAGATGATTGGCTTGTTCAAGGTTCGCAAGGTGCTGATCAATCCTATTTATTTAATGTATCTACTCCAACAACAATTGATGTAACACTTTGCAGTGCACTGACTGATTATGATACTAAATTAGAAATTTTTACAGCTGATTTTGAATGTATAGAAACAACAACGGGGCATTATATTGATGATGCAACATGTGAATTTTCTTCATTACAATCTACTATTAATGGAATATTTTTAGAACCAGGAGAATATTTTATTGTCGTTGATGGATTTGGTGGTGGTGTTGGAAATTATGAATTAAATATTACACAATCAAATTTAGTTAATCAACCACCAATGATAGGTGAAGGGTTTAATCAGCAATTAATTGATTCATTTAGAGAAAATCAAGCTTATGAATTACATAAATTAAATATTGAAAATAGTAGTGAAGTTTGGAATGCTTCAACTGAAAATACATCATTAATGAATCGTTCATTATTGGGTTATCGAATTAATCGAGATGGTCAAGATGTAGGCAATACAGAGGCTGATATTTTAACTTATACAGATACAGAGTTAGAAAATAATTTAGAATATTGTTATACTGTTTTTGCTGTTTATGATGAAGGAGATTCAGAAGCATCAAATGAAACTTGTTCAACTCCAATAACAGGAGTGGCACCAACGAGTTTAGTTGCAATAGGGGAAGCAGGTAGTGTTCATTTAAGTTGGGTTGGTGGTGCTGGTGCAATTGAGTATAATATTATTAGAAATGGAAGTTTAATTGCAAATTCAAATTCAGCTGAATTTTTTGATGACACAGCTGAACATGATGTTGAATATTGTTATATTGTTACTGCTACTTATCCATCGGGAGAATCATTACCATCAAATGAAGCCTGTGCAATGTGGGAACTTGGTGCACCTGTTGGATTATCAACAAATGCTGGGAATGGATTTATTGAATTAAGTTGGAATCAACCAGGATCTGTAATGTTGCTTGGTATCGAGATTATGACTGATGATTGGGCAACTGAAACTTCATGGCAAATCACAAATTCAAATGGTGAAATTGTATCTTCTGTTCCAATGGTTTCTGATGCTCCAATTGATTTTACAGTTTATAATTGGGAAATTGAATTAGTTCCAGGTGATTATACTTTTACAATATTTGATTCATTTGGTGATGGAATTTGTTGTGGATATGGTGAAGGTTATTATAGCTTATCTCTATTTGGTAATGTATTTGCAAGTGGAGGTGAATTTGGAGCAGAAGAGAGCGTTTCTTTCGGTCCAAACGGAACTGTAATGACTATAAGTAACTCAATTTATAATTTACCTGCTATTGGTGAAAAGGGAGGAGTTCCTGAAAATATTAACGAACTTGAGGTAATTACCACAATTAATGAAATTAATAGTCCACCATTATTCGATATGAATTTAAATCGAAATTTATTAGGATTTGATATTTTTAGAGATGGGAATTTAATTACAAATGTTGATAGTGATGTTTCGAGCTATATAGACAGTGGTTTAGAAAATGGTACTGAATATTGTTATTTTATTGTAGCAAATTATGACGAAGGTCCTTCACAGCCAACTGCTGAAGCATGTGATACACCTGATGCTGGACCAATGTGTCCACCTGAGGGATTAACCGTAGATGCTGAAGTTGGGCAAGATTATGTTGGTTTGTCGTGGAACGCACCAGATGGAAATTGTTTAGGTGCATTTATTGTTTCTGGTGAGGGTGAAAATTTTGAAAATAGTGGGATTGGATCAGACTGTATAACCACAGACAACCAGCAAGGTGTAATGGATTGTGTTGGTTTTTGTTTTAATAGAGAATATATTTCTTGGATTGATGATGGATGGTGTGATGATGGTAACTTTGGTATTGATTTCTTATGTGAAGAATGGGATTGGGATGAAGGCGATTGTGAAGGCGATGGTATCGGTGGGACTGAAAAAACACCTATAGATAATTCAGGGTTTGAACCATTTGACATGAGAGATAGATTGGAAGGATTTAATATTTATAGAGATAATGAATTTTTATTCCATACGGTAGAAACATTTTATATTGATCAAGATATTGATTTTAATCAGGAATACTGTTATAAAGTAAAAGCATTATATTCTGAAGGTGAATCTAATCCAACATCTACAGTATGTGGAACTGTTCCTGACCCAGCAGGCTATTCAGTGTTAAATGCACCAATTACAAATATGATGGGAGATGGAGAATTAACATTTACAATTGATTTGCATAATTTAGAGTCTGTTGCAGGATTTCAGTTTTCATTATTACCTGTTCCCAATATAATTGAATTTACTTCTGTAGAGTTAACAGAGCGAACTGAAAACTTTATGTTAGAAGCTAATATACAGGATGATGGTTCTTATATAATAATTGCTTTTGATATATCAAATACACCATTGTTAGAAGGAGAGGGACCTATTCTTGAAATTTCATGTACATCTGATTTTGTATTAAGTCCACAAGAAGTAAGTTTAGTTTTCCAAGATGTCTATATCGGAAATACAAGTGGACTTGAAATTCCATTGTTTGCTAATTCTGGATCTATTACTATTGTACCTGAGGGAGCTGTGGATTTATTACTTTCAAGTGGGGAATTAAATACTGGAGAAGAAATTGTAGTGGAAGTATCTTTGGAAAATGAAACAGCGGTTGGAAGTTTTCAAATTTATATTAAAGATACACCTGATTTAATTGGATTCATAGGTGTTGAAACTACTGAAAGAACTCAAGGATTTATTGTAAATGGAGATGAAGTTGATAATGATTTAATTTTAGTCGGATTTGGTGATGTTATTCAACCAGGGAGTGGTTCAATATTATCATTAACTTTCCAAGGTGTAAGTTCTGGAACGACTGAATTAGATATTTTTGATGTTGTATTTTCAGATCCAGATGAAAACCCAATTCCGGTAATGACTTATTCTAGTGAAATTGTAGTTACAACAATTGTCTCTGTCGATATTAATGTTAATCCGATGGCACAAAATTTAATTTCTCTTGGGGTAATTCCAGATGAGAATAGCATTGAATCTGTTTTATCAGGCATTGATGTTTTAGTTGTTTCAAATGATAATAGCCAGTGGTTTGTACCACAATTTTCAGTAAATCAAATTAATGATATTGGACAGGTTGAAGGATATCGAATGGTGATTTCTGGGAATGAATCACAAACAATTCACATGTCTGGTCAACCAATTGATCCAAGTACTAATTTAGTTTTAGAGCCAAATAAAATTAATTTATTGCCATATTTTTCATTTGCTTCAATGACTATTCCTGAAATATTTAATGGGATGGAGGGTGATATACTATTAGTAAAAAATGATCAAGGACAATTTTATATTCCATCAATTGGTGAAATGTCATTAACGCATATGTATTTTGGTGAAGCATATCAAGTTTATTTGACTGGTGATGAAGTGATTAATTTTTCTTACCCATTATCCTCATTATCATCTTATATTGATATGGATAATTTCGAAGAAAAATATAAAAATCAGCAGACTAATTATTATCCACAAATTAATACAGGAATTTCCCATCCAATTATTATTGAATCAATTAGTGGAAACTATAATATCGGTGATGAAATTTCAGCTTATGCACAGGGGCAATTTGTAGGTGGAGTTAAAATAATAGATAATAATATGCCAATTGTTCTAGTTGCATCGGGAGGTTTTGAAAGATATGATGTTGATATAGACGGATATGAAATTGGTGATGAAATTGAGCTGAGATTATGGAATAATAAACTAAATCAAGAATTAAGAGTAGATTATAATTTAGAATCACCTTATTTTGGTATAGACCCATTATCATCTGGTTCTATTGAAATTTTTGAAATGGATGCAATTCCACAAAAATATTTGTTAGGTCAAAATTTCCCTAATCCATTTAACCCAAATACGACGATTGAATTTGCAATCCCTGAAGATTCGTATGTGAATTTATCTGTTTACGATATTATGGGTCGATTGGTAAAAACAATAGTTGATAAAAAAATAAATGCTGGCTATTATCAAGTCGATTGGGATGGCACGGATCAAGATAGTTTACATGTTTCGGCAAGCTTATATATCTATGTATTAAAAAATAATAAAGTCACAATCACTAAAAAAATGATTATGATGAAATAATTTCCAATTTATTTTATGTATTATTAATTAGTAGTTAATTATATTTAAAAATAGCTAGAAAGATTTGAAGTTAAAATTATTCCAATATATTTAATTGCTTCATTGTGAAAATGGTAAATCGGATGATACATAGTTTATTAAATCTTTAATTGGAAATAATTAAACTAATTTTACAATATTAAATTGTAAATATAAATAATTATGAAATCAACAAATTCAGATATTAATTTAAAATCTTTTTATGGTTCATCAATAAATGAAGAGCCGGGGGAGTTTCCATTCACTCATGGAATTTAACCCAATATGTATTTAGGTCGTCATTGGACAATGAGACAATATGCTGGATTTGGATCTGCCGAAGAAAGTAATAAACGGTATAAATATTTATTAAATCAAGGGGTAATGGGTTTATCTGTAGCCTTTGATTTACCTACTCAAACAGGATATGATTCTAACCACGCTCTTGCCCAAGGAGAAGTTGGACGGGTTGGTGTTCCTATTTCTTCATTGGCAGATATGGAAGTGTTAATGGATGGAATTCCATTGGATAAAGTATCAATTTCAATGACTATTAATTCAACTGCAAGTATTTTGCTTGCATTTTTAGTTGTAACCGCAGAAAAGCAAGGAATATCAAAAGATCAATTAAGAGGTACTGTTCAAAATGATATATTAAAAGAATACATTGCGCGAGGTACTTTTATTTATCCTCCTAAACAAAGTATGCGAATTATTACAGATATGTTTAAATGGTGTGGAATAAATATTCCCAATTGGAATACAATTTCAATTTCAGGGTATCATATTAGAGAAGCAGGTGCAACCGCAGTACAGGAATTAGCATTTACATTTGCTAATGGTATTGCCTATGTGGAATCTGCATTAAATGCTGGAATGGATGTAAATCAGTTTGGAAAAAGATTGAGTTTCTTTTTCAATGCACACAATCATTTTTATGAAGAAATTGCTAAATTTAGAGCAGGACGTCGAATATGGGCAAAAATTATGAAGGAACGATTTGGTGCAACAGAACCTAAAGCGATGATGTGCAGATTTCATACACAAACTGCGGGTTCTACATTAACGGCACAACAAATAGATAATAATGTTGTAAGAACAACGATTCAGGCTGTTTCTGCTGTTTTAGGTGGAACTCAATCTTTACATACAAATGCATTTGATGAGGCTTTAGCATTGCCAACAGAGTCCTCAGCAAGGCTTGCATTGAGAACTCAACAAGTTATTGCACATGAATCGGGTATTCCTGATATAGTTGATCCATTTTCAGGTTCTCATTTTATGGAATCATTAACGGATGAAATAGAATCTAAAGTATTAAAATTAATCCAAAAAATTGATGATTTGGGTGGTGCTGTTCCTGCCATTGAAATGGAATTTCAGCAAAATGAAATTGGTCAATCTGCTTACCAATATCAGAAAAAAATAGATGATCAAACTAATATAATTGTAGGGGTAAATAAATTTAAAGATGAAAAAGAACCCGCACCTGAAACATTAAAAATTAATGAAGAAGCAGTCCAATCTCAATTATCTCGACTCAAAAAAATTAAACATACCCGAGACTCAAAAGCAGTTCAAGTATCATTGGATGAATTAAAAACTATTTCAAGAGGAAATGGAAATTTAATGGAAGGTATTATTGATGCTGTTAAAAATTATGCAACTTTGGGTGAAATAAGCGATGTTTTACGAACTGAATTTGGTATTCATGCCTAATTGATCTCCACCCAATTAATTAATACAAATTTAAAAACTCAATTTATTGGAAAAGAAATAGAATATTATTCCAACTCTAATTCAACAAATGAAGATATTTGGAAAAAAGTGTCTGAAGATAAAGCGAGTAATGGTTTCCTTGTAATTACAGATAATCAACGAAAAGGTAAAGGACGGCGTGAAAATATATGGCTTTCTTCACCAAATAATAACTTATCATTTTCATTTTTACTTCTACCTAATATAAAAAGCGATAAATTAGGTTTGTTATCTCTTCTTTCTGGAGTTGGTATTTGCGACGGTATAAAACAATCTAGCGGAATTGAATGTAAATTAAAATGGCCAAATGATATTCTAATAAAGAATAAAAAAGTGGGCGGTATTTTAATTGAAACTAAAGAAATATATAAAAAAATTTATGTTTGTATTGGGATCGGAATAAATGTGAATGATGATTTAATATATTTTCCATCAGATATAAGGAAATTATCAACTTCTTTATTAATTGAAAATCATCAGATTATTCAGAGAGAATTACTTTTAGCATCTATTTTAAATTCAATCGAGAATTTATATTTGAACCAACTAAATAATATCTGTGAAAAATGGATGAAATCTTGTACACATATCAATTCAATTGTTTCATTTAATTTTGGTGCTAAATTAATAACAGGAAAATTCTTAGGGATTAGTTCAAATGGATATGCCAAAATTGAAAATAATGGAAAAATTAAAATTTATCCTGGAGGAGAATTAATACTTTAATGCTAATTGCAATAGATATTGGAAATACAAATGTAACGATTGGTTGTTTTAAGAAGGATAATTTACAATCTATTTATAGAATTGAAGCAAATGTTCCTGCAAATGTTGGTCTTTCAAATTTAGAATTAAAACATGTAACTGATATTATTATTAGTTCTGTTGTTCCAAAACAAACTGAAAATTATACAATGCAGAGTTATAACTTATATAATATCACTCCCTTTATTATAAAACACAATAATATTGATGGTTTAATATTAGAAGTAGATGAGCCTGATACTGTTGGAGCTGACCGTATTTGTAATGTGATTGCTGCACAAAGACAATTTAACTCACCTTGTATAATTGTTGATTTTGGAACCGCAACGACTTACGACGTTGTGGATGGGAGAGGGGCATTTATTGGTGGTGCAATTGCTCCTGGAATAGATGTGTCAGCTAATTATTTATATCAAAAAGCTGCATTACTTAGAGATACTGCCTTTCAATTTCCTGAATTTGCTGTGGGTAAAAATACAGAAACAAACCTTCAATCAGGAATAATGTTTGGTGCTGTTGATGAAGTTGAGGGTATGATAATGCGAATTAAAAATGAAATGAAATGGGAAGCGTGTGATGTGATTTTAACGGGCGGTTTTAGTACTATTATTTCTTCCGGTATTTCATTTAAACACCATGTTGAACCTAATTTAACGTTAATAGGTATGGAAATAATTAATAGAAAATTAAAATAATTAAATATATGATTTTCTTTATTTTATTTAATATTTTTTTAAAAATGTTTTATCATATGAATAAGAAAAATTATTATTGATTATATTGTCCATTTAACTTTTTTATGATATTCTTTTAAATTTTTTGCGCCGGCATAACTAAAAGCACTACAAATGCCATCATGAATATCCTTAATTGCATATTTAACAGCTCCTTTATATGGTATTTCCATACTTACCCCTTCAGTATGATTACCAATATTTCCGGTGTTTAGTTTAGATTCAAAAGAAGCACTGCCCATATAGCTTTTGTAAAAGGTTTCATTTGGATAATTTCCTCTTCTTAATTTTGGTCCTGGACTTTCTTTTGTTCCGGCAAATAAACTTCCTGCCATAATTGCATCTGCACCTCCAGCTAATGCTTTTGCAATATCTCCTACAGTTGAAATTCCACCATCAGCAATTATTTTTACATTATGTTCATCTTTTTTTTCTGCGCAATTTAGGACTGATGAAAATTGTGGGATACCATATCCTGTCATAATTCGAGTGGTACATGCTGAACCTGGACCAATTCCTACTTTTAATATATTTGCTCCCCATTCAGATAATTCTTTTACTGCTTCTGGAGTGCATACATTTCCAGCAATAATATCCACTTGATTATTTAATTTATATTTTTTTAACCAATTTTTTACATTTAAAATTTGATTTTTCATTTTAATATGATGACCATGAGCAATATCAATTGTTATACTTCTAAGAAAAGGTTTTAATTCACCATGTTCAAAATTTATCAATTGGTCAAGATTATTTACACCAACAGAAATATCAATTGGACAATTGTTTGAAAATAAAAATTGACAATCATTATTAAACTCATTTTGTGATTGTTGAAACCGATGTAATATCCCCATTGCACCAAGTTTATATAAAGTTGATGCCATTTCAGCACCCGTTACTGTTTTCATATTTGCAGCAATTATAGGCATTTTAATTGTATGAAATGTAGGGTGTTTAAAAAGTTCTACAGATAAGTTTACATTGCTTCGGCTTTCGAGTGTAGAATAGGTTGGTATAAGGAAAACATCATTATAGTTTAGTGATTTCAATTAATTGTCCTATTTTTATTTATTTTTTATTAATTGCAGAAGATTAAAATTAACAATATTAAATGATTTTAAAATATT
>Ga0114933_10005331_pt1 | contig 11710 bp, 9 predicted proteins | sample 4SBtaG_FD_89691 | JGI IMG/M metagenome (GOLD analysis project Ga0114933, IMG submission 89691) | Deep subsurface microbial communities from Kolumbo volcano to uncover new lineages of life (NeLLi) - 4SBTROV12_W25 metaG | ecosystem: Environmental > Aquatic > Marine > Volcanic | place: Kolumbo... | reverse complement strand
GGTCTATGCGCCGTTCTTGAGGATTACAATCATGCTCTGCTTGGTTGGCACGTTAGCGTTCGGGATAGGGCCACTAGCTGACCATTTGATGGGGCTTGTGAGTAATGCTGCAATTGCTTTCTTCGCTTGAAGAGAAGTGATAGAGAAATTTGTTGAGCACAGGGTAGTCACTAGGTAACCCCTCTATTCATCCATTGAACCCTGTGCTAACGCATTGGATACTTTGGTTAGGGCTCTGTTGGATCAGGGTCTGAATCTCTAAAATTATTGAACCAATCATTCAGTTTCTGATTGTTCCTATACAAATCAGAATCTTCCATCAAAGCCTTCGTAAAACACATCATGATTCGAACGGGCCATCTTTCATCTTCACATCTCTCCCCAATCTGTACCAAAGCATCACCTTCTTCCTTGATTGAATTGAATAATTTCTTAGTCAAGACCTCGATTTCATCATCACGCAACCACGCATAATCTGGTACATTCTCGGAAGTTTCATCTGCATCTGCTTGCATTCCCATCATTCTCTCTGCAGCCCAATCTAATTTCTCTGTGAGAGTATTCAGATGTGCAAATTCATCTTCCATGATAACCGGAATAGGTTCTCTGATATTAGACGGATCACGATTTGTCATTCAACACATCTGCAAATCTTTTCACGATTCCAATCACAAGAGCGTTACCCATGAAGAAAGCCCTCTTACTGTCAGAAGCACCTTCAGTATGGTTGTCTGGGAACATATTCAGTCGTTCCAACTCGATTGGTGTCAGTCGACGGACCCACTCACTTTTCAGAAGGCCGAAACCCCCTCGTATCTTGTTGTGGTTTTTGGAATTGAGATTCAACCTTTCACGCTGACCCTTGGTAGGTTTGAATTTGACAACGTGCTTGAACCTTGAAGGGGATGAACCACCTTCTCCTGTGATGATGGTTCGTGAAGGCTTGTCGAGAGCATCAGGAAAAATCATACCCCCTTCATTGTAATTGTAGACGAATCCATCACGACCATGTCGCTTTTCTTTCTTAGCGCCTTTGAGATATTTCCAACCCTTTTCTTGAGTCAAACTTGATGCACTCAAAAGGTACTCATCAGGAACTTTTCCTGGTGTCAAAAGAACATCGGACAAAATTTGGTATGTCCCTTCAAACATGGGTTTGGTTCGCAAAGTCCAAAATCGATTCTTGGACATAATGCCACTGTTCTCAAACGGACTTTTGTTGCCAGGGAGTCCTTTCTTATTGAAGCGCTCACTCAAATCTGCGATATCTTCCCCGTCAGAGAGTAGATGTTGCTCAAACACAAGTTGCTCGGGCGTTCTGTGGACAGGGAATGCTTTGGCAATCGTTCCACTTTCAGTAAGCCATTCAATCGCGTTGACTTTTTTCCGGGACAGTATTCGATGCTGTTCAGTACCGCGCTTGTGAGCCAAGATGAATACGCGTCGGCGTCGTTGAGGCATCCCATATTCTGCCGCGTTGATAACTCTCCATTCAACAACATAGCCTAGTTCTGAAAGGCACGCTAACATGACTGCAAAATCTCGGCCACGTTGCTTGACAGGTGACTTCAGTAGGCGATCAACATTCTCTAGGAGTACATGTTTTGGTTTCTTAGCCTTGATAATTCTATGAATTTCCCACCAAAGCACTCCTTTCTTGCCCTGCAAACCTTTGGCCTTGTCCAGAGTCTTGGCTACAGAATAGTCCTGACAGGGAAATCCACCTACCAACAAATCGTGTTTTGGAATATCTTTTGCAGGTACTTTCGCAATATCTTCGTTGAGAAATAAATCGTCATCATGTTCAGGATGAATGTACAGATTCGACCCTTCTTCTTTCGGGATTAAACCCCATCTTGAGACATAGATATCAGCAGCATGTTGAGTCTTGGTGGCCGGTTCCCATTGGTTTGCCATGATGACTTTAAAATCACCATCTCGACTTGAACCTGGCACACCTTCCAAACCAAGGCGAAAACCCCCGACTCCAGCGAACAACTCGACTATACGGAGGGGCATACATTAATCCCAGAGTTCAGGGTTAATGAAGATCTCGATCGTTGAAACAATTTATCTCTGGTGGTTGCTTGCATACAATATGGAGATTCAAATCCCATGGGAATTGTATCTAAAAAGTGCTGAGGAGAACAGGAAACATGTCGAGGCATGTATTTTGAAAGCTTGTCGTAGATGGCCCACAAGTAAGTATGTCGAACATTTACAAGAAAAATTAGACCTCTTTCGTGAGAGGAAAGATAGTGAATTGGAAAAAGAGATTCATATTTTGACGAAAAGTACACTTCCAGAATTAAGAGAAAAATACAGATTGCAGAAAAATGGATTTGAACTTACCCCCTCTATTGAATACCCAGATGGTAGGAAAATAATATTCATCAAACCAGGTAAGGAAGCCTACGATGTAAAAAACAATGGCAAATATGAAATTTATAATCCAGATGACATGTTACCACTTGTGTTGCAAAATGGTGTAGAAATTAAATTATCAACACAAACGAATAATGATGCTACGATGGGAGAATTAGCGCGAGAATTAGCAATAATAAAGAGAATCGACTCAGGCATATTTGGGGAAGTTTGTGCGTTATTGATTAGAATGTCAATGTATTATGAAAATGATCACGAACAACTTGGAAATGGTTGTTATGCGTGGTCACCTAATACAGTCGTTCGAAAGAGAATCTCTCAATTACATGACGAAATATTGAGTTCTGGAAGTACCCTTGACTTGTGGAATTTTCTTCTCACATGTCATGCCATATCACTACAAGAGGATGTCAAATACAACAAAGATTTCTGTAAGAGAAGGGGAATAAAAACCTCAAAGATTGGTCGCTATACCCATCTTAGTTCAATGGTTTTGTGGGGAGACTTACTTGGCTCAACAACTGATGCAGGTATTGCAATCCACGCCTCCAAGTTTGATTCTGTATTAGTACACAATGCAGTAATTACACTGAGCCTGAAAGAAGTAAAAGAAATCTTCAAAAATCATATGGCTGAATGCACAGAGGAAACGGAGATGCTGCTAGATTTGGAATCCAAATCTCTTCCTAAATTAAAGGAATGTTGTAAGGTGTTTGGCCTTAAGGTGGGGGGGAAGAAATTAGAATTGATTGAAAGATTGATTCCATATTACGGCAAAACCCAAATTGATGTTTTTGGTAATCCGAGAAACCCTTTCGAAAATTAGAATGCTATGTAAAAGGTGTTTTCGCACTGATTGAAGTAGTACGACTCAGAGGGTAACCCCTGATTAGTACTACTTGAATTAGTGGTATTTTCACCTATTTCAATGGATATGTAGTATCCCAGAACTCCCTATTCATTCATAATTTATTGGTAATTTAGTATAGAAGAGATCATAATGTAATATTGTATCCGGCAAGTTATGGTATCTAAGATGGATACACTGAAATCTTGGGTAGTCTCTGCTCTAACTCATTATTCCGGAAGTGCACATCACATTGATGTGGCAAAATGGATTTGGAATCACAAAAGGAATGAGTTACTTGAAATGGGGGACATGTTCTTTATTTGGCAATACAAAATACGGTGGGCATCAACCTCACTTCGCAAAGATGGGATATTGCTTCCGGCAGATGAAAGTCCATCTGGGACGTGGGTTTTGAAAAGGTGATTAGATGGCAAAACCAAGAATAAATGATGCAATAGGAATTCTTCTGGGTGATCACTCCAAGACAATCAGTTTCCAGGCAATGGTAGCAGACTTAGTCGACAATTGTATTGATGCAGGGGCAAATTCCGCCGATGTAATATTCAATACCAATGACTACGGGGAAACTCGAAAACTCGAAGGATTGCATACAATCGTTAATCCCGAGAACCCAGATGACCCTGAAGATTATAGTGTTCCTCCAGTAGCTGAAGTACTTCATGGAAATAGGATGTGGGTCATGATTATCGATGATGGTGATGGCATGGATGAAGACGCCCTTTTCCTGGGGATGGGGCGAGGTGTAAGACGCAAGTACGAAGAGTGGCACTTAGGGAAATATGGCATGGGGATGAAACAATCTTCTCGTTCTCATGCACAAGAAATCACTATTCTCTCCAAAACCGAGGGTGGAGAAATTACGGTCCTGCGCGATTCTACCTTCCACACCTTAAGCTCTGGAAAAGACGAATTACTCGATCAATCTGATATTGAGGAGTATGATTGGATGATTAATTCAACTGGATTTGTTATGGCTAAGGCTCTACTAGATGGCCAAGATAAAGGAACTGCAGTACTAATGGAAGGCCTACACAAGACTGAAATTGATGATGAACAAGAAGATGTAGATTTACAGTCCCAACTAGCTGAAATACAAGACCAAACTGAGAGCTTCCTTGGTCTTACATTTCAGAAATATATTCAAGAAGGTGGGGCCAACATTGAACGTTCTCAACGGGATGAAGAAGGAAATCGGCTAATCATAAATAAACAATTTTCGCTTCGAGTACAAGGGGCACCTGTTGCACCCATTGATCCCTTTGAGCAGGGTATGATTGATGATACTGGTTATGGTACACTAACGAAAATACACACTGTAAGTACTAAGGTTAATGGGGAAGATGAGCCAATGACAGTCAAAATCCATATTCTTCCAAACAGCGGCCATTCAGAATACAAAGACGCTAGACTTCTATTGGATGGGTTACGTAAAAATACGGTTAATGCCGATGGTTCAGTCACCATAGTAGGGGTATCAGGGTCATTACAGAAGACCAAACCTCATGCTGGCAAAAATACATTACAAGGTCTCTACATCTATCGTAATCAACGTTTGATTGATTACGCTGGTGAAGATGTTTGGAAGACCATTCAGTCCATGGACGCAAAAGGAACACATCACAGATGGGAAGTTCACCTCCCACCTGGATTGGGAGTTGGTACAAAGGGACCCAGTGAATGGGTTATCAACGATACAAAGAATAGAGCCGATCCCCAACCTTTATTGATTAACAGACTTAAGCAACTGGGTTCGCATCAATCCAAACAGAGATGGCACAGTCAAGACCCCATAGATTGGCGACCCAACGCTTCAGGGAGAGCAGATAAAAGGTTGAGCAAAACTGATAATCACACTCATCCATCCCAAGAAGCTCGATGGAATGATTTCAACAGTTCTTATCCCTGCTCAGCCTGTGGTACTTGGGAACACAAGATTGGATACCATACTTGCAGTATATGTGGCAATCAAGGCCACGAAGGTGTTACATCTCCCTCTTGTGCTCAGTATGATCCTTCTGCTGTTACAAGTGGTACTGGTGGCACAGGAGGAACTGGTGGTACTGGTGGTACTGGTGGTACTGGTGGTACTGGTGGTACTGGTGGTACTGGTGGTACTGGTGGTACTGGTGGTACTGGAGGAACTGGTGGTTCAGAACAGACGACTATTTCAGGTTCAAGTGTAAGGGTTAGGAAAAATTCAGATGGAGACTTCATTCAAGTTACTGAAGGCACAGATGGAGAACTCACATTGACCTTCAATTCTGAAGATAGTCGCTTCTCACAATTATTGGAAGATCTCAGCAACCTGAATACTGCAGAAAATACTGAATAATTGGGTGGATTTAGTGGAGTACTTGGACGCTTACGAAATATATCGGGACGTGTTGGAATACCATCATGGAGATATTGAGGCGACAATCGAAGAAATGGAAGTGATTCTAGTTGACGAAGCGAATGTTTCAGAACTGATTGAACAATTGAGAGGAAATGCAGGTGGGGTTCCCTCAAGCCTACCAGGTACATCGCCAAATCCATGGTACTCAGAAGATGTATCCCATGAATATTGGAAAGCATACAGGGCCCTTCTCTGTGACCCAGGGCGTCGAAATCTTCCTAAGGATGCTGTTGATTCTATTGATATCACCTCTTTTCGTATCGTCGACCACCTTTTCAATCCCACCGATATGGAAGCAGAACCCAAATATGGTCTCGTAGTTGGTCACGTACAATCAGGAAAAACAGCCAACTACACTGGTGTTATTGCTCGAGCAGCTGATGCTGGATACAAATTAGTCGTTATTCTCACTGGAGGTGCATCTGACCTCAGAAACCAGACCCAAAAGAGGCTCTCAAAAGAGTTGGCTGGGACACTCTTTTCTTCAGATGGCTGCCATGTCGATGGTGAAGCATATACTAGAAAGTGGCATGAGGTAACTACACAAACAATTACTGATAATTTACCTCCAAACAGAAAGGTCAAAGATGAAGGAGACGTTTCTGGAAATTTAGCAAATAAGGATGACTCGTTCTTTGATGATGATTCCCCCATCCTCATTGTGATGAAAAAAATAGTTCCTTCACTTGAGTCCCTCATCCAATGGCTTGGTGGAATCAATGAAGAGCAAAGAAATCAATCCCCATTACTGTTAATCGATGATGAATGTGATTATGCTTCAGTTAACAATAATGCCCAAAATACGATTGCGAATGCTATCAATGCGTTGGTGCGTACCACGCTATCGTTATTCCCTCGGAGAGCTTATGTTGGGTACACTGCAACCCCGTTTGCTAACGTTTTCGCGGCTGTCCACGCTGACCAAACTGAATGGCCAACCCTCTATCCCCGTGATTTCATTTTCTCTCTGCCCGAACCCAGGGAGTATCTTGGGTTCCCTCGTCTTTTCCCACAAGATCCACACGATGACCCATCTCCATTTTCTCGTTTGTGCGAAGTTGAAGAAACGGAGGCTCAATGGGTGAGGACCCTCACAGACGTTGAGACTGTAACTTCGGAGCTTGGTACTGGATTGAAGAACGCATTGAGAGACCATTTGATTACAAGTGCAATCCGTGGTTTGAGATTATCTAGACCTAACCATCAAACGATGTTGGTTCACACTCAGAGGTTGAAAGGAAATATGCACCCAATTGTCTTTCGGATAAGAAGGCAAATCGAACAATGGATGCCGATTATTCGAAATAAGCCAGATCTTCTAATGTTTGATCAACCTGCAGAATTACAAGGTTTCATTGAGCGTTACCAATCAGAATTCGTCGAAAAGTGGAATTATTCGGACAATCCCCCAGATTTTGCCGAAATCAAAGGATGGCTCGTTGATGCCTACGAGAGGAAGGCCTTCAGGGTTCTCGAAATATCGTCAGATGAGGTTTATGCAACGAATGATTTGGATTATGATTCCCAACATCACGATGAATATGGCCTGAATGTCATTGCAGTGGGAGGCCAGCGTTTGTCCCGAGGTCTCACCTTAGAAGGATTGACAATAAGCTATTTCATCAGAACCGCAACTCGATTACAGTATGATACACTCATGCAAATGGGTAGATGGTTTGGCTTCAGAATTGGATACGAAGATTTAGTGCGAATACACTCCACTCCTACATTGCTCACAGCAATGACTGATTTAGGAAGGGTTGAAAATGATCTCAGAACACAGATTGAGAGATATCAACACACGGGTTTGTCACCAACAGACTTTGGAGTTCGAGTATTGTCGATAATGAACATGTTCCCAACTCGTCCAGCGGCAATGAGCAATCTGAGTCAAGAATCAATGTTGCTAGATGAGAGTATTATTCCAGCAGGGTCAAAATTTCACTTTGAAAATCCAACAATTCTCAAGAACAATCTTGAGAAAACTGCGAATTTCTTGTCGGTTTTGGGTGATTACACCAGATTTCACGAACAATCCTTTGTATGGGAAGATGTAAATAACCAATTTATCATGGATTATATGGATGAACTACACCAAGAAGATTCAGGATATCCTGACGATATTTATCGTTGGAATGAACTGAGTGCATACATTGAACGAAGAATCGAAGCAGGAAGAGGGGAATTTGACAATTGGACAGTCGCCCTGTTAAGTAAGGCAACAGGTGCAAAAACTGCACCAATAGCGGATTATGGTTGCGATTTGGAAATAGTGATGGCTTCAAGAAGCCGCCATTCTGGTTCTAATTCAATCGGTGTTGCAGTTGGTCCCAGAGACACAGTCATTGGACTGCCAGGGGTTGCTACTGATTATTATGCAGGGGGAACGTTCAACAATGCCGCAATGTGGGCCGCTCGAGATTCAACACAACCACTTCTGTTGCTATATGCTTTCGACAAAGATTCCACTCCAAAAAATCCAAATTCTGGCCGCACGAATTTGTTCGTTGCTGGCGAAGAAAAGGTTGACTTAATTACACCAGTTTTCGTCATTCCTTCGGCAGATATGACTGAACAAGAGAGGATAGATGAAGCAATCGAATACCTTTCCAATGCCGAGCTTCCTTCCACGCCCCCAGACTACCTTGAAGAACCAGAATGAGTGATTGAAATGAGAGATGATATTATTGCCGCGTTTGAGAATGCTAAGACAAATGCAACGACTACCGGACAAGTCTATTGGCATACATTGACCGAACATCCATCGGTCAGCTTCGGTTTCGACCCAGATGAGGATTATTTCTTCTTGGCCATGGCTCCAAGCAACGGCCCACATACTGAATGGGAGCAAATTACAGCAGTATTTGAGAGAAGAAGAGCCACCATCCCAGGTTTGTCATCAATTTTTGAGTCCGCACTATGTATCCGCTTCAATACGGACATGTTCATCCAATCGAAGAACATTATCGATTTCATTGTTGATTTGATTGAGGGATTAGATGTCACGGATATCAATACCTCATTCGAGGCAGTTCTGGCGGAATGGGAGTCTATGTTCGCTATGTTCGGAACCCCCTTGAATCCTAAACAGGTCAGAGGGTTGATAGGAGAATTACTGGTGCTGAATCATTTACTTGACAACCAAGGCATAGCTGTGGCGGATTCATGGATAGGGCCTACCGGAACCCTACATGATTTCATTTGTAGTGACTGGCATATTGAGGTCAAAGAATCGATGCGCCCTGACCCCATGGCGTCAGTGCATCCCATTGATCAATTGGAGCCAATTGATGTTCCTTTCAATCTGGTGATGATTAAACTAAGACGCGACGACAGTGGCTTCTCTCTCCCCGACCTAATCGATATTATCCGAGAGAAAATTGGTTCGGGAAACGGTCACCGCGTGCATTTTGAAGATGTTCTTCTTGCAGCCGGTTATCGCGATGACCATTCATTCGCATATATCGATTTCAGATATTCATCAGAATTAGAGATACGATTACCGATTAATGAAGATGCAAATGTATTGTTTCCTGCGATGATTTCCAGCAATGTGAATTATGTTGACATACGGTGGAAACTACGAATGAGTCAGCACCCCTTCATCAATATCGATGATGACTTTTGGACTAACCCTGGTATCTAATACATACTGCATTAATCTGTATTTGGAATCGTTATGAGTAGGTACTGTTATCCTGGGTTAGCCTTCGGCCCCGGATTGGAGATTAAATGGGTGTCTGGGATTTCATAGGAAAGGACACCGATGAATACACACATGGCTTGCACCTGTATCCTGCAAAATTACATCCTTACATTGCTAGAAGATTAATCAAACAATATGGCACTAAGAAGCAAATGCTGCTCGACCCATTTTGTGGCTCGGGTACAACATTGGTTGAGGCTCGTTTGGCTGGATTGAACTCGGTAGGATACGATGTGAACCCCACAGCTCGTTTCATGTCACAGGCAAAATGCCAAAATTACGACATCCCCCGTTTGGGTTCCTTCTGCAAGCGTCTTGATTCTGCATTGGATTCCATGGAATTGATTAATTGGGGAACCGCAGTAAAGGGAAGTGGATTCACTCGAGATCAAATCAAAACATGGTACCCAAACAAAACCATACGTGAAATCGCTTCAAGTCTCGAATTAATTGACATCACTGATTCAGAATTAGGCCGTAATAACAAGAATCGTCTTTTTGCTAGAGTTGCCTTATCAGATTGTCTTAGAGAAGTATCCATTCAAAGAATGAATGAATGGAAAAATTACAGGGTAAAGGGTTGGAGACTTGCAGATATGGATGATTTGTATCAAGAACTAACGCCATTATTCAAGGAAAAATTACATTCGAATTTAATGGATGTGAATTCCTACATTGACAAATTGAAAGATGAATCGATGTATGACTCCACGAGAGCTGACTTAGATCAAGTCAACTGTGTTGACACAGAAAAATTCACCTTTATTCCTGACGAGGGCGTCGATTTAGTGGTTACATCGCCTCCATATGGGGATTCGCCGACAACAGTGGCTTACGAACAATTTTCATGGCAAACCAATGTCTGGTTAGGGTTGGACCCAAGACCCTCTGGTCAATTGGCAAGGGATATGATGGGTGGAATAATAGCCAAGAAAGTAGAACGTTTAGGTTGTAGAGTCATTGATTCCGCAATAATAAAAATGAAACCCAAATTTGCCAAGCGTAATTATTCATTTTACCGTGATTTCCTGAAATCTGTTGAAAATATTGCTACCAATGTGAAAAAAGGTGGCCACGTTTGCTACATTGTTGGAAATCGCACGACTGGTGGCCAAAAAATGAGGTTGGACCTATTCACGAGATGGGCATTTGAACAAAATGGATTCAAGCGTGTAGGGAAAATTAGAAAGAGAATAATTCCCAATACCAGGATGCCTGGAATTATTGCTGTAACCGGCAATAAGGCAAAGAAATACAAAGTCCGAACAATGAATAATGAATTCATCATTGTCTGTAAGAAAACCTCTGGAAGATAATCAGTGGGTTATCAAAGGGAACATTGGAGAACTTTGCTGTTGCAGAGGGTTGAGCAAACTGTGCAGTGGGTTGTCGAAATGCCTAGCGTCTGAGGCAGCCCACTGCGAGCCCAATGATTCAGCAATTGTGAGCGCGAAGGTGTTATGATGAAACCCACGACTTCACTACTCGCAGTGAAAGGAGTGAAAGGAGGGGTAGTATCGATAATGACAAGTACTGGTGCTTTCTTCTAATTCTTCTTCCATAAAGTGGAATTTTTTCCTGATTGAATGGGAATCTTCAATACCAAATTTTTCCCAAAACTGTTTCCAATAACATGCATTGTATTCCCTACCAAAAGCCTCAAAATTATTTTCGCTAGTATCTAGTGGATTTAACCAAAACAATTCACTGGCTGAACCACCAAAAGGAGTGTATCCTTCGGGGAGTTGATAGTTTGTATTTGCAATGAATCCCCATTCTGGATCAAAATCTTCTGAATCCAATTCATTTCCTGTTCCCCATTCCAATATTGATTTTTCAAAACCCCGTGCATCTTTGACGCATTCAAACATTATTGGAGCCGTAGTGAGGTAACACTCGAGGTTATTCTTTTTGGCCCATACTTTGTATTTGGATTCTCGATTTGTGAGGTTTGTAGAAATTCCTGCTTTGTAGAATAGTGTACTATAATCATCTGTTTGGAGAACTCCATTGATACAGAAATTTTGATTCGCCCTCTTATCTTTGGATTTTTTACCTTTGATTGGGGCAAACCCGAAAGAATAGTAGCAAGCGGGAATTATTTCTAAATTCGATTCAGCAGCCATGTTCTCACCAAACTTCGTATTTTTCTAGGCCTTTGAAGATACCGCTTAGGAGAAAATGAGCAATGAATGCAAGGGCCCCCTTACGCTTATTTTGAAGCAGATGGTACCCTTCAATACGAGCGCTTCAGTGAGTCGTTCATTTTTGTTAGATAAACAGAAGTAGACCCCCTCTATCCGTATACAAAGGAGAGAGAAAGGATGGAGAAAATCAATTTGAAGGAGAAACT
>Ga0114933_10005330_pt1 | contig 11710 bp, 5 predicted proteins | sample 4SBtaG_FD_89691 | JGI IMG/M metagenome (GOLD analysis project Ga0114933, IMG submission 89691) | Deep subsurface microbial communities from Kolumbo volcano to uncover new lineages of life (NeLLi) - 4SBTROV12_W25 metaG | ecosystem: Environmental > Aquatic > Marine > Volcanic | place: Kolumbo... | reverse complement strand
GTATTAGTAGCGACAAGTATAAACCACGTTTAGCATTATCGACGCAAGCAACATGTGAAGCAGCTGGCGATACATGGCAAGCAGTAGCTGGAAGCACTGGTATTTTTGTACATGACCCTACCAATAATTTTTGTAGGTTGTGTGATGATTCTGGTACTTATTCAGCTTCTAGTAGCGGTACGGGTCAAATATATCAAGCAGCAGCTGGCTCGGATGCAACTGGCGCCGTTGATTTTGCCAAAGATGGCACCCTACAAACCTCTGGTAAAGCCACGTTGGACAGCATGGAAGTTACAAACGCAGGTTCCGTGAAAGATTTAACCGTTTCTACTACCTTGGTGTTGGATGGTACAACTACCACCACGAATGGATTTACGTTGACGAGTGAAGGGGATGCCAGTATCAATTCCATTGTCGTTGCTACGACATTGGATGTTAGCGGAGCAACTACCTTACGCGGTGCACAGACAAGCACGGCATTGGCTTCTTTTGAGGCTGGGTTAAAAACCGTCGGTGGTTCTTGTAACGATGATTCTGGAACCAAAACGAAATTGCAATGTGCAGGAGATACCTGTTTGGTGAGTGGAGTTGCCGACCAAACTTGTGTATGGACACCAGTGGATGGTGTTTCTGCATTGATTGATGGAAGCATCGAAGCAAAAACGATAAAATTAACAGATGCAGCTGCTAATGCATTGAATGTTGAAAAGAGCGACCACTGTTCGAACGCAGCATATACAACTGAATCAACATGTGAAGCTGCTGGTAATGTGTGGACGGCATTAAAAACTGTTGCTTCCATAAGCAATGATGGTACATTGACTGCTAGCAAAGTGGAATCAGCAGGTCGTATTATGCCAATGTATCAAGAAACAAACGATGCTGGTTTACATTGCAGTGATAATGACGGTCCTATTATCCAAGTTGTTGGAGCGTGCGAAGCAGGTCTAAACTTTAGGGAATGGTCATGTAATGATTCTGCGGGTGACAATTTTAATAATTTTGATAATATTCCTCATGGTGACGATTGGATGGGTGCTTGTACTGGAGTCTACACTGCGACATATGTCGCTGAATGTTCTCGTTACGACGAACATGGAAATCCAACCGACAGTAATAATCAGAAATTTTGTGAGCCCTTACATACAAAAGCTCAATGTTTGGGCAACGAGTTAATTTTGCGTGGAAAAGGTTATGCCGTTCCAGACGTTGAAGCATCGATGACAGGTGTTGCAGCCAAATTATGGACTGCAAGTGGTGTTGTAAACTTGAGGGTCTGTGTAAATAGTGTGGTAGTTTAAAACTTAAAATTTCGATACAATATTTTCCATTATAAAAAAGTAAACCAATCCCGAAACACAAACGTCTATCGTATAATGTTGTCTAGCTAAAACTAAGAGCAAGGGTCCTATGATTGTTATAATGTAAGAATTTAGCATTTTACCAATACATATGAAAAATAATGAATGACCACTAAACATTAAATCATGTGTAGAAAGAAACAGTTTGGCATAATATGGACAGGGTTCTGTTTCATGGCGATCATCACGAGGATCTGGCATACATGTTGGAAAAATGGTTAGAAAAATACTAAATGATCTTATAATGAAACACAACCCTGTACATATTATATTCGAGCTCGCTCCGCTTTCAATTTCGTGAAGTAAGGAGCCTCTAAATATAGATAAGCATACACAGAATAATAGAAAATAATCTGGGATTAATATAGGAATCTTTGGCAAATAATCATGAATTAAATCAGGTAAAGGGGTATATGGATCAGATAATCGTAATTCCGCCAAATGATGTACCTTATTAGCAGCAATAATATTCAGTATGGCACCTATCAATAGTAATAGAAGGCCATGTACCAATTGGTTTGCCATAACACTTAAAACTTTAATAAATTCTTTAATTGGATATCTTTTACAATTTGTTTTCCTAGATTAACTAATTCATCAATGTGCTCTTTTTTAATATGCCCATAACTGTCAAATGGAATTGCATTGTTCCATTTTGCAGCATCTTGTTGTGTAACACAAAATAAACTATAGTTAATATGTTCATGTTTTAATTTCGCAATCTTCAAAATTTCGTCTAATAATTGCTTGTCATTGTGTATAGAGATGCACTCGTACCCGCTGGCATATTTGTACAAATCGTACATGGTTTTCAAGTAATAATGTTTGGTTTCGGGTTTTTGTAATTTGTATCCAAATGGTTTGGACGCAAGAATCATCAAGTCCAATGGTTCCTCTTTATTCGTATAATTGGAAACAAGATGATTGATTGCCTCAATGGGTATGCTATGAAAGACACCACCATCTATATAATTTACTCCGTCAATTTCTACCGATGGCAGTACAATTGGGATACTCATACTGGCAACAATGTGTTTGTACAAATCCGTTGGGGTGGTTCCTTTTTGAAACGTAACGGATTCATATTCCATGGTATCTTTGTTGGTATAGCCAATGTGCAAGGTTGCCTGTAACGGTTTGTTATCGATCAATTCTTTGACAATGGTAGTTAAATGACTTGCATCCAATAAACCGTCTTTGAACAAAAAACTCAAGATTGTATTAAAATGGGAATAGTTGGGTGTTAAGAAGGAATCGTGACTATGCTTTACCACCAAATCGTAGGCATCAATGGGCCCATAGACAGCACACAAAGAAGCTAATAAGGCACCCGCACTAATTCCCCCAAAATGTTCGGCGTTTGACACATTTTCTAAGACACCACCCAACATTCCCGCCATGGTAGCAAGATGTATGCCTCCCGTGGAAAAAAACAATGCTTTCATTTTATTGGAATGGTTACAACATGATTTTGAGTATTATATAGCGAAACAAATAAGATGCAACCATACTTTGAGTTTAATAATATATCAGTTCCTTGGTATTCGATCGTTGAATTTCGTAATAAAAAGCTAAACCTAGGAAAGTTGTGCATAATGGCCTCTTCTAATTTAAAAAAAGGGATATTTAATGGTTGCTTTGATATAACAACAATGCTGTTATTTGTTTCGTTCAACACAGACTCTATTTTGGTGAGTGGTATTTTAAAACCCATATACTCTTCGCAGGAGACATTTTTGTATTGCAAAGAGTCTTCACAAAATGCATCTGTGTATGTCGATAAAAATGGTTTTACATTTAGTATACTAGTCAAAAAATCTATGTCTATGAATTCACTAGTAAAACATGTAATTTCATTTTCCATATTTGATATACAAAAATTTACTATATAGGTTTGGTTGTTCTTTATTAAGTTATAGTGCGGCTATCTAATTAGATATGAAACTTATATACCCTTTATTGTTGATAGCACTTTATCATGTAAACGCCCAATTCTCTGAGCAGCAAAATTGGACATTTGCTGATCTTCCATCAACAACTGATTCTGAAAAACGATTTAAATGCAGTCGAAAACTGGATTTCTCATGTGAATGTAGAGCAGCCTCTACGATGTATGACGTAGGTAGTGTCGAAACAGAACATCCGTTTTGTTTAACTGCTGCTGGGCAATCCCATGGTGCATGTACAGGAGGATGTATTGATAGCAAAATGCAAAATTATATAGGACAAGACGTCAATGGTGTTAGTATTACCGTAGAAGCGGAATGTAATAGCATTGCACGTACATGGACCGACCCAATTTTACCACAATGCCTGAATGAAAATGGAGAGGACATGTACAATTTAGGAGGTGGTGGAGAATGTGACACACTGACCAGATGCACAGGTAATTCTATCTGTAAATGGGGAGGAACGTGTCAGGATTGCACCGCCACACCAACTTTTGAAAATTCGCATTTAGGACAAACCCTACCAGATGAAGGGATTGCAGGTAAATGTGAAATGCCTGGAGCAGCTGCCGATTCGGTCGTAGATGTGACCACGACCTTTGCAACCAAAGCAGAGTGTGAGTCTACTTTTACATATGTAGCACCTATCCGCAGTGTGAAGAAATATTACGAAACGAGTACGTTTGACGAAACCTCGTCTACGTTTACAACCAACGACCATAGACAATGTTTAGCTGGCACCAAAACTGCCTCTCGACTAGGGGACGACGAGTGCCCAAGAAACGATCCTTTTTGTAATCAATATCCACGTATTGAACAAATTGATATTGATTCGGATAATTACAACACGATGACATTATCTGCCTCCTTTACACGCATAGGAACATTGCAACGATGTTCTAGCACTGGTCGTTACGATTCAACGGCGGGAAAGTACGATAATACATTGCACCCACTTGCACCGTGCCCTGATGTGGATGAGCCATATTATTGTGATTATCCACAAAACGAATTATTCGGAACCAAAGTAGATGGCACGTTATTAGATATTACGTGTGGAGTTGGTAGTTATGATAATAAAACAAGAAACAGTATTGGACTTCCGCATGGAATTAGAGAATATGAAAATGGCTACGACAATGAAGCATTTCAATGGTCCGTTGAAACGGAAGATCCTGTTTCATTAGCAACCAACATGAATGAAATTTTAAGCGAATTAGAAACCGTTCAAATGAACATATTTAGTGTTGGTAAAATTGTGGATTCGAAATTTGTTTTAAGTTCCAACAGAGAAGGCATTGATGAAGCTAGCGTCAACAGCGAAAATGTCATGGAATTAAGACGCTTCTTTGATCGATTAGCTTTATCAGGGGATGCCATTGATTTCTCTGATATGAAAAATCAATCTGAAATTCATAATGTTGCTGAGTGGACACCAATTGATTTAGATGCAGATGGCAAAGTTTCACAATTTCGTTGTCACTCGATGCCAGACAATACCATTACGGATTTCCGTGGAATCAACGACATTCGGACCGATTTTATCGATAAATTCTTTGCAGCAAACACCGAACAAGATTGTACATACGATACACCCGCATTAGATAACAAAACACAAGCTTTCAAACGATGTGCTAACAATAATGAATCCACTTTCCTGTATCCAAGTACACGAAAAGCGTTCTTTAATCAAATTAAAAGCGATGGGTTCTTTGCAGGTATGATGAAAGGCCAACGCTTTATCAAAGAAATGGCACAATCCGAAGAAGAAATTGGATTTATTGATGGTGGTGCTAGGCAATTGCCAGACGGTACCGATGTAGACCAAAATGCTACCTACAATCATATCAAGTTTATGATGTCTATGACTACCGAACAATTGGAAAATTGTAACACCGTTACTGGGCATTGTAGACCAACGTGGCATGAATACCCCACCTATAGGTTCAATGTCAATGCAGATGCAAAACTTGCTGAATTAAGAGATGTAAACGCATCCAGTTTTGCTGGCTGTAAAATGGCGTGCTATGACAATGCAGACTGTGGTGGTTTCATGTACAAAGCAAATGCTGGATTACAAGAATGTAACTTAATTGACGCCACAGGAAAAACGTTCAGCGGAGCCGATTACACCGATTTGAAAACCACCCTATTGCAAGACAATCAAGCAGATGATTATACATCTGTTACATTAGAACGTGCAAACTGCTTGTTTACATTATTAAACACAAGATACGTAGACATTGAAACATTGGACAGTGGATTGTTTAGGGATGTGCATCCTCATGCAGACGATATTACTGGATTCTGGGGTGTCGGAGAAACCATTGACAAGGGATCGCAACATGCATATCAAACTTGTCGTACGTCCATTACGATTAAAAAATTAGGTAAGATTGATGCAGATCAAGTCGATTTGGGATTGCATAACACAGCTGGAGAAGAATTTATTCCTGATTATCCATACACGATCACCATTAACGACGAAGATTGTGTTAATCAAGTTGTCGAGAAGGAAGAAGCAGTATCACAAGCTACGAGTGCAGCAATCAGTTTAACCGAAGCGGAAGAGATGGTAAAAATTGTTGCATCTGGATCTCCTGCATGGTGTAGAGCCGATACAGGTGCATACACTGGTACAAGTATTGCTAGTACAGATGGTGGTGTATGTTTGTCCCATAAACAAAAAGAACGACACCAATTTGAAGGAAATCCGTTCGGAAATACGGTTGAAAAAGCTGCAAAATGTATTGACTACGCAAGTGGTGCAGTAGACAAAATCAATTTGTATCCTCATAAAAAAGATTGTGTAGAAGCAGGTTTAGCTTGGTCCGATGCCCGTTCCTTTATTCATGAAGGCCGTGCAGAAACTTGCTTTGTCAGTGGTGTATACAGTTTGCATTTATACGAAAACAAAACAATTTGCGAAGAAACAGGTGGAGTATGGACCGATGCGGTACCCGCAACACATGCCTTTGGTTATATTTCAGATGACGATTATAGATTATTAAGTCCATCCTGTGTCGATGCAAATGGTAATCTATTAAAACAACATATTACAGTGACTGCTTGTCAAGCTAATTCTGGAACATGGACCATTGTGCATACACCAGATAGTGTTCCTATCTCGTATGAAGATGAACGTTTAACGTGTGCTCATATGGATTATCCACAAGCAAAACATGCAAACGGTCCATACAATTCAAAATACGATCGTGTACGTATGGCATTATATGTTGATGTATTAAGATTAAAAGATTTATACGGTGAAGGAAAAGGCGCATCAAGTATTGTCCCTAGAGGATTCCCTGTAGGATTAACTGAAGGGTATACCCCAGTGGCAGGATGTAAAGATTGCGTGCTACGCGAAGTTGGGCAACACAGGTTGACTTTGGATGATCAAGATACCGTCTATTACAACCCAGAAACCGAACAAGAATGTACACTAGTCGAAGCGTCCGACGCAACTTCTGGTTGTTTGACTTATTCGTATGCAACAGATTATCGTGCATCTGGCATGGGGGAAACCTACCGTGGAGAGACACAGCAACAACGAGATGATAGAAATCAAATACGACAAGTCATCGGTGAATACATTGTGCGCGATGTTGGTATTGATGAAGCAAACACAAACTTAGGTACACCTTTTTGGAAAGACGAATTAATCACTATTTCATACTTAGGAACTGCTACTTCTTCGGATGAACCATTGCAACAGTCAGTGCAAGATATTCGCGAAAATTATGGAGATGGTAAAATCTATTCAAGATACTTGATTGAATTGTTTAGTGATTGTTTGGATCGAACCCAACAACAACAGCACTCTTCGAGATTGCACTTTCAAACGTTCAAAGATGGTCGCCTTCATGCAGACAGGTTAAAAGATTCATTGCCTGAAATTAATCATGGGGATTACAATGCAGGATTCGCTAAATACAACATTGAAAGCAGTGCCGCCGACGGTGAAATCATCATAGAAAAAGGAAATGGAATTTTAAATACCTTCCGTCCTGGCGATTTAATCACGCTATCAGGATGTACCACTGCCTCCGATAACGGAGATTATGCATTGAGTGCAGCTGCATACGTAGAACAAACAAGTTCTGTTACGACAAAAACTGTTTCTAAAATAGACGGACAACATTCCTGTGATGGGGATGTTTCTACTACTACCGTCACAGGTGCAACTGAGGGAGATAGACAACAAGCATGTGCAACAGCAGCGGACGCGGCCACCCAAACAGCATTTGTATTGGCACGAGCAGACGACGGGGCTGGTAATTATGACTGTACCATCTGTGATTCGGAAGTAGGACAAGCAGCAAACCCAAATACGGCTGATTTCCATACCTTCTTCAAAACCACCACCATCACTCCTATGGGTATCTACGATTACAAAGCTACTGTCACGGACATGCCAGATACACCACACGGATCAGGTGCTGCTATTACAAGAACCATTGATGCTACTTGTAAAATTGCACAACGAGAACGATCTTGTGACGGCTTCTCGTTTGATGCAAAAACCACTAATTTATTAGCAGATGCTAGTACAGTACATAATTCATTTGCATTAACCACCAAAGATGTATGTGGTCCTGTCGAATTGGATCAAACTGGCTGTGGTGCTGATGCAGCCTTATGGGCAGACTTAGGAAGTTGTAGCAGTGGTGCATTTGTAAATAGACATAACTGTGTAACCAATGCAGAAACATGGACACAAACCTGTAAATACTTACGTCCATGTGGTAGTAGCATCCCATCGGGATTTGGTTACGACTCTACATGTACCACTCCATCCGAAAACCGTTGTCAAATTTGTAATTATGACACGCCTACTTGCTACGACTCTACCATGGGGCCAAAAGCAGACGGCAAATTGCCAGCTAGAGCCATGATGGTTGACATGCAATGTGCTGGATTTGACTTTACCAACCCAAATATCAAATTAGGCATGACCGTAAAGAAAATTATCTCCTCGCTAGGAGAAGAAATCACGAACTTGGACTTTTACGATTTGCCTGTAGAGGCACAACGCTACGGAAACATCTATGGAGCAGAGCTAGTAGAATATTCCATTGGATTTAACTTGATTGATACCATTGACTTTGAGCCTGATCAATACTTGACGTTGGAAGGCATGGGATCCAGAACCGAAGTCATTGCATGGTTAAAGAACAATCGTATCGGAGAAATTGAAAGCGTAAGAGACGTACGCGACATGGGCGACCTGACTTAGTAAGTACACCACTGGCGCTGGCGCACTCCTTTTTGATAACGCTAATACTAACCCTACTAACCAATCTTTTACAGCCCACAATTAACGACCGAAGAAGTTATCTTCACGGTGCAATCCTACGATCCAAACTTTGATCCAGAGCTTCATAATGTACACATCGAGACGTTGAGCATTTGCTCGCACTCTCCATTGACGTACTTTGAGCCGTACATTCAATTGGGCAAGATCCATCGTAATGTTGTCAACTGTTTGGTTGGCAAAGTTAACGATGGTAAAGATGGATATGGTAACATATTGAGCCCTACTACATTCCCTGACGTTCAAGCAGGTACGGATGCCTGTCAATATGTATTTGAGCAATGCCCACACAAGCCAAACACTGGCTTCTCGTTGAAACGCGAAGAAGATAACTACTTTTTGCTTGCGAGCTACCGTCCATTATACGGCCAAGAGGGTCATTTATTTATGTAAGTACACACCACATCACTGCCTTAATATTAAAAGCTCCATCTAACCAATCTATATATTTTAACAAAACACAGCGATGACACTTGTGATATTTTATCGATTACTCGTTTGATTGATCTATTGACGCTTCCAGATTTCGGAAACGTTGCCGATAACAATATTGTATACGGATACGCAAATAATTTGCCTGAAGATTCCAACGGCGTTGCCTCTGGTAATCAAGCTGTATTGGATGCGTGTGTGAAAGCTGGTGCACCTGCCCCTGAAGATTTCTTCAAGAAGTTGGGCCCACAGAATCAACAAATCCCTGTATCGCAAACCGTCGTGCGTAACTTTAAGAGTATGATGATGAAAGAAGCAAAAGACTTAAACCGTGGGGTACGTGAAGTAGTGCCATGTAGGCGTTTGGCTACTCATGGAGATGATTTATCACCACAATTTGCGGATACTATTTTATATGGATACGACACGGCATTTGGATCCAAATCGGCTCTAGGGGATCGTTTTGAGCCTCGTAATTGTTGGTTTGATTCCTATCATACTACATGCACGAATCCAAATGGTACCGATGTGACTGCTACATATGACACCGTTGGAAAATGCACGATGCCAGCTGCAATGGAACCAATTTCATCTGTTTCGCAAAAACCAAGACAATGCACTGCATACGAAGTTGGATTTGGTTCGGGCACACCAAACGGCGTCTCATTTACATTTAATCGATTTGCTAATACCAATTCCTTTGACTGGACCGCTGCGGAATGTCATCAATTATGCGAGGACAATAGTCAAGCATCGTATTGTGAATTTAGGAAACAAGCAGAAGCATGTAGCGATGTAACACATGCTGACAAAGTTGCGTGCGAAGAGAATGGCGAAGAATGGATTCAAAAAGGGCAGTGCATTGAGTTGACTGGAAACAATGCAGGTATTACAGCAGATGCGGAAGGTCAATTTTTGGTAACAGAGTGTGCGGATCGAACGGATACATTAGCACCATCAGGTACAGGTTTCTTTTCTGCAAATTCCAAATCCATTGCTAGCACCGCCACAACCTTATCGGAAGCACAAATTGCTTGTGCAGCAGACGCTGCTTGCGCTGGTATTAATGAAATTCCAGCTGCTCCAGTAGAAACCAAATGTGACACTGCAACCCCATTCAGCACCGAATTGATCCTAGTGGATATTGGACAAATGGCAGCTCGTGGATCCTTGCTAAAACATAATGGAGAGGAATGTATGTACCAGTGTGCTGGTGTTGCTGGTATGACGCACGTAGAATTTGTTGCTGGTCAAACTTGTACTTGTAAACAAGCTACTGGCACTTGCAATACGGGACAAATCACTCTTATCGACGACACGTATGCTATTGACGTAGATGTTGCTACGAAAGCCATATCAGGAAGAGCTAAAGGATATGAATTGTTTGAAGTCGTAGACGATCAAAGTATTGATGCAACGTCCGTCAAAGGCTTGAACTCCAAGTATTATACCAAAGTCACTGGTTGCTCCTGGTGCACATGGGAAAATACACAAGCAAAAACACATTCCGATGATACCGAATCGTGCATGACCAATGTGTTAAGCCATATTAATGGTCCTGAATCTTTCGAGCAATACCTTGATGGCATAGGAAGCGCCCTCGATATGGAACAAGAGATATGTGTTCAGAAAAACAATATGTACCGCATAAGTGGAAGCAAACACATTTCATGCCCATACAATAACTTGTACAATTTTGACATGGATTCCGTATATCCTCCAGAACAATTTAGCATTACCGACGAAGAGAAATCCTACCGATTGAATCCATCCAGTCCTGCATGGGATGCATTGATTTTCCACCCCGATGATGTCGGCGATATTGCAAATCACTGGGAACCAATTACAAATGATTTTATCTTACCAATTAAAGCAGAAATTATCATTCAAGGCCACAGTTGCTTGGATGATTATGATTTGGCAGCCGCGGACGGTGCTGAATTAAGAAGAAGAAGAAGAAGAATGCTTGGAAACAAAATTAGGAAACGCATTTCGGGAAGGAAATTATTGCAAAGCGACTCCAATGCAGGTCAATTTGGTGGAACGGTGAATATTGCATTTAATATCGCTATATCTCCACAAGGAGCCACGCAAGCTACCTATGACGGTGGTGTAATTATTAATGGAAAATTAATACGCCCTGGAGATGCTGATTATCCATTTGACGCAGAAACCGATGCAAAGTTAACTCCTGCACAGAAAAACAAGATTCTTAAAGCATTGGAGGATGGTGAAGGCGACCTTCAATGTCACCGTACAAAGTATAATATATTTTCTATCATGACCGCGGTTTATTATTTTGGAATTTTATTCTTTTCAATTTTTGCCGCATACGTAAAAGAGGAGGGTAAAAAAGCTGTATTAGATGTATTGTAAAAATAACGGTTTACTTAATTAATGATATAATTCTAATGTATTTAAACCACTTATAACACGTATTCTTACCTTAAAAATGAGCCACTCTTCTTTTAATTGCCTTATTAACTCGTTTTCACCTGTGTACGTAAAATATCTGTAGTATTTTTCTTTCCGCCACTTTATTAGCTCGTCAATATCATGCACATACCGTGATATTAATTTATGCTGTTTCCTTAATTCGTCATATTCTTTAGGGTGCTTTAATAGGAAGTTATTTACAGTTATTAAGGTAC
>Ga0114933_10005327_pt1 | contig 11714 bp, 8 predicted proteins | sample 4SBtaG_FD_89691 | JGI IMG/M metagenome (GOLD analysis project Ga0114933, IMG submission 89691) | Deep subsurface microbial communities from Kolumbo volcano to uncover new lineages of life (NeLLi) - 4SBTROV12_W25 metaG | ecosystem: Environmental > Aquatic > Marine > Volcanic | place: Kolumbo... | reverse complement strand
ATCGCCGATGCCATGATGGACATGACCTTGCGCATCGTCTGCCGAACGCTCCTGGGTCACGACTCGTCGCAGGACACGGCCCGCGTGCGCGACGCCATGCAGGCGCTCCAGAGCTCGCTGATCGGGCTGTCCCTCCCGATTCCCAAGTGGATCTCACCCACGCAGCGGCGGCTCGGGCGAGCCAAAGAGACACTCGACGACATCATCTACACCATCATCCGCTCTCGGAGCCCGGGCGACGCCCACGACGACCTGCTCCAGCGGGTCATCGATGCGACGGACGAGGACGGCAGCCGACTCGCGGAGCGTGAGATCCGCGACCAGCTCGTGACGCTCTTCCTGGCGGGTCACGAGACGACGTCCAACGCGCTGACGTGGGCGTTCTACCTGCTCAGCCAGAACCCGGAGAAGGAACGCAAGCTGCACGAGGAGGTCGATCGCGTGCTCGGAGGTCGTCCCCCGAAAGCGGCGGACGTCCCGAACCTCCCGTACTGCGAGCAGGTCTTCACGGAGGCGATGCGGCTCTACCCACCCGTCTACGTGATCGCCCGAAAGGCCGAGACCGATGTCCAGATCGGCTCCTGGCACGTGCCTGCCGGATCAGAGGTAGTGCTCTGGGTCTGGCACACCCACCGAGACTCACGCTGGTACGACGAGCCGTGGGCGTTCCGTCCGGAACGGTTCGACAAGAGCGTCGCGGCAAAGCGCCCGAGGCTGGCCTACCTCCCGTACGGTGCAGGCGGGCGCGCCTGCATCGGAAAGATGTTTGCGCAGATGGAGGGCACGCTCTCCGTCGCAGCCATCGCCTCACAGGTCCGGCTCTCGACCGAGCGCCGCACGGCGGAGCTCAGCCCTCGCATCACGCTCGCCCCCAAGGGCGGGATGCCGATGCGCGTCACCGCGCGCTGAGCCGCGCCCCTGAACGCAGTACACTGGCGGACATGCGATCCGCGCTCTTGCTCGCCGCCGCGCTGACGGTGCCGGCCTCCCCCGCACTCGCCCGCGTGAGCTTCGGTGAACACGACGTGCGCACCGTCTTCTACATCTCCAAGAGCGATGACCGAAACCGGGTGGACTACGGGATCCGCCTGACCGCGCAGTGCATGCCGGACGGCGACGAGCCTGTGTACGCCTACTGGCACCGCTTCGAGCCCCGCCAAGCACGCTTCGGGGACCTGCGCGGCATGGATCGACGCGCCTACGGGATCCGGCGACAGTCGGTCAGCTCACGAGCGGCCAACGGAAGCTGGATCGAGATGCGCATCCGCGGCTTCTCGCGCGAGCGCATCTTGATCCTGGTACAGCGTGGCGCCGACGGGACCTGTCACGCCCGCGCGCAGGTGCGGATCGACGCGCACGACGCCTTCCTCGATCACATCCACATCCAGCTCTCCGGCCCGATGCGCATCGAAAACGTGATCCTCGAGGGCACCGACGTGCAGTCCGGTTCGCCGTTGCGGGAGAGTCGACGACCGCCCCGCACGCGGCTGCCCCGACTCGGGGGCTGAGCCCTCGCGGGGCGGGTTGTTCGCTCAGTGGTCCCAGAGACGCACGCCGCCGGCCAGGCCCTCGACGTTGGTGAAGACCACCACGTTCGACGGTAGGTCAACCGTCAGTTTCTTCGCGTTGCCTCCACCGACGTGGAGGGTGTCGTAGTTGAAGATCGGCTCGAGCTGGGCGACGGCCTCGGCCACCCGCGCGTTCCAGCGCTTCTTGCCGATCGACTTCATCTCGGCGTTACAGACCCGCTGCTCGTACGTCATGCCTTCGGTCAGCGGGTGGTGGCCGAACTCGAGATTGGGAACGAGTCGACCGTCGGTGTAGAGCCCCGTGCCCAGCCCGGTGCCGAGCGTCAGCACGAGCTCCACGCCGACGCCGGAGATGACGCCGTACCCCTGAAGCTCGGCGTCGTTGGCCACACGAACTGGCTTGCCCGTGATCTCGTGGATCGCGCCGCCGAGATCGGTGTTCGCCCACGCCTCGGTCCCGAGGTTCGGCGCCGTGAACACAACACCGCGCTTGACGATGCCAGGGAAGCCGACGGAGACGCGGTCGAAGGCCGGCTGCTGGGGGATCATCGTGCCGAGCAGCGCGATCAGCGCTTCGGGAGTGCAGGGCTTGGGGGTGAGCTCGCGGTGGCGCTCGTTGAGCGCGACGCCAGCCCCGTCGAGGGTGAGCATCTTGGTGCCCGTACCGCCGATGTCGATCGCGAGCGTGAAGGGCCCCTCGCCATTGCCCACCGGGCTCGGCGCCTCGCTCTCGGCGCGCGCCGCCTGCTTCGGAACCGAAGACTCGGGCGCAACGGGCTTTACCTTATCCTTCTTGCGTTTCTTGCCCTTCTTGGACTTGTCGCGCTTCTTGGACTTGCGCCCCTTGTCGTTTTTTGAGCTGCGCTTGTTCTTTGTTATCGTTCAGTCCTCAGGGCTCGATCTGCCAGAGTTCGGTCTCCGATATCGCTAGGTGACTGGCCTCTTTGGGGCCCCAGCTGCCGGAGCGATATCGATGAATGATGCCCGGGTTGTCGAGCAGCGGGGTGTAGAGACGCCAGCTGTGCTCGACCTCGTCGGAGTGCACAAAGAGCGTTTGATCGCCCTGCAGCACGTTCAGCAAGAGCGTCTGATAGGCGTCGGGCAGCTTGTCGAACATGTCGTTGTAGTCGAAGGAGAGCGGGATCCGCTTCGTGCGGAAGGGATCACCGGGGGCCTTCACATCGAAGTGGAGCGCGAAACCCTCGTTGGGCTGAAGCGTGATCACGAGCACGTCTGTCGTATCGAGCTTGGCGCCGAGGGTCTTGAAGAGGCTGATGGGCACGTCTCGGAAGCGCACCGCGATCTGAGAGCTCTTGGTCGCCAATCGTTTGCCACTGCGGATGTAGAAGGGAACGCCCTTCCAGCGCCAGTTGTCGATCTCGAGCTTCATCGCCACAAACGTCTCGGTGGACGAAGCCGCCGGCACGCCCTCCTCCTCGAGGTAGCCGCAGACGTCTTCGCCGCCGACGACGCCGTGGTCGTACTGCCCTCGGATGACGTTGCCCGGATTGATGGGCGCGAGCGAGCGAAGCACTTTGATCTTCTCGTAGCGAATCGCCTCCGCATCGAAGCTGCTCGGCGGCTCCATCGCCACGAGCGTGAGCAGCTGCGTGATGTGGTTCTGGACCATGTCTCGCAGCGCGCCGATCCCGTCGTAGTAACCGGCTCTCGTGCCCAGCCCGAGGCTCTCGGAGACGGTGATCATCACACTGTCGACGCGCTCTCGGTTCCACATCGACTCGAAGATCGCGTTGGCGAAGCGAAAGACCAGGAGGTTCTGGACCGTCTCCTTTCCGAGGTAGTGGTCGATGCGATAGACCTGCTCCTCGCTGAAGAAGCGGTGGGTAATCTCGTTGAGCTCCCGCGCCGTGGCGAGATCTCGACCGAACGGCTTCTCGACCACGAGGCGGGTCCACCCTTCGGAGCGGTCGAGTCCCGCGTTCGCGAGCCCCTCCATCGTGCCGGGAAACGCCTTCGGGGGCAGCGAGAGATAGAAGGTGCGGTTCTGGCCGAGACCATGCTCGATCTCGAGGGTCCGGAGCCGCTGGCCAAGCGCCTCGAAGTCCTCGGCCGTGCCCCCGCCGATGCTCTGGTAGTGGAGGCTGCCATCACAGAGCTTCGCCTGCTGCTCCTCGCCGATGCCCGCTTTGTCCAAGGACTGGCGAACGAGCACCCGATAGGACGCGTCATCGTGGTCCCTACTTCGGGACACACCGACCACATGGCAGTGACCGAGCTGACCGTCGGCAGCGAGCTTGCACAGCGCCGGCAGGAGCTTGCGGCGCGCGAGGTCACCCGTACCGCCGAAGATGATGAAGAGGCTGGGCTCGGGAGAAGTTTTGCTCATCGGGCCCGAAGATTCGCACATCAGAGGGCCTCATTGGCAGGTAGGGTTGGCGGCCATGACGGAAACAGCAGAGCGGACCCGCCTCATCGACTCCGAAGAGCGTCGCGCCGACTGGAAGAGCTGGGGGCCCTATGTCGCCGAGCGCGCGTGGGGCACCGTCCGAGAGGACTACAGCGAAAACGGAGACGCCTGGGCGTTCTTCCCCCACGACCACGCGAGGAGCCGCACCTACCGCTGGAACGAGGACGGCCTCGGCGGGTTCTGCAATCGGTTTCAGAACGTCTGCCTCGCGGTCGGGCTGTGGAACGAGCGCGATCCCATCCTGAAAGAGCGGCTCTTCGGGCTCACCGGGCCGGAGGGCAACCATGGGGAAGACGTCAAAGAGCTTTACTACTACCTGGACTCCACACCAACTCACTCCTACGCAAAGATGCTTTACAAGTATCCGCAGGCGGAGTTTCCCTACGGGGCGCTGGTCGACGAGAACGCCAGGGCAGGTCGCGACCGACCGGAGGTCGAGCTCGCGGATGTGCTCCGGGAAGAACTCGAGCAGGGTCGCTACTTCGACGTCGAGATCGAGTACGCAAAGGGTGTCGACGAGCAAGACATCCTGCAGCGCATCACCGTGACGAACCGCGGCCCCGAGGCCGCCCCGATCCACGTGCTCCCTCACCTCTGGTACCGCAACACGTGGTCCTGGGGACACAAGCCGGATCGCCCTGTGGCGCACCTCGACGGCGCGGACCGGATCTTCTGCCGGCATCGACATCTCGGAGAGCGCTACTTCTACTTCCGGCACGGGGGCGTCCGGCCCCGCGCGCTCTTCACCGAAAATGAAACCAACACCGAGCGGCTCTGGGGGATCGCGAACGAGCGCCCGTACGTGAAGGACGCGATTCATGCCGCCGTGGTGCACGGTGAGCTCGAGCGGGTGAACCCGGAGGAGACGGGAACGAAGGTCGCCCTGCACTACCAGAACCGCCTGGAGCCGGGAGAGTCCTTCTCGGTCTGCACACGCTTCTGCGCGCAGGAATACGGCGACGGTTTTGTCGACTTCGACGCGCTCTTCGATCAGCGCATCGCGGAGGCCGACGCGTTCTACGAGAGCGTGCACCCCGAGGGGGCCACCGAGGACGAGCGACGCATCCAGCGTCAGGCCTACGCTGGGCTGCTCTGGACCAAGCAGTTCTATCACTACGGCGTAGAGCAGTGGCTCGAAGGCGACCCGGCGCACGAGGCGCCGCCGGAGGCGCGCAAGTCCGGACGCAACAAGGACTGGCGGCACTGCTACCACGTCGCCGTGCTCTCCATGCCGGACAAGTGGGAGTACCCATGGTTCGCCGCGTGGGACACCGCCTTTCACTGTCTGCCGCTTGCCCGCGTCGACCCGGAGTGGGCCAAGCGCCAACTCATCCTGCTCCTCCGCGAGTGGTACATGCACCCGAACGGTCAGCTGCCCGCCTACGAGTGGGCCTTCGGAGACGTGAACCCGCCGGTGCACGCCTGGGCCGCGTGGCGGGTGTACAAGATCTCGCGTGACGTGACCGGCGTCGCCGACACCGCTTTCCTCGAGCGAGTGTTTCAGAAGCTGCTCATGAACTTCACGTGGTGGGTGAACCGCAAGGACCGGGACGGCCACAACATCTTCCAAGGCGGCTTCCTCGGTCTCGACAACATCGGTGTCTTCGACCGGAGCGCGCCGCTGCCGACCGGGGGTCACCTCGAGCAGGCCGATGGCACCGCGTGGATGGGCATGTTCTGCCTCAACATGCTGGCGATCGCGCTCGAGCTCGCACGCACTCGGCCAGCCTACGAGGACGTGGCGACGAAGTTCTTCGAGCACTTCATCTACATCGCGCACGCGATCTCCGACCAGAGCGACGGCGGGATCAGCCTGTGGAACGAGAAGGACGGCTTCTACTACGACGCGATTCACACGCCCGACGGCGGCGAAGTGCCGCTCGAGATTCGGTCCTTCGTCGGGCTCATCCCGCTCTTCGCGGTCGAGACCATCGAGCCCGATCTGCTCGAGAAGCTCCCGCGCTTCCGGCGCAGAATGCAGTGGTTCATCGACCACCGGCCGGAGCTGCTCTCGTGTGTCGCCTCCTTCACCGAGCCGGGCTGCGATGGCCGTCGACTGCTCTCGCTCGTCGATCGGCGCAAGCTCGAGCGGGTCTTGCCCCGCATGTTCGACGGTGACCAGTTCCTCTCTCCCCACGGACTCAGAGCGCTCTCGAAGTGGCACGAGAAACACCCCTTCACGCTCGAGGTCGGCGGACACGAACACAGCGTGAAGTACGAACCCGCCGAGTCGCCGACGCCGATGTTCGGCGGTAATTCGAACTGGCGCGGGCCCGTCTGGTTTCCGGTGAACTACCTGATGATCGAGTCCCTTCAGAAGTTCCACCACTACTACGGCGACAGCCTCCTGACCGAAGTGCCGAGGTACTCGGGGGAGCACATCAACCTGCGCCATGCGGCGGACGAGTTGGCGCGCCGCCTGGTCGGCCTCTTCGGTCGGGACGCCGACGGGCACCGAGCCTGCTTTGGGCAAGACGCCTTGTTCCAAGAAACGCCGGAGTTCCGGGATCACATCCTCTTCTACGAGTACTTCCACGGCGACACGGGGGCGGGCCTCGGGGCCAGTCATCAGACGGGCTGGACGGCACTCGTCGCGCGCCTCGTCGACCAGGTCAGCGCAGCGCGACGCGACAAAGACGGTGCGGCGTGAGCGCCGGGTATACCCGAAGCGATGACCCCGTCAGCGCGGCGGGGGACAAGCTCTGTGCCCACCTGCGGTCCACGCTGGAGCGCCGCGAAACGGCGCGCCTGGCCATCGCCGGAGGCTCGGCCCTGGAGGCCTTGGGTCCCGCGCTCGGCGCGCTGGGCGCGTTGAGGGACCGGGTCCGGATCACCTGGGTCGACGAACGCTGCGTCCCGATCTCGGATCCGGAGAGCAACCGCGGCGCAGCGCATCGGCAGCTGGGGGCGCTCTTTCCGCGGGACGAGCTTCCGCTCTGGCTCGACGACGAGTCGGTCGGGCAGGCGCTGACTCGGGTGAGGGCCGAGCTGACGCACCGCTTCGAGGACGCCATCGACGTCACGCTGCTCGGTATGGGCGGCGATGGCCACATCGCGAGCCTCTTCGTCGGGCGGGAGATCGAAGCCGATCGGGTGGCCCACATCGACGACAGCCCCAAGCCGCCACCGCGGCGGATGACGCTGACGCGGCCCGTCTTGCAGACCGCGAGCGCGCACGTCCTGTTGGCCAAAGGCGAAGGCAAACGGGCGGCGCTCGAGCGCCTCTTCGCGGGCGACAAAACGCTGCCCGCGACCGGTCTGACGGGGCTCTCGGTCGTGACGGATCTGCGGCTCGAGGTCGCCGCTCCGGGCTGAATCCGCGACCGCGCGTCGAGTGTTCTCTCGACGTGCGCGCGGGGACGTGAGAAGACCCGAGGACCACACGACAGGGGGAAGAGCATGAGCAGTGAACGACTGAACGACGTCGCGGTGATCGGCCTCGGGGTGATGGGCTCCAACATGGCGCGCAACTTCGCGAGTCGGGGGCTGAAGGTCTCTGGCTTCGACCTCGACGTCGAGGGTGCCCTCGCGATGGCGGCCCAGCACCCAGAGGCGAAGCTCGACATCGCAGCCGACGCAAAGGCGCTGATCGCGGGCCTCGAGCGGCCGCGGCGAATCATCTTGCTCGTCAACGCCGGCCGCGCGGTCGACGCGGTGCTCAGCTCGCTCGACGGCCTGCTCGAGGCCGACGACATCGTCGTCGACGCAGGAAACAGCCTCTATCGGGACACGAACCGCCGAAACGTCATGGCGAATGAGCGGCCGTGGCGCTTCGTCGGGATGGGCGTGAGCGGCGGCGCTGAGGGCGCGCTGAAAGGCCCGTCGATGATGCCGGGTGGCGACCGAGAGGCGTGGGAGCGCCTGCAGCCCGTCTTGGAGTCGGTCGCGGCGAAGAGTCATGTCGGGCCGTGTGTCGCGTACTGCGGTCGCGGGTCCGCGGGGCACTTCGTGAAGATGGTGCACAACGGGATCGAGTACGGCGACATGCAGCTCATCGCCGAGACCTCGGTGATCTTGCGCCAAGGTATGGGCAAGAGCGCCGCCGAGGTGGCGGATCTCTTCGCCGAGTGGAACGCCGGTGAGCTCGAGAGCTTCCTGATCGAGATCACCTCGAACATCTTCCGGGCCGCGGACCCCCAGAAGGACGGCGAGGTGTTGATCGACGCCATCCTCGACAAGGCGGGTCAGAAGGGCACGGGGCGTTGGACGGTGCTCACGGCGGTCGAGTTGGGTATCCCGATCCCGACGATTGCCGCCGCCGTCGATGGGCGCGCGCTCTCCTCGATGTGGTCGACCCGTCAGAAAGCCGAGAAGGCCTACACGCCCACGCGCGGGAAGCTGGACCTGAGCGTCGACGACCTGCGCAACGCGCTCTACGCGTCCAAGATCGCGAGCTACACGCAGGGCTTTCAGCTCCTCGAGGCCGCGAGCCAGGAGTTCGACTACGGCACCGACCTCGGTGAGATCGCACGGATCTGGACGGCCGGGTGCATCATCCGGGCGCGCTTCCTGGACTCCATCACCACCGCCTTTGGGGCGGAGCCGCGGCCCGAGCTGCTCGCGCTCGCGCCCGGCTTCATCGGCGACCTGCAGAGACGCGTGGCGTCGTGGCGCCGCGTGGTCTCAGCCGCCACGGCGGCGGGCTACCCCGTGCCCGGCTACGCAGCGTCACTGAGTTGGTTCGACACCCTCACGACCGCTCGCGGCAGCGCCAACGTGATCCAGGCGCAGCGGGACTACTTCGGCTCCCACACCTACCGGCGCTTGGACGCGCCCGACACGCCGGTGCACACCGAGTGGCCCCGCTGATCGTTCGGTAGAGGCCCTGAGGCTCCCGCCGCATCCGATGACCCCTCACCCGAAGGTCGTCCTGCTCCCGCTCTTGGCGACGCTCTACGCCTGTGCCTCCCCGGAGGCCTCGCTCGACGCCGGGGACGGTGCGTTGGACGCCGGGCTCTTGGTGTCTTGCGTCGTGACCGAGGAGACGGTGGACTCGGAGGGCGTTTTCCTGAGCCGCACCGTGTGGAGCTACGACGCTGCGGGCCACGGGCTGCTCGGGGAGTACGATTTCGAGTCGTTCCCCGGCGGTCCCCCGACCCGTGTGGACGGCTCGGTGGACGTAACGGAGCGCTACACCCGTGGCGCCGATGGCCGGGTGCTCTCCTTGCTCACCCAAGGGGCCGATGACTCGCCATTCAACGAGCGCGACACGTACGGCTACGACGCAGAGGGCAAGCTGCTCACGATCACGGCGGCCGCGCTCGAACACGAGGGCGCCCCGGAGTCCCGCCTGACGCACAACTACACGAGCGAGGGCCAACTGCTCGGGCGCGTGTGGAACGGGATGGACTGGCGAGACTCCTTTGTCTACGACGCCGACGGCCGTCGAACGGGCTGTGGTGTGACCTTCGGCACCGCATCGGTGGCCTATGCCTACACCTACGACGCCAGCGGAGCGCAGCTCACCCGGGTCACCACCAACCCGAGAGGAATCGGCACCCGCAGGACCTACACGCGCGACGGGGACGGCAACATCGCAGCGACCGAGGACGCCGTCGGCAGGTATGCGGATCAGCCCATGCGCGAGTGGGTCGTCGGTCGCCGGGCGAGCTGGACCTACGAGGCGGCCGGCAACCCGCTGACTCGCGCCGTGGACAGCGACGCGAGCGGCCGAATCGATCAGCGCACCACGTGGAGCTACGACTGCGACGAGCCGCCCAGCCGTTCCCTGCGGGCTCCCGTGAACCCTGCCTACGACTTCTGCCTCGTGGGTCGGGACGTGCGCTTCGAACCTCCGTTCTGAGCGTGCTCGGCCAGCGACGATTCCACACGGTGGGCGCGCGAGGCCCCGTTTCAGCCGGTCGCGGCAACGAGACCCGCTCGGGCCTGTGGTGCGATACAATGCTCGGGTGGTTGGGCGCCTCATTCGGTGGATTGCAACTCCACCGGCAGATGTCGAGTTCTCGGAAGATGAACTGGAGGTCTACGCAGTCACCATCTGGGCAACGCTGATCGGGCTGATCGCGCACGCCTCGTGGGTGCCTCTCTTCGCTGCGCTCGGCTTCACCGAGCTGGCCATCGTGAACGTCTTCAGCACGCTCGCCTTCGTCGGCGCGATCTGGCTCTGCAGACGCATGCGGCTCGCCGAGTCGTTGGTGGTCACCGCCGCCGAAGTGGTGGGGCACGCGTGGATCGCCACGTACTTCTTGGGGCTCGGCTCGGCATTCCACGCGCTGGCGTTGCTGGCCATGATGCTCGGCATCCTCTTCACGACGATGAGCATCCGGGCCCGCGTCACCTACGCGCTCTCGATCTCCGGCATCTGGGTCGGGCTGGTCGCCGCTGGCCTGCTCCTCTTCGAGCCGGCCTATGAGGTCTCGGAGGACGTTCGCCGGTCTTTCTTGGTGATGAACGCAGTGGTCTTCGTGGCCGTGCTGGCGGGCATGACCCTCTACCATTCGTGGCGGGTGACGCTCACGCGCGAAGCCAGGAAGCTGGCCCGCGAGGACCTGGCGGCGGCCGTCCAGCGAACCCAGGTCATCGTGGAGCAGATGGCGGACGGCCTCGTCGCCTTCGGCCCAGACCTGCGCGTCACCGCCCTCAACCGCGCGCTGGCGGGTTGGCTCGGAGAATCGGAGGTCGACGTCGACGCGTCCACCTCGACGAGTGTCGAAGTCGCGCTGCCCGAGATGCGCGCCGTCGCACAAAAAGTCTTGTCGACCGGAGAGATCGCGAGCGCGGACGTGCCGCTCCCCGGCGGACGCGTGGGAGCCGCGGTCGGTACGCCCATCGAGCCCGACGGCGCGGTGGTCTTGATCCGCGACGTCACGGCGGCCAAGGAGGTCGACCGGATGAAGTCCGAGTTCACCGCGATGGTCTCTCACGAACTGCGCACGCCCCTGACCTCGGTGCTCGGGTTCGCGAAGCTGGTGAAGAAGCAGCTGACCCGAAAGATCCTACCCGCCACCGATCTCTCCGAACCCAAGGTGGCGCGGGCGGCGGAGCGGGCCTCCGAGCAGCTCGACATCATCCTCGTCGAAGGAGAGCGACTCACCGCGCTGATCAACGACGTGCTCGATCTGGCCAAGATGGAGGCCGGAAAGATGGACCTCAGCCGGCAGGAGATCGCTGTCGCCGAGGTCGTCGGGCGAGCCGTGGCCGCGACCTCGACGCTCTTCCGCTCCGACTCGGTCGTCTGCGAATCCAGCATCGACAGCGGGCTGCCCAGCGTGGTGGCCGATCCGGACCGACTTCAACAGGTGCTCGTCAACCTGATCTCGAACGCCGCCAAGTTCACCGACGAAGGCACGGTGACCGTCTCGGCGGGCTCATCGCCCGACGGCGTGCGTTTCACGGTCCGCGACACGGGGCCGGGTATCCCCGAGGCGGAGCAGGCGCTGGTCTTCGAGAAGTTCAGGCAGGCCAAGGGAGCGGCGGCGCGTCCCGGCGGAACCGGCCTGGGGCTGCCGATCTGCCGAGAGATCGTTCACGCGCACAACGGGAGCATCGGGGTCGAGAGCGAGGTTGGCGAGGGCACCGAGTTCTGGTTCATGCTCCCCCTCGCCGGGTGAGGCCGACTCAGAGGCGAAAGCCCAGGCCGAAGAGAGCCACGCTCCTCGGCTCCGGCTCGACCAAGCTCACGTGGAAATCACCAGTGGCGACGATGCCGGTGGAGTCGACCTGTCCGAGGGCGAGCGTCACCCGGGTCGCTACGCCGTAGGACCAGGCGTAGTTGCAGGAGGACTGCTGGTCGACGT
>Ga0114933_10005326_pt1 | contig 11716 bp, 12 predicted proteins | sample 4SBtaG_FD_89691 | JGI IMG/M metagenome (GOLD analysis project Ga0114933, IMG submission 89691) | Deep subsurface microbial communities from Kolumbo volcano to uncover new lineages of life (NeLLi) - 4SBTROV12_W25 metaG | ecosystem: Environmental > Aquatic > Marine > Volcanic | place: Kolumbo... | reverse complement strand
CGGTTTGTTCTTTCGAACGGGCATGGTTCGATGCTGCTATACTCATTGCTGCATCTCACCGGTTATCCAGACATGGATATCGATCAGATTAAGAACTTCCGGCAGCTAGGCAGCCGCACGGCTGGGCATCCCGAATTCGGGCATGCCCAGGGCATCGAGATGACAACGGGACCACTTGGTCAGGGAATGGCTACAGCGGTCGGCATGGCACTTGCCGAGAAGATGCTGGCCACGCGCTATGGCGCTGGTATCGTCGACCACCACACCTATGTGTTTGCCGGTGATGGCTGCTTGATGGAAGGCATTAGCCATGAAGCCGCCTCTCTCGCGGGTCATTTGAAGCTCGGTAAGTTGATCGTACTATTTGACGACAATAAAATCTCGATCGACGGCCCGACGGATCTTTCTGTACGAGACGATCAGATCACCCGCTTCGAAGCGTGTGGTTGGGAAGCTTACCGCATTGACGGACACGACCCAAAGGCCATTGCCGCTGCAATTGACAAAGCCAAAAAAAGCGACAAGCCAACGTTGATAGCTTGCCGGACAGTGATTGGCTTTGGCGCACCTAACAAGCAAGGTACGGCTGGCACACACGGCGCACCTTTAGGTGATGACGAAATCACTGCCACCCGCGAACAGCTCGGATGGCCGCACGATCCCTTCGTCATCCCCAATAGTATAGCTGATGCCTGGCGCCAAATCGGCGTGCGCGGAGCAACCGCGCGACTAGCATGGCAATCACGGTTAGATGCCCTTTCTGGGAACGAAAAAGCAAACTTCGAATCTACAATCGCGGGGAACCTGCCGAGCAATTGGGAATCTGAGTACCAAGCCTATATCAATGCCGTCATTGCAGAGCAGCCCAATATTGCAACTCGTCAGGCGTCGCAAAATGCTCTGGTCGCGTTGGCCGACATTATTCCGAATCTCGCTGGTGGATCTGCGGACCTGACCGGATCGAATCTGACAAAAACAAGCGTAATGCATGGTGTTACGTCAGAAAATTTTTCAGGAAATTATATCTATTACGGAGTTCGGGAACATGGCATGGCTGCTGCGATGAATGGCATCGCACTACATGGCGGCCTTATTCCTTACGGCGGAACGTTTCTAATTTTTACGGACTATGCTCGTCCTTCTATCCGCTTGGCGGCACTGATGGGACAGCGGGTCATCTACGTCATGACCCATGATTCTATCGGACTGGGCGAAGACGGGCCAACCCACCAACCAGTCGAACAACTCGCTAGCCTCAGGGCTATGCCAAATTTGAACGTATTCCGGCCAGCTGATGCCGTCGAAACCGCCGAATGCTGGGCGTTAGCATTGCAAGCTAAAACGACGCCATCGGTTTTGGCCTTAACACGCCAAGGTGTTCCAACTCTTAGAATGAAGAGCTCAGAAGGAAATCCTTGCGCTCGCGGTGCCTATGTACTCGTGCAGGCTGAAGGCGAACAACAGGTAACATTGCTGGCAACCGGTTCCGAGGTGAGCCTGGCTTGCGACGCCCGGGATATATTGCAAAAGGATGGTATTGGCACAGCGGTCATATCAATGCCATGTCACGAACTGTTTGATGCTCAAGACGCCGCATACCAGGAAAGCATTTTAGGTACTAACAAAGTAAAAATTGCAGTCGAAGCAGCGGTTGCCCAAGGATGGGATCGCTATATTGGTTACGACGGTGCGTTTGTTGGTATGTCAAGCTTTGGGGCTTCCGGACCAGGCGGAACTCTGTACGAGCATTTTGGTATAACGGCGCAGTCTGTGGCGGATGCCGCACGGAAACGCCTCTAGACGATTATTGTATCAGGAGAGAGATCAATGACAGTACGGGTGGCTATCAACGGTTTTGGACGTATCGGACGCCTTGTCTTGCGCGCAGCAATGGAATCTGGTCGTGATGACATTGAGTTCGTAGGCGTTAACGATCTTGGCTCCGTCGATACCAACGCTCATCTCGTCAAATATGATTCGGTTCATGGGGTGTTTCCCGGCGATGTGACGGTCGGCGAGGACTGGATGGATCTTGGTCGAGGAAAGATCAAGGTGACTGCCGAACGCGATCCGACGAAACTACCTTGGGGTGAACTCGGGATAGATATTGCGATGGAGTGCACGGGTATTTTCACTAGTCGCGACCAGGCTGCTATGCACTTGGAAGCCGGAGCCCAACGGGTTCTCGTTTCGGCTCCGGCCAGCGGCGCAGATTTGACCGTGGTCTATGGCGTCAATCACGATGAACTCTCGGTCGATCATACCGTTGTCTCCAATGCATCCTGCACCACCAATTGTCTAGCGCCAGTGGCCCACGTTCTTCACCGGGCGGTCGGCATTGATCGCGGTTTCATGACTACAGTGCACGCTTTTACCGGTGATCAGGCCACGGTAGATACACTTCATTCTGACTTGCGGCGCGCCCGGTCCGCGTCTCAATCTCTCATCCCAACTTCAACCGGCGCCGCGAAAGCGGTTGGCCTGGTACTCCCGGAATTGGCGGGTAAATTAGACGGTACGGCCATTAGGGTACCGACCCCGAACGTCTCACTCGTTGACCTAAAATTCGACGCTTCGCGCGAAACGGACATTGCTGAGGTCAATGGTGCAATCCAGCAGGCTGCCGGTGGTGCGCTCAAAGGCGTTCTGGAAACCTGCGATGAGCCCCTGGTTTCCGTAGATTTCAATCACAATCAGGCCAGTTCGACTTTCGATTTGACCCAAACACAGGTCATCGATGGACGTTTGGTCCGTGTCCTGTCCTGGTATGACAACGAATGGGGATTCTCAAACCGGATGTCGGATACAGCCGTAGCGATGGGGAAACTCGGCTGAAGCAATACGGAAAAGCCGTAACCGTCATCAGCCTAGCCCAGGCTGAAGCGGCCCTGTCGGCGGCGGAAAATTTGTGTGCCGAAATAACGTTGATCAGCGCGCCAGATGCAGCTGCGAGCGTTGGACCAGGTTGGTTTGACGCTGTCGTGACACTTGCTACTAGTCGGTTTCCCGCAGCAAAATATATCGCCATCCTAGATTGTGGCAACGCGCCAGGTGATGCGTTAGCAGCTTTGCGACATGGTATCAAATTCATCCGATATTGCGGCGCTAAGCAGGCAGCGATTACCGAAATTGCGAAAAAATATGGCGCCAAGGTAATACAAATACGTCCAAAGTCTCTAGATTTAAGCGATGCTGAAGCTGAAAAACAGGACCCTATCACCGCTTGCTGTTCCTGGCTTTCCAGTTAGGCTGAGAGCCGGATGCCTCCTAGCGAACTGGCTTGTATTTTTAGATTTGGAATGAGGTATTAGTATGCTCACATATGAGATGAGAAAGCTGATCAGCGAGCATCGCGCCGGTATGGTCGCATCGATCAATGATGACGGCACCCCTTCTGTTTCACCGAAAGCAACCTTTGTGATCCTCGATGACGAGACATTGGCATTTGGTAACCTACGTTCACCGGAAACGATCAAAAACATCAATCAACGACCCAGCACGGAAATCTGCTTCATTGATGTCTTGGCGCGTAAAGCGGTGCGCGTGACCGGCACCGCTAAATATATGAATAACAATCAAATGTCGGATGACCTCCGCGCCGCTTTCAAAGAGGTTTGGTCGGACTTTCTTGATCGGTTCGCCGGCGTAGTTGAGATCAAAATAAATGCTGTTGAATACATTCTTTCTCCGGCCTACGACATGGGGATTTCAGAAGTTGAGCTGCGCGAAGCAAACCTCACCCACTTACAAAGCCTTTCTTGAACTTTGGGTTTTAGATCGATATCAGACCACTGAAGCCGATTAGCGTGCTGGCTACAAAGCAAACGGCCGAAAAACTCAACAGTTTAAAGCCACTCTTGCCACGCTTCATCGCTTGAGCAGTCATATCGTCAGCCACAGAATCTCTATTTGCACTATAGCCGGGGTCGATTGCAGCAGCCTCACGCGATGTTGTCAGAACATTACGGAAAATAAAGTAGGCGAGAACCGTCGGGATCAAACCGATTGCATATATCAACCCCGACGTAAGCATAATGTCTTGCACACCCTCGATATCAGCAAATTTTTGATGGATTGCCACGCAACTCAACAGTCCGAACGTATGTGCGATAAAGACGTACCCGATGATCTTTATGAACGGTTCGTGCGCAGCAGCTGAATCGGCGGCATCGTACTCACGATCAGGTCGGAGTCCCTTACCACTGGCTTGCTCATCGGTGTCCATTGTCAACCCAATTATAACCTCGGTGGTGCAACAAGCTTGTTGGTGGCCTTTGATCGAATCATGGCTACTTTATTGAAATTTCCGCAGGCGTCGAGTATTGACTCACGGGCAACGAAATTAGGAGCCGCCGTCATGAGAATTACGCAGCGTGTAAAGAAAATCTTGTCTAACTATGAAAGTGACTGCCCCGGAACGAAAACCAATCTTGCGCGTATTCTCATGCACGGCCGTCTTGGAGGCACCGGTAAGTTGATCATTTTACCAGTCGACCAAGGCTTCGAACACGGTCCTGCTAGGAGCTTTGCCAAAAATCCCGCTGGTTATGATCCGCATTACCACTACCAACTCGCCATCGACGCTAATCTTTCTGCATACGCCGCGCCCCTCGGCCCTTTAGAGGCTGGAGCAGATACGTTTGCCGGTGCCGTGCCATTGATACTGAAGTGCAACAGCTCGAACAGCCATGCGACAGAGAAAGACCAGGCGCTTTACGGCACGGTCGATGACGCCTTACGGCTCGGCTGTTCCGCAGTCGGCTTCACCATCTATCCCGGTGCGGACGACCAATTCGAGATGATGGAAGAGTTCCAGGAACTTGCCGCGGAAGCAAAGTCAGCCGGCCTCGCTGTCGTGCTTTGGTCTTATCCGCGCGGCGGCAATCTATCTAAAGACGGCGAGACAGCGATCGATGTGACTGCCTATGCAGCGCATTTAGCCGCCCTGCTCGGTGCACATATCATCAAGGTAAAGCCACCGACAGCACATATTGAACAGGAAGATGCGCGAAAGGTCTATGAGGCCGAGGGAATTCCCATCGGCACTCTAACCCAGCGGATTGAGCACGTCGTCCATTCGGCATTCAACAAGCGGCGCATCGTCGTCTTCTCTGGAGGAGCCGCGAAGGATACCGAAGGCGTCCTAAACGAAATTCGGGAGATCCGCGACGGCGGCGGATCCGGTTCGATTATCGGCCGCAACTCATTCCAGCGACCGAAGGCCGAAGCGCTGGAACTATTGGGAACCATTGCCCAGATCTATCAGGGTAAAGCTTGATCACCGTCGATCGCTGCCGTCTTTATTTGATCACACCGCCGGCTTTTGAGCCGACAGTTTTCAAAGATGTACTGGCACAAGCTTTAGATGCAGGCGATATCGCTTGCGTTCAGCTGCGCCTTAAAGATGTCGAGGATGATGTAGTTCGATCCGCTGCGCACATTTTACGGCCGGTAGCGCAGGAGCGCGACGTCGCGTTTATTATGAACGACCGCCCTGATCTAGCGGTGGAGACAGGCTGCGACGGCGTGCATGTTGGCCAGCTGGACGCGAGCTATGAAGACGCGCGCAACCTAGTTGGACAAGATGGTATTGTCGGTGTGACCTGTCACGCTTCTCGTGACTTTGCCATGCAGGCTGCGGAGAAAGGAGCGAACTATGTAGCCTTTGGCGCCTTCTACAATTCGGGCACGAAAAAACCGAAGTATCATGCCGATCCGGCTATTTTGACCTGGTGGCAAGAGATGATGGAGATACCTTGCGTCGCGATCGGCGGTATTACGGTCGATAACAGCCCAGCCCTGATCGAAGCCGGCGCCGACTTTCTATCTGTTGTAGCAGGCGTTTGGAATTATCCCGAAGGCGCCGCAGCCGCGGTAAAGCGGTTTAACGAAAACATGGCAGCGATTGCTTGACCACAACGAAGCAGCTATAACGCCGCCGCAGTCCAATTACCGAAAATTGAAACGATGAAAATCAATGGGAATGCTGTTCGTCCCGGCAATGTAATCGAACATCAGAACCGGCTTTGGCGCGCCACTAAAATTCAACATACGCAGCCCGGTAAAGGCGGTGCCTATCTTCAGGTCGAGCTCAAAGACATTCGCGACGGGACCAAATTGAACGAACGTTTCCGGTCATCGGAAACCGTCGAGCGCGTACGCTTAGACCAGCGCGAGTATCAATACCTATTCAAAGATGGTGACGAATATACCTTCATGGACAATGAGACCTATGATCAGGTCACCTTGCATATAGACTTTATTGGGCCTGACGCCGCACAATTTCTGCAAGACAGCATGACAGTCCAAATCGAATCTTTCGAAAATTCTCCGATTGGCGTCATGCTACCCGAACATGTGATAATGGAAATCATCGAAGCTGACCCCGTCGTCAAAGGGCAGACAGCGTCGTCATCGTATAAACCTGCCTTGCTCGAAAATGGGTTCCGGATCTTAGTGCCGCCGCATATCGAGGCGGGGACGCGTGTGCAGGTAAACACTGCTGATGGCACCTATGTCGGACGCGCGAAAGATTAGGATCACGATCCGGAACGAAAGGTAGACGCCTATGGCGTTGAGATCTCCAATAATCAACGTAATGGCCATGGCAGCGGACAAGGCCGGCCGCAGTCTGGTTCGCGATTTCGGAGAAGTCGAACTACTTCAGGTGAGTCGCAAAGGACCAGCCGATTTTGTGTCTAGTGCGGACCGACGTGCGGAGAAAATTCTGCGTAAATCGTTAGCACAAGCTCATCCGGAATTCGGAATGCTTTTGGAAGAATCTGGAGAGATAGCGGGCACGGACAATCGCCATCGCTGGATCGTTGATCCACTCGATGGCACGACAAACTTCCTACACGGCCTACCGCACTTTTGCATTTCAATCGCTTTAGAGCGCGATGGACAGGTCATTTCTGGAATTGTTTATGACCCGCTTAAGGATGAGCTGTTCTGGGCGGAGCGCGGGCTTGGCGCCTACGTTAATGACCAGAGATTGCGTGTTTCCGGTCGCGGTCGGATGAATGAAGGTGTTTTCGCAACCGGAATTCCATTCCTCGGTATCCAGAGCGACTCCGGACATCAAAAGTTTCTCTCGCAGTTGGGCGCTGTAATGGCTGAATGCGCCGGTGTGCGACGCTTCGGATCTGCCGCACTCGACCTCGCCTATGTGGCAGCTGGCCGATACGATGGTTTTTGGGAGAACGGTCTCAATCCTTGGGACGTGGCTGCCGGCGTCTTGTTGGTAAGAGAAGCCGGTGGTTTAGTGACTGATATCGCCGGCAGGCGCTACGAGTTGAGCGCCACAAACATATGTGCCGGCAACGACCAACTACACCAGCCGTTACGAATACTACTCCATAGAACCCAGGTCCGGGACTAGTAGTTGTCTGCGGTTCAGCACTGAGTTATGGTCATTACACAATAAATTTCGCGTTCTGCGCGCGATAAAACACAAATAGATAGGTTGCGAAATTGAAAAAGTGTGGTCTGAATTCAGGACAGCACATGGGCCTACTCTCTTGGCGTTCTAGCGTATTGGCCTGCGCCCTGATCGCCATGGTGACGCCTGTCAGTGCGCAGCAAAAATTTTACGTATTTTCTCCTGGCTCAAGTCGTCCGAGCGTAATCGTTGACCTCAGCGTCTTGGAGAAACTGGGCCCTCAACCGACACTGCCCGGCATGCTGCGCTCTGGACGATCATCGGTAGCGTCAACGGCACCAGGTGGCTTGCTGCCTCCTCCATCCGAACCCCCGCGATCCAAATTGTCGTTACCAAAAGGCTTTTCAAAACGTTTGGCACCTACCACGCTGCAGCCGCTTGCAAAGATCCAGCCGACGCCTCCCATGGTTACGCGTAAACGGCGCCCTGTTCCGGCAGTGCCGTCGATCGTAAAACCGCCGACCGCTGCCGCAAAGGTTGCCGCAGCAGCCAAAGCGTCGGCCATAGTTAAACCGGCACGGTCTATCCCGAAACCCCTTCCACCTGCCGAACTCATTGCAGTTACACCGAAATCAGCAATCCCTGAATTTAATAAGCCGGCCGTGCCACCGCCGACTAAATTAACTAAACCTGTTATACCAAAGCCTGCTCCGTTGCGCCGATCAACCGTACCACCTCCGCCGGTAGTATCGCCCGCGATACCGCCAACCGTACCACCTGTTCAATCTCCACCACTGAAGAGCCAAATCAATCTGGTACCGAGCCCAAGCGTTCCTCCTCCGCCAATAGCAGCTTCGAAAGTACCACAGGTCGCATCCGCCAAGGTTCCAACTCGCATCACGACGGATGGTACTATCCGGATCGGTTTCGGAGCTGAATCGTCAGAACTTCCCACTTCTGCGACCGGCCCATTGGATAAGCTTATTGCACAAATGAGCAGCGATGCGGACCTTCGGGTTCAATTACATGGCTATGCAAACGGCGCAAGCGATTCTCCCAGCCAAGCACGCCGACTATCCCTTTTCCGTGCATTATCTGTCCGCACATATCTAATGAAAAAAGGTGTCCGTAGTACGCGCATTGATGTTCGCGCACTGGGTAATTCAGGAGACAGCCGAGCAACAAACCGCGTTGATGTAATTATCCAAACATCGTGATCTCAGTCCACATGGCAAGAAGCGCGACCCAAGACCGCCGACGGAGGAAGTGATGGAAGTGCAGCGCGTGACACAGCCTTCACGATTTCTCACGCGCATGGGGTTGTTCCTGGTTGTCGTAGCGGCAACAGTCGCCCTCTTGTTTCCGGAATTACGCGGGGCATTTGTCGCTAACACCGTTCTAAACGGTGTGATCCTCGGCGTGCTGTTGATTGGCATAATTCATGCATTTCGAACCGTTACCATGTTGCGCGGCGAAATAGCATGGATTGAAAGCTTCCTTCGCAACAATACAATTGTTATCAGCGCACCGACGCCACGGTTGCTCGCACCTATGGCGACAATGCTCGGCGAAAATTCTGACCGTATCAGCCTATCAACCATCGCGATGCGTAGCTTGTTAGATGGTATCGCTTCACGGCTAGACGAAAGCCGTGAAATTTCGCGTTATATGATAGGTTTACTCGTGTTTTTAGGCCTTTTAGGAACGTTCTGGGGCCTCCTACAAACGGTCCAAGCTGTCGGCAGCGTAGTCGGGGGATTAAATATTGCCGGTGCAGACCTGAGTTCCGCGTTTGATGACATGAAGCGAGGATTGCAAGCGCCAATTTCCGGTATGGGCACAGCATTTAGCTCGTCCTTGTTCGGACTAGCCGGCTCGCTGGTTCTAGGTTTTCTCGAACTACAGGCAGGACAGGCTCAGAACCGCTTCTACAACGAATTAGAAGAATGGCTTTCGAGCCTGACGCGTCTGGGTACCGGTACTATAGGCGGTATCGAAGGTGGTGAGCAATCTGTACCGGCTTACATCCAAGCACTTCTTGAACAGACTGCGGATGGGCTGGAAGGAATGCAAAGGGCATTGGCCCGCAATGAAGAAAACCGTGCCGATTACAGTCGCAACATCTACGAACTAGCCGAACGTATCGGCGCGCTGTCCAATCAGATGGTAACGGAACAGAAGCTGATGTTGAGGCTCGCTGAAAGCCAATCGGAGCTCACACCGATATTGGGAAAGCTTGCGGAGGCCAGCAGCAACACCGTAACCGATGCGGCCACGCAAGCCCACTTGCATAATATAGAAACTTACCTAAGTCGGATTCACGACGAGATGGGTCCCGGCCGCACTGAGGCCGTTCAAGAAATACGTAATGAAATCAGACTATTAGCGCGAACTATTGCAGCTCTTGCTGAAGAACAGGAGCCTTAATAAGGCGGGATGTTGATGAGCGCAGTTCGCAGCAAAGGACGATAACTCATGTTGGCCCAGGCGCGTCGGGCGCGAAGTCCATTAAATATCTGGCCAGGCTTCGTAGACGCGTTGGCAACACTCCTGATGGTCATCATCTTCCTTCTTATGATTTTTGTCGTAGCCCAGTTCTATCTCAACGATGCGTTGACCGGCCGCGATAAGGCTTTGCTTAAGCTGAATAAACAAGTTTCTGAACTCGCTGAACTACTCTCCCTAGAACGACGTGCAAGTCGCAACTTACGTAACAACGTCGCGCAGATTTCTGCTGAGTTGCAAAGCTCGCTGGTGGAACGGGACAATCTTTCGTCGGAATTGAATTCCTTGCTCGGTGTCCGGGACAGCTTAGTTTCAACTCAGGCAGATCTGGCAAAAATTCAGAAAGAAGGTAAACGGCTGGCCAATGAACGGTCGGCACTTACCGGGGAACTAGAAGAAACTTATAAACGGCTCGAAAGCGCTAATAAAACCATCAAGTTTGACAAAGAAACAATTGAGGTTCAATTGGCAAAGCTAGCAACTTTGGAACAGGACATCATCGCACTCCAGGCGTTACGCAATGAGCTGAGCAAGCGAATTTCGGTGGCATACCGCGAGCTCAAATCCAAATCTAAATCACTTAGCGAGGAGCAGAAACTATCACAAGCAGCCAAAGCACAAGTTGCGCTGTTGAACCGACAATTGGGAGCGCTTCGTATACAAGTTGCGACCCTAAACGAAGCCTTAGAGGCATCAAAAATTAAGGATAAAGAAGCGCATATCAAGATAGCTAATCTAGGAGCGCGACTGAATGCGGCGCTGGCGAGCAAAGTTCAGGAACTCGCAAGCTATCGATCGGAATTTTTTGGCCGCCTTCGGAAAGCTTTAGGCAATCGCCAAGATATTCAGATCGTCGGCGACCGATTTATATTCCAGTCAGAAGTCTTGTTTGCATCCGGTTCCGAAATCCTTGAACAGGCTGGCAAACTTCAAATCACCAAGTTGGGCAAGACGCTGAAAGAAATTACGGCAACAATCCCATCCGATATCGATTGGATTCTGCGTGTCGACGGTCACACGGACCGGATTCCGATAAAAACCAAACGGTTTCCATCAAATTGGGAACTATCCTCTGCCCGAGCAATTTCCGTCGTTAAATTCTTGATGACGCAAGGCATACCAGCAAACCGGTTCGCTGCAGCAGGATTTGGGGAATTCCAACCTCTCGATGCCCGGGACGATGAATTTGCCTACCGTAGAAACAGGCGTATCGAACTTAAACTGGATCAACGCTGATACTAGAAGACCGTCTTGCTATCAGCATCAGTCTCCGCTATACCCGCGTTCTGTTTCGCTGGGAGATAGACTGTGAAAAAAGAGATCCACCCTGACTACCACGAAATTACTGTGGAAATGACAGATGGGACGACCTACAAGACACGTTCGACCTGGGGCGAGCCTGGCGACACATTGAAGCTTGAAATAGATCCCTCTTCCCATCCGGCATGGACAGGTGTACATCGACTGATCGACTCAGGTGGCCAACTTGCCAAGTTTAATAAGCGCTTTGAGGGCTTTGGTCTAAAGTCTTAACCGGTCTTAGATCGAATGTTTAATCCATAATTTCTGGTGTTATACCGCGTCCAGACACTACCGATCGACAGTTTGTCAGGTTACCTAGACAGCGGACCTGTTGATTAAGGCTAAAATAATTTTAGCAAAACCTATGCCAAGCATGTGTGCTCGGACACAAACTGCTAGCGTATAGCTAGTCCTCACAATATGCGTCTACAAGGGCGTACCTCCCATCGCTATTTCTTGGTTGCCACATCCTTGATATTAAGCGCAAAATTACAATTTTAAGGTAGGCTGAGACGTTTTTCGCATCTG
>Ga0114933_10005323_pt1 | contig 11718 bp, 8 predicted proteins | sample 4SBtaG_FD_89691 | JGI IMG/M metagenome (GOLD analysis project Ga0114933, IMG submission 89691) | Deep subsurface microbial communities from Kolumbo volcano to uncover new lineages of life (NeLLi) - 4SBTROV12_W25 metaG | ecosystem: Environmental > Aquatic > Marine > Volcanic | place: Kolumbo... | reverse complement strand
CATGCGACAGAATAGGGAGACAGGGAAACCTGGACATGTAACAAGGAAAACTTAGGAGTATAGATATGCCAGCCCATCAGAGTACGATTACTTTCGATGTTAAAGAATGTGCGGTTTATAATCAGAACGCAGATATAGCGGATAGTGCATCCGGCTATGACGCTAAGGTCCTCGTGAGAGGAATCCAAGAAATTTCTCTGGAACCAAACTTCATAACTAACGAATTAAAAGGTGACGGCGGTGTTGTCCTTTCCAAAAAGGGCAAAGTCGATCGTCTCAACTTTTCATGCACATATAGCGAACTTGCAATTGACGTGCTAAATGTCCTATTAGGATCAACCATCTCAACAGGTGGTTCTACTGACGCAGAAACTGCCAGTTTGGCTTTGGATGACACGTCTCTTCCATATTTCAAGACCGCCGTTCTTATCGACGACCTTGAATCTTCTGGTACTGCACTTGCGACTGTGATAATCACACTTCAAAAGTGCCAGTTGACTGGTGGTACATTGGTGACAGGTTCTACTGATACATTCAGTACCCCGAACTTCACTGCTGAGGCCATTAAGCCTAAAGGCACGCCAGTTCGATTCGGCGACATTGCCTTCGCTGAAACTGCTGAGGCCCTACCAGCCTAATAAGTTTCATAACACTCCTAAACGGGCGAAAATAGCGAAACGGGGGCCGAGAGGCCCTCGTTTTGCCACGTTTGGGGTAAGGTGTACATATGGATTACACACCCGACGTACTACGCAACAAAGGTGTCCCTATTCGATTAGCAAAGGTGAGGAAAGACGAAACCGATTGGACCGCCATCTACGACTCTAACGGGGACATGGAAATAGATACCTATTACATTAGGTTTAACCATAATGTCATTGCAGATATGGAAGAAGCCTGGGACGGTATTCAAAATTGGCAAGAAGCCATGGAAGAAAAACCTATTTCGACACTAAGACGTACAATATCTATTTGTGTCTTGGAACCAATCGAAAAAGTAGGGGGAATGCTAATAGAGGGGAGGTTGCCTGAGTACAGCAATGCAATTGGCACTGCATGGGCTCTAGCAAACGGCGTGGACCCCGACGTGGCGAGTCAACTCTTAAAGCAAGCCGAGGTGACGGTGGACTCGCAGGTGAAGATGCTGAACACGCAACTCGGAGAGGCGATTCTGGATCTGAAAGACGCAACAGACGAAGTGATGGGTACTTCGCATACCCCTGGGAACGAGCAATCTCAGCCTGGTGCCAAACAAACCAAAGGTACGCAGACTTCTGGGAAGCAAGCCCAGCCCAAGTCATAGCGGCTGTTACTCTTCATAAAGAAGAGAATAAAACAAAGAATAAAGACTCTGTTATGAGTTGGGCTATGGCAATGGGGGGCGGCTTAGAAATTTCTGACAAAACCGATAGTTCTACTGATACTTGACAAACATTGTTTGAGTCGTAAGCAAATATAGGAGAGAATGGTGTAATGGCCGTCCAGTTACCACCTCTCGTACAAAGCATTGTTTTAGATCCCTCTGGGGTTATGGCTGGTGCCGGTCAAATCACCAAGGGCACCAACCAAATGACGACTGGATTTCAAAAATCCAACAAAGTCCTTGGTGATGCTAGCAACAACTTAAATACCTTGGCTTTCCGTGCCCAAACAACAGGACGAAATCTTTTTAAGTTCTTAGGGGTTCCACTTCTTGCTATAGGGGCCGCTTCTTTAACCGCTTTTGCCAAGTTTGAATCATCAATGATGAAAATTGAAGCCTTGGTGGGTGTGAGTACTGGAGCGGTAAAACAATTTGCTGACGCTGTAAAAGACGCTTCACGAGTTACTGGTCGTGGCCCTCAAGAACTCGCAGACGCCATGTTCTTCGTAGCCTCAGCAGGTTTACGTGGAGCGACAGCCATGGAAGTTTTGGAAGCCTCCGCTAAAGGTGCCGCTGTTGGGCTTGGCCAAACAAAAGTTGTTGCTGACGCTGCTACTTCAGCCGTTAACGCATATGGCGCTGAAAATTTATCAGGAAGCGCAGCAGTAGACGTTCTTACCGCTGCTGTACGTGAAGGTAAAGTCGAAGCCGACCGTTTAGCCCCTGCTATTGGTAAAGCCATTCCTGTTGCTTCTGCTATGGGAATCGAATTCCACGAAGTCGCAGCGGCTATCGCCGCTATGACCCGTACTGGTACTGACGCTAGAACATCGGCTATCCAGTTGCGGCAGATTATGCAGTCCATTCTTGACCCTTCACGTCAGACGGAAGCGGCTTTAAGAGGTATGGGTATTGCACAAGGTGAATTGGCTGACCAGGCACGATCAGATGGCCTGTTGGCAGTTTTGAAACGGTTACGTGATTTATCTAAAGACAACGAACAAGCCTTTGCCGACATATTCCCCAATATCCGTGCTTTGGCCGGTGCTATGGACATCACCGGTGAGAACTTGCAGGAAAATGAAACTATTTTCGCTTCTCTAGCAAACAGTGCTGGAGATACTGATAAAGCGTTTGAAAAAGTTTCTGAAACTGCTGAATTCAAATTCAATAAGGCGATGCAAGGAATGAAAACGTCCTTTATTGAATTAGGTGAAGCGATGACACCATTGTTGGTCGTCGTCACCAAATTCCTTGACACTATTTCATACTTATTTAGAGTCATCGGAGGTAATCCTGTATTTGCCACATTGATTATCGCAGTGGGTGGATTAGCCACCGCTATGGGCTTATTGCTTATTGTCGTGGGTCGAGTCGCCCAAGCAATGGTCTTTTACCAACTCGCTACAGGTAAGGCAGTTGGCGCAACAGTGGCGGCGACTGTAGCCACAAACGGTTTAACCTTAGCGCTGTTGAAAAATCCGCTGTTCCTTGGCATAACAGCAGTTGTAGGCATTGCTTTGCTTACGAAACATCTCGGGATTTTCGGAAAAGCAACAAAAACAGCAGCACACGAACTTGCAGATGCTCAAGGTCAAATTCGCGACGTTAAAGGTGTCGCCATGCTCGCTGTTAAACCAATGCACGATTTTGCTGACGCAATTCGTGAGGTTGGAGAAGCCTCTAGAGAATTAGAAATTGCCAAAGATTTTATGGCCAAGTTCCAAGACATCATTAAACAAGCAAGAGACATAGGTGATATCGAAGGAACATCAACTATCACTCGTTCACTTATTTCTGTTTTCCAGGGGCAAGGGGTAACAGAAGAGAACAGAAAAGCAATTGAGGCTGTTCTTGAATCTATCGAAAAAGCATTTGGTGAAACGGCTGATGACATATTCACGCCTGAAATTTTTGGTAAAGGGCTTACAACCGAAGAAATTATTGAACAACTTTTAGGTGGCGGCGAATTTGCTGCTGACGCTGACATCCGAGCATTAATGAGTGGAATCGGCGACGAACTTATGGATCAGACCAAAGATTTGGTTGCAGATTGGCAAAGTTTAACTAGAGGCCAAGTAGGTTTTGGTTTGAATCTTTCAGACTTTGTTCAGACCAAAGATGATGAAGGGATTGAAGAAGCCTTATCTGGTCCTGTTGAAGTTTTCTTGCAAAAAATGAATGCAGGAAGATTCCGTGAAGCGTTCAACATTATTGACGAAATTCGTGGGGCTATAAGAGATACCGCTGAAGGTGACGAAGAAATAGCCATGTTGGCTTTGGTTGATAAAGCCTTTGCAGATAAGTTGCACAGAATTGATGGCTTCACCCAGGACATGGGCAAAGACATCAATAGCATCGATCGAATGATGGAAATCCTCATGCAAGGTGAGGAATCTGGGATGCTTACAGGGGAGTTCGGTGGGGACAAGTGGTGGCACGCTCTCGCCGATGAGATGGAAAGAGTCCGAGCCACGTTGACTCACGGTGAGATGCGACAAGTTATGAATGGGGACATTACTTTGTTCGACTTGGTTCGGAATAAGGCTATTAGCAACCTTGAAGCAGTAAATGAAGAGTTAAAAGATCTCGGAGACGATGGTCCAGATGCAGTTCGAAGCGTAGGGGACGCTTTCAAACTTTTGGAAGCCCGTATGGGTGTTGCAGATGATCAAGCCAAAGTGTTTGGTGATCGTTTCGATTTGTTAACTGAACGAGGTATTGCTTTAGCCAGAGTCCAAGGAAATGTCAACGAAGCAATACAAGACTTTGGGGAAGCCGCTTTCGAATCTGGCGGGCAAATGGACGGGTTCGGTGGAGAAGGGACGGATGCTCTTAACGCTTTTCTTGATGCGATAGAAGAGATGAGAGAAGCCGGTACGACGATGATCGCATCAGGCGAATTCACGGCAGAAGAAGCAGCAAATTCTGTGTTTGGAATGGTTGAAGTTCTTAAAGCCGAAGCCCGTGCATTAGGTGTCGCTGAAGATGTTATGGCAGATTTGTTGCACGGTATAGGTATGGGTACTGAAGGTGCCTTGCAAGAAACTTTGGCTGCTGGAGCAAACGATCCGCTATCCAATGAACTTAATACTCGGTTAAATAATGCTTTAGATAATGCTAAAAGCATTCTCGATTTCTCTGCTGGGGAAGTTATGGGCACCGATTTTTTCAGAGGAATGTCAGCCGGTGTCATTATTGGAGGAAAAGAAGTTACAGGTGTTATGCGGGAACAGATCCAAGGGATTCTGGATGCTGGTCGAGACGAAGGGGAAATAGATTCTCCATCTAAATTGTTTGCTAGAGAACTAGGTAGCCCTTTGGTTGCAGGTGTCGCCCTTGGGATTCTTGAAGATCAGAAAAAACCTCGAAACGCTATCCGTCAAGTAGTCGAAAACATTATTTCTGACGTGAAAGGCAAAGTCGGGGCAGTCTCAAACGCTATGGGAGCCGCTTTAGACTTTGCTGATGCAAAGAGGGCTCTTGCGAAAGCCGCACGAGATTTTGGTGCCGGTGGTGTTGTTACACGGCGTGAAAGATTGACACAAGCACAATTACAAAGAGATGTAAGAGACGCAGAACGTGCGTTACGTCTCGGGCAAGGTCACCAGACAGATCTGGAATTGGCCTTATTAGATGCACAAGAGGCTTTAGCAGATTACGAATCAGTAATCACTTCAGAAGGTCCTGTGGCTAAAGCCCAAGTTGATTTAATGGAAAGCGGATTAGAAGTTGCAGAGTCCCAAGCCGCAATGAAAATGGCTGGCGAGGAAGCAATAACTGCTTTCACGACTTTATCTGAAGCAATAGGGATGCAGTTAAGCCCAGAGTTGCAAGGGTTGATAGGAAGCACAGAAAGTCTTGTAGCCATCACTGAACAAAACGAAAGTTTATTTCAGGACATGTTTGGCGAGGATGTCCAAACTTGGATACAGGCAGTCGCTGATGGCATGGTTGTTATCGCTGAAGAGGCTGAAAAGGCGGGATATCACACGTCAAATTATGTAGACAATATCAATGCGGCTGGTGAGGTGATCAAAGGTATGCCGAGTTTTGATGGTTTTCCTGGGAATCCGACTTCAGCCAATATGGCAGGTTTTAGAAATTACGATTCTCAAACAGGCCAAAATTCGCCTTATTACAATTTCCGTCACTTGGGTGGCCTTGACCCTGCTGATTTCAAATATCTAATGGGAGGTTATGGCAATCCTGCTCAACAGTCAGCGGTGGGCGGCGTGAACGTGAACACCGAAGTGTATATCGACGAAAAAGGAACCGACACATACACATCAACAAGCATTATGGACACGCAGGGAAGATTGTCTTCCGCCCCATCCGAAACCAAAAAGCATGACCCTGCATCGTCGCATAGACCATTGGCTTGGCGTTAGGTAAGGAGGGCGTAGATGTCTTTTGTGGAGAGTTATAAAGTAAACGGAACATCATTTGATAGCCATAAGTTTGCGATATCAGAGGTAAGACAGGGAACCCCGTCATATAAAGGAGAGAACCTTGATCCTGCTATGGACCATGGGCTTCGTTGGAGAGAAAAACGCTTTAGTTCCAGGGTCGAAACATGGAATATGTGGGTTTGTGACGCCGACGATACGACAGGCTTGCCGCCTGCTACTAGAGCCGCTCAATTAGCGCAGCACAACGCTAATCTTGACGAGGTAATGACCATTTTAATGACCACTCATGCCGCTACAGGGTATGACGCTCCGTTGCAGGTTGTTCGAAAAATGAAAAAAACTCCGTCTTCTCCCGCTGATGAATACCGTCTTAATTACGGTGAATTAGCAGGCCCTATAGAGATGGGGAAAGATATCACTGGCTCCTATTCAGAGTTTCAAGCACAGGTTCTTTACTTAGATCCTCGCTGGTATGAATGTGATTCGTCTGGCACAAAAACTGATTCAAGTTTGACCGCTACTGGTAACCCTGGCGGCACTGCGTTGATGACACGTATGAGTATTGAACTCGCTTCAGGGACAGCGAATCCTTATATCGAGAACACAACAACTGGCAGCAAACTTACTTACACGGGAACACCGAGTTCGGCTTTAACAATTGATACGGTGGGATACACAGTGAAAGATGGATCAACAACCGTAACTGGGAATTTAGACCGTACTGGGTCAACAACAACCGACTGGTTCCAACTCCGCCCTAACGTCTCCAACACCCTGAGTTCTAATGTCGCCTTCACTGTCACCTACACGAAGGCGTATTTGTAATGCCAACTCCCACTGCGTGGGACGTTCGCATTGTTAACGTCTCGGATCTCACGACAGTTGCTTACGTCCCAGAATGGGACGGCTGCGAATTCGCTGACTCTATTAACGACTTTGGCCACGGCTCTCTATCTTTTGACCGTCAAGCGCCCTGGTTGGAAGATTTTTACACAGCGAACTCTTCTAAATACCCTTGGGAGGGAAACTATGCTGTTCAAATTTTGAGGGCTGGCGGTGTCGCCTACACCTTCATTATTGAAGAAGTAGAAATCCAATATGCCGGTTCAAGAAGGCAAGTTGTTCTTGGCGGTAGAGGGTTGGCAGCATGTTTAACGTGGGGAATTATTCTGCCTGCTGGTTTTAATGAAGCGAGCGCAGACCCTGACGACCCTGAAGTAGTTCTATACATGGGTCGTGGTTTTGGAAATACACACGACACGCAAGCGGAATTAGATGCAGGTACATACTCTGTTGATTTTCCCAAACACAGGGCTTACGGAGGTGGCGCTTTCGTTCACTTGTTCGAAGAGGCAGACACTGGCAATGCGGGCAGTTGGGCAAATGTAACCGAAGCCCAAGCGAGCCGAAATGGTGACGGTGTTACATGGCCGTTGTCTCTTGACAGCACTATGAGCCGAACAAACGACGCTAATGGTGACGCATGGTCTAGCGGCACTTACTCTTCGTTAAACGTCACATGGTTGTTCGAACTTTCGTCAGGCATGAACATGCACGACGCCCTTTTGGAGTGCTGCACGTTACAAGACAATGCTCAGTGGAATGTCAGCCCGACAGGGGTGATTAGTATCGCTAAGTCTCTAGGGACAGACCATAGCGGCACTGTACTTTTAACCGTTCCACAATCACAAGGTTCAACAAACTCTTTAAGAACTACAGATACTAGAAGTCGTTTATATGCAGGCAACGGTTACCATTTTGTAGCAGAAGAAGATTCGACAGCGAACACTCGTTTCGGCCGAAGAGAAGGCTACATAGACGCAGATCAGTCTAAAGGCGCAACAGTTCCAGAAGCCGCTCAACAAGGCTTAAACGAAATCAAAGACGAACTTGATGAATTCACGTTTGCTTACACAGAAACTGACGTAACACGAGCGTTTATTGATTTTCAAGTTTCTGATTCAGTGGCTATCGAATATGAACCTGGAGTTATACAAAACCGTCAAATAACAGGGCTTGGGGCGAACATCAGCAACACGGGAGCCGCAATTGAAGTTGTTGTAGGCGACATTGTTGACAACGCAATTGCTGTTCTTGAAAAGAAAAACAAAAACGAACAGTTCTCTAATCTTTTAACAAGTCGCCAATCGGCTAAGTCTTTCAAAGACAAGACGACAAAAGAAGGCCAGTTAGATCCGCCAAGTATTACTGCTGCGACCGTGCAAAAAGACGGCACGGAACGCTCAGTAAAGATTGATTTCAAAACTCCCGGTTGGGCTGACGCAAGTGGCGCCACTCAAGACGCCGCTTCTCAGGCACAAATCATTCAACATTTTGAGTCTGAGGCTTATGTAACTTCTAGCCCTACAACTAAATACAACGCTGTTAAACCGATTGACAGAACAACCTCTGCACAAGATATAACTATTACAAACTTGGGTTCGAAAGACAGTGGTTATACAGGTCGGGTAAGAGCGGTCGGGACAAACGGCCAGTATTCGAATTGGGCTACCACAACATTTACGCTTACGGAAGCGACTGAAGGTGGCCCGAGCGATCCTTATAAGCCAGGCCAAGTAGATCAAGCAAATATCCAGTTGTTCCCTATGTTGAATGGCGTCTTTGTAAAGTTCAACGACTTTTCATCTAGCGCCAACCCAACGCTTAGTGGGAACAGAGGAAAATACGAAATTCAAATTTCTAACAACCCTGCTGGTATCACCGACACGATTACGGAACCTTCGAGTTGGACGAGTGGCAATGTTTGGACTCGATCAGAAACGGGTCAAGATGGTGTTGCTCACACTGCGGGGCAGACAGGCGGTGGAGTTAAAACATTTATAGTCCCCGACGGGTCAGGGTTTATTTGCACTGGCTTGTACTCGGATGCTGGGATGCCAGCGAACACTGAGATTTTCCAATCGAACGGTTCGTCTTTTAGCCCTGCCCGGTATTGGGAGGCTTACGATAACTCTGGGTCTCCTATTTTGGGGCACACCCAGTATGGGGCTGGCCGACTTCATTACATCCGTATTCGTGCCATTAACTGGGATGGCACAGCAGGGGAGTGGTCGAATACGTCGAGCAGTTATACCAGTCATTGGTTCTTATTAGATACAAATAACGAAGCCCAAGTTGGGGTGGCAATCGGCAAAGACACTATTGCGGCCACTCATATAATGGCTGGGACAGTGACTGCTGCTGAAATCAAAGCGGGAACAATAACGGCTGACAAGTTAGGCGCAGATCAAATCATTACTTCTGCGATCACGATGCCTCAACCATCTAGTGCTCAAAGTGCTTCAGGTAGCAGTTACCCAGCCACTGAAGCAATGAAGTTCAATTTGGACAACAGCGGCAATATGTGGTGGGGGGATTTTGCTTCTTATACCGATGCAAACAGCGATCCAAGACCTTTAAGAAATGATGTGGGTGGAGAAAGCGATGCGCCTAATAGTTATGTTGCCAACCGTATTGCTGGTGACGGCTCATTAGTAGTTTTCGGAAACGCAACATCTAAACTTTCTTACGCTTCAGCATATGGGATTCTTTCGGCTAGCAATCTTGTAGTCACTGGAAACACTTTGATGCAGGGCAACTTTAAGGCTGGCAACACTGACAATTTCAAGATTGACAGCACAGGGCAAGTTTTCTTGGGCTCAACTACTACTGACGAAGCCAGAATCCGCATTAAGCCAAGCGCTACAAACTATTTGTTTACAGGCACCGCCTTAGAGTTCGTTCAAACTGAAACACAAACAGGCAGTGATGGTTGGTTGCAGGGCGGTACGTTCACAATGAGCGACCCTGTGAGCATCAGTGTCACTGGTATCAGTATGGGCTCAGGTTCTACTGGCACCACATATATAGGTGCTTATGATCCTTCAAGCACAACAACTTTTGGGGTGATCCTCAATTCACCCGATAAGCCGATTTCACTTAAGGCATCTGGTGGTATCACCATTCATAATGACGCTTCCGCTCAATCAACTACCGCTAACCGGTTGAGTGCATACGGCGGCGACTTGTATTGGGGTGACGGTTCGACAGCCACACAGTTAAACGGTGGCGGCGGTTCTGGGTCTTACAGTTTCAATCTTGATGCTAATAACGCATCATCCACAGAAATCGAAGATGGTGAAACAATCAACTTTAATGGTCTTAACCTGACGACTGTTACCAGGGGTGCGAACCAGATTAATATTGACACGCAAAAAACTCTTACTACTCATGGCGATAGTGGTCGAACGGGAACTTACATTTTGAATCCCTCTGCCGCTTCGACGCATGTCTCTTTCGAAATACAGCGGCTAACAGCCGCTAATATTACGGACCACAGCAACAGTTATATTGCGTGGGGTTATACCGCATTTGGCAATAATTTTGCTTACAAAACATCCTTTGATACTTTTTCGCAGGAACTTGCTAGTGACACGCACTTCGCTAATACATATCTAAAAGACCAAGCCACAACCTTGTCTAATGCGTTTAGATTTGGCAATTTATCAGCAGGGTATTACAGCGAGCATCTTTATAGTCACAGCACTAGCGCCCACTTTTACAACTATTACCATTCTGGTTTTCAGAATAATCAGTACGGCACTGTTATGTACAAGCCCGGTAATATAGCGCAGTACAACGTAAATGGTGCCAATATCATGTACCAAGAAACGAGGCCAGTTTCTGATAATGCTTACGACCTTGGTAATTCCAGCCAAAGGTGGGACACAATTTATGCGGCTGGTGGTATTACTACGAGTTCTGACGAAGCCTTAAAGACTGACATTGTTGACGAAACCAAAGGTGTTGCGTTTCTTAAAACTTTACGACCGATTACTTTCAAATGGAAGAGCACAGGAGACCACCAAGGTGGGAAAAGACCTGGGGCACGAAACCATCATGGTTTTATCGCTCAAGAAATAGAAACGGCGCTAGGCGACGACGCTACTAATGATGGTCTATGGGTTCATGGTTACTCTCCCGCCGTCGCAGAAATTAAAGTAACCGACCCTGAGGGCAACGAAAGTGTTGCTGTGCCAGCGGAAGACGAGTCTCATAATCCTGCTTTGCGTTACACCGAATTTATAGGTCCTATCGTGAAAGCGATACAAGAATTAGCGGCTCGTGTAGAAACGCTAGAAGGAGGCTAAACTTAAAACATGGCTGACATAACTATCACTATCCCTGACGATCAGGTCACCAATGTGGAAAAGCATCTTTTCCCGCATGGCGCAGACCCGGTAAATGACACTGATGAGAAAAAAATTACTGCCATAACAACCTACGTCCAAAATTGGGTAAATGAACAACTATGGGCGATAGCCCGTAAAACCGCAATGGATGCTGTTGACGATCCCACCGTGTAGTATGTACATATGGCAGATCCAGAAATAGACATTCAAACAGTTATCAACCGTCTCACTGCGACAATTGCCCAACTAACAGCAGATATCGCTGTGAAGGACGCCCTCATAGAGGCTCTTCGCAAAAATAGCCCTGAGTTGGAAGTTGTAGCATTAGAAGACCAAGACGACGCCTAACTCCACCAGCCTCTTTTTTGGGGCAAAATGGTTTATGAGCGATAACTTCAAATTCAAGTTGGCTTGTGCAGTCCCAGAGTATGAATTCGCACAGGCTTTAGCCGAAGGCGTTCGCCTTTTCGACGATGAAGCATTCGTTCACATCAAAGAATCTCAAGACGATGACTTTTGGGAGTTAAACGCTTACTTCAATCTTTATGACCAGGGGCCTTTGCAGTATGCCATTATTGGCACGCTTTTCGAGAACTCTGTTAAGGAAGTCGGGGGCCGAAAACTTTAGGGTTGCGGTTGACTTTTGGTGATGGTATAGTCTCCTTAGACGATTATTACCTACCAAGGAGAAGCAAGACATGGCCCAAATAGCGGAGGACTATGTATCCCCATCGGTGAGATGGGGCCTGTT
>Ga0114933_10005320_pt1 | contig 11726 bp, 12 predicted proteins | sample 4SBtaG_FD_89691 | JGI IMG/M metagenome (GOLD analysis project Ga0114933, IMG submission 89691) | Deep subsurface microbial communities from Kolumbo volcano to uncover new lineages of life (NeLLi) - 4SBTROV12_W25 metaG | ecosystem: Environmental > Aquatic > Marine > Volcanic | place: Kolumbo... | reverse complement strand
TGGCAGGAAAAATTTGTGAGGACGCTGAAACTGCTCTGTTTGCAAAAACGAAGACGGTTACGGCGCCAGCCTTGGTGGAATGTTCTAGGTATTGCATAGGTTCGATCGCCCCTATGTCGTCACCGTGCCGGTTTTCGGGGTAATGCGTACGTTCTTGGATTGGATCGTGGGACAGATAAAGTAGAAGGAACGATAATGCTGGAAATTGACCATCTTGATCATTTCGTCATTCCTTGCAGTGATATCGAGATAATTTGCGAATTCTACATTCGGGTTCTCAACATGCGCCGGATTGATTTTGGCGACGGGCGCGTGGCGCTTGGTTTCGGCAACCAGAAAATCAATCTGCAGCCGGCTGGATGGGAAGAAGTGATGCGGGCTCGGAACCACATCAAGGGTACAGCAGACTTTTGTCTCATAACCGAAACGCCTATGGATGAGGTGCTGGCTCATCTTGAAGGCTGTGGGATCGAACTGGAAGCGACGCCGAGTATTCGCAGTGGTGCTGTCGGTCCAATTAATTCAGTTTATTTCCGTGATCCTGACGGTAATCTCGTTGAAGTTACGAACTACGAATAAGTATCAGGGGGTCCTCATGGCAAATTCTACAGATGTAACCGGACGCCACTATCCGGAGGGCGGACAAGATACGGACCCGTCTTATCTGCATCCAGAATACAAATCGACAATTAAGAAATCTCCAAAACAGCCTCTGGTAAAGCTGGAACATACCGTTACCGAGTTGTCAGGACCGGTATTTGAAATGCATGAGGCCAATGAGAATGATCTTACGTTGCAGGGCGATGGAATGCCGTTGGGTGAGCGCATAGATATACATGGTCGTGTGCTCGATGAAGATGGCAATGCGTATATCGGTGCGTTGGTGGAGATGTGGCAGGCGAATGCTTCCGGCAAATACCGTCACATAAATGATGGGCGCGATGCGCCACTAGATGACAATTTTTTTGGAGCTGGGCGCTGTGTGACAGATGATGAGGGTTGGTTCAGCTTCAAATCGATCCGTCCCGGACCCTATCCGGTGCCGGCTGGTTGGTGGCGGCCTGCACACCTCCATTTTTCAGTAACAGGACCCAGCGTTGTGACACGATTAATCACGCAAATGTACTTTCCTGGCGATCCATTACTCGAAGATGATCCGATCTATCATAGCGTTGTCGACAAAAAGGCGCGCGATGCGCTTATCGGCAAGTTCGATCTATCGTTTGGTGAGCCAAGTGTATCGCTCGGCTATCGTTTCGACATGGTGCTGCGTGGCCGCGCATCTATATAAGGACGATCGATGGCAAAAATTCTCGTTGAACGCTCCGGTCCTGTAACGAGTATCATCATGAACCGTCCGGAAGTCCGTAACGCTCTCGATAATGAGGCTATTGAGTTGCTGGGCGATGCGTTCCGGGAGTTCGAGGGTGATGATGACGCACGTGTCGCAGTTTTGGCCGGCGTGGATGGTTCGTTTTGCGCCGGTGCGGATCTAAAGGAAATATCAAAAGGAGCCAATTATGTGGCCTGGGCCGGTAGCCACAACGGGACGCTGCGGACGCCGTTGTCGAAGCCGCTCATCGCTGCTGTGGAAGGTCATGCCTGTGCCGGTGGTTTGGGCCTCTCTCTTTTCTGTGATCTGCGCGTCGTGGATAAAACTGCAGTTTTCGGTGTTTTTTCTCGACGTTGGGGCGTCCCGATGAGTGATGGGACAACTGTGCGCTTGCCTCGCTTGATCGGGATGAGCAATGCACTTGATATGCTTCTAACGGGCCGAGCGATTGGCGCGGAAGAAGCCCTACAAATGGGCCTTGCCAACTACGTTGTGGCTGAAGGAAAAGCGCGTGTCGAAGCTGAAAATCTTGGAAGGCGTGTCGCTGAATTCCCGCAGATAGCTACGTGCTCTGATCGGCAGTCAGCTTATGCGCAGCTTGATTTGTCTCTTGACGACGCCTTGTTAGAGGAGGCGCGGCTGGCACAAGCAGCAAAAGAACAGGAAGCTCAAACGGGAGCGGCACGATTTACCCAAGGAGCTGGTCGACACGGATCATTTGAAAGAGAGAGGGCGACATGAGGCTCGCGCGGACAGCATCACAGACGATCGGACCGTTTTATAATTTTGCTCTGCTCAGTGATATTGATAACGATCTCACGCGTCTTTCTAAGGACAGCCCGCAAGCCGCGGGTGATGTCGTTGAGATCAAGGGTCGGGTAATTGATGGCGACGGCGCACCTTGCGCCTGCGCGTTAGTGGAAGTGTGGCAGGCAGATGCCGAGGGCCGATACGGTGAAGAAGGAGACCCGCATTTTTCTGGGTTTGGCCGTGCGTTAACCGACAATGACGGCTACTACGTCTTTACGACTGTTTTCCCGGGGTCAGTTCCAGGAAAGGGTAATGCCTGGCAGGCACCTCATATCAGCATGTCACTGCATTCCGGTGGCCTCCTGAAACAGGTTAACACGCGGATTTATTTTCCTAACGAAGAGGCGAATTTAGAGGACCCCGTACTAACCGGGATTGCCGACGCATCGTTGCGTGAAACATTGGTCGCGCGTTCAGCTGGCGATCGCCTTTACGAATTCAATGTTATCCTGCAGGGGGATGGGGAGACAGTTTTCTTTCAGCTTTAGGGCAGTCGACCGCGTTATCCAAAGGTTTTATCGGTGCAGCTTTGGAGAGTGATCTGTCTTTGCGACAAATATAATATCGGCAATTTTCGGGAATTTGCGATAAACGATGTCGATATGCTGTATCGGAGATATTTAGTGAGGTAATTTGGTGGCCTCTTCGCAGCCGTATGCCCTTCCTTGAAAAGGGGTGGAAAGTAGTTTTAAAGCAGAGGAACAACCGGACTCTCAGGCCATATTGCGATATCGCCAACGCAGACTGGTTCACGGCCGAAAAGTACCCAAGCATCCTGTACCTGGCTGATTTTTCGCTCGAGCCTGAAGCGGCTTGGATATTGTTCCATTAGTTCTAAAGCCGTAATGCCTGAGTCCAAGCGACCGGCTAAAAGCCCGTCAGCTACAGCAGTAATGGATGCTTCCGGCACCTGTTCTGTCCAGGCGCTGAGGTCTGAATAGTGAAGTGTTGCCGGCTGTAGACCGATTGTTTTCGGGGTATCTACATTCCTGCGGGTAAGGATCCCAAGTGGTTTAGACGGAGCAATAAAGGTGTCAACGATAAAGGTACGTCCTACGAAGCGTGCTACGCATTCCGCATGTTGTGGATGAACTGAAACCTGGAGCACGAAATCGAGCGTTCCCGCTGAGAGATCTTCAAACGCCGGAATAAAATCTTCATAATAGTTCACTCTCGTGTCTATGAGTTTGCGCGCCTCAAAATAGCGACACAACACCAGCGCATGATTGCTTTCCGAAGAACCGAGGGTGCCGAAGTTCACGCGACTACAGCGCCTGCTCCACCTGCGGGAAGACTTCCTCGGCCATAATATTCATCATATCAAGGACCAGATTGTTAGGCATGCTGACCCAGTGAATGCCCAGAATGAAGTGGTTGGCGCCAAGATTTTTGTTAAATTTGACGATTTGTTCGGTCACCTCATCAGGCGAACCAAACAAAAAGCGGTCGCGGGCAAGGTCGTCAAAATCAAGGTTTAAATTGTCATCGCCCTTAGGCATTGCCTTGTCCTGGCCCCATTGGTGATAGACCTTGTATTTGGCTTCAAGGTAGGGCCGAGCCAGTTCCTCGGCTTCCTTTCGGCTGGGCGCTACGAACAGTTCACGCATCAATGGCAGTTCGTCCGGGAAGGGCTTGCCTGCCTCTTCTAGCCCTCGCTTGTATATCTCCATCTGACGCTCGATGGTCGCCATACGTTGGTGCGGGTTGATAAACCAAGTGTCTGACATAAGTGCTGCTCGACGCACAGCAGCGTCCGCATTAGCACCAATCCAGATTGGTGGATGAGGCTTCTGTACCGGTTTGCAGGATAGGGTGACATTGTCGAGATTGAAATGCGAACCCTTCAAGGTAACGTTATCTTCCGTCCAAAGCTTGACAACAGCCTCGAGATTTTCTTCGAAACGCGCGACGCGGTCTTTTTGTGTAGTCCCAAAACCCTGAAATTCGACCTCGCGGTAGCCTAAGCCAGCGCCAAAGGTGAGTTTGCCGTTCGACATAACATCTATGGTGGCGAGCAGTTCAGCGATGTCGAGCGGCTTGTGCAACGATAATAGTACGATGCCGGTGATCAGACGAAGGCTTGGGCATTCTGCCATGACGCGGGATAAGAAGGGGATCTGCTGCAACTCTTGCAGAGGAGCGCCAGCATAATGTGAGCCTTTTAGCAGGCTGGCGAAGCCGAGTTTCTCGGCAAGCCGCGCTTGTGCCATACAGTCATCGAACGCGGCGACCATGTCGTCGCCAGCTTTGTACTGACTGCGGATCAGCAATCCATAATCCATAATTTTTCCTTTCTTCTCTTATATTCCTTGTTCCACGAGGGGGCGTACTTCCTCGGCGAAGCGTGTCATAGATTCTAGGCACATGGCCTGCGGCATGCCGACCCAGTGAAAATTAAGGATCAAGTGATTGATCCCAACGCGTTTGTTATGGGCAATGACCTGTTCGGCGATCTCTTCTGGTGATCCCAGCATGAAGCGATCTTCCAGAAGTTCGTCATAGTCGAGAGACAAGTCGTTATCGTCGTCGGGCATATCCTCATCCTGGCCCCATTGGTGGTAGACTTTGTATTTTGCCGCTAAAAATGGCTTCGCAGCTTCGATAGCCTCTTCGCGTGAATTCGCGACGAACACCTCGCGGCAGCCCGGCAAATCGTTCGGGAACGGTTTGCCCGCTTCGTCGAGTGCACGCTTGTAAAGTTTGGCCTGACGTTCGATCGTATCTAGGCGTTGATGGGGGTTCACGAACCAAGCATCGGCCATCTTCGCTGCGCGGACGATGGCTGCATCTGCATTGGCGCCGATCCAGACGGGTGGCGTCGGTTTCTGTGATGGTTTGAGTGACAGCGCAGCATCGTCTAACTCGAAATGCGAACCCGTCATAGAAACACGGTCTTCCGTCCACAAGCGCTTAATGGCGATGAGATTTTCTTCGAAACGTTTGACACGTTCCTTACTTGTAGTACCGAACGCTTTAAATTCCACTTCACGATAGCCAAGGCCTACACCAAAAATGAGCCGGCCACTGGACATGACATCCATTGTTGCGAGCTGTTCTGCTATATCGAGCGGTTTGTGCAGGGACAACAGCATGACACCGGTAATCAGTCGTAGGCTGGGCGCTTCTGCCATTACACGGCACAGAAACGGGAGTTGTTGAAATTCTTGTAGTGGATGTCCAGCGAGATGAGAGCTCTTCATTAGAGAATCGAAACCCAGTTTTTCCGCCAGACGTGCCTGTTCCATTTGTTCTTCGAACGCGGTCTGCATCTCGGTGCCGGCTGCATATTGCGTACGCATACCAATGCCATATTTCATCACGCTCATACGTTTTGCCTTTCTTGGGAAAACGCTGACATCATACGGCCTGGTTCACGCGCGGAAAGACTTCCTCCGATAGTAATTGCATAGCGTCCATAGTGATGCGGTAATCCATGCCAGGCCACTGCATACTGGAAATTATGTGGTTGACACCGGTCTCTCGGTGCAGCCTCACGCATTCGTCGGCAACTTCATCCGGCGAGCCGATCAGAAATCGGTCGCGAGCCAACTCTTCGAACTCGAGAGAAAGGTCATTGTCGCCTTCCGGCATCGCTTTGCCTTGGCCCCATTCGTGATAAACCTTGTACTTTGTGGCAAGATAGGGTGCGCAGAGCCGGAGCGCTTCCTCCCGTGTTTTAGCTACGAAGACCTCGCGGCGGATAGGAAATTCGTCTGGGAAAGGACGATTGTACTCGTCCAGCGCACGCTTGTAGATATCCGACTGGTCGAGGATCGTCCCAATTCGATTGTGCGGGTTGACGTACCAACAGTCGCCCAATTTAGCCGCACGGCGGATCGCTGGGTCGGCATTGGCGCCGATCCAAATGGGTGGGTGTGGCCGCTGTACCGGTTTGATTGAGGTGGAGGTTTCCTTCAGCTCGAAATGGGAGCCCTCCATATTGACATCGTTTTCGCTCCACAATCGTTTGATTGCTGTAAGGTTTTCTTCAAATCGCTGAACGCGCTCCTTCTGCGTCGTTCCAAAACCAAGGAATTCCACTTCGCGATAGCCCAGTGCAGCGCCAAAAATTAGCCTTCCACCGGACATCACGTCGATCGAAGCAAGCTGTTCTGCCAGATCTAGCGGCTTATGGAGGGATAGCAGAGTGATCCCAGCATTAAGCCTCAAGTTTGGCCCTTCGACCATGGCGCGGGCCAGGAAGGGCAATTGCTGGATATCTTGTAACGGATAGCCCGCATAGTGCGATCCTTTGGTGATACACGAGAACCCAAGCCTATCGGCATGACGGACCATTTCCATGCATTCCAAAAACCGTACCTGCATATCATCCTCTTGCGGGAATTGACCGCGGATCATCAGGCCAAACTGAATTGTTGTCATTACTTTCTCCCGATAGATAGGCGATGCTACCCTAGTCACCCCGACCCGCTCGATAAATAGCGGTTCACTAAAAACACATGAGGGATAATGATGCGTGTGATGACCGCCTTACCGAAACGCAATCTCACGCAGGTTGAATCTGCGGCGAAGGCGGCTGAAGCTACCGGCTTCGACAGCATCGCGACAATGGAGAACTCTAACGATCCATTCCTGCCTCTCGCTATTGCAGCGATGGAAACCGATGCGATCGAGTTGATGACTGGTATTGCAATTTCTTTTAACCGCAGTCCGATGGTAGCCGCGAACATGTCCCATGACCTGCATCTCGCCTCTGGTGGCCGCTTTAAGCTGGGCCTTGGCAGCCAGGTGAAAGGACATAATGTGCGCCGCTTTAGTGTGCCTTGGACGGCGCCCGCGCCGAGAATGCGGGAATATGTCGAGGCGCTCCGTGCAATCTGGCGTTGTTGGGAGACTGGAGAAGAACTGAACTATGAGGGCGAGCACTATCAGTTCACCCTGATGACACCCTATTTTGTTCCGGACAAGACCAATTTACCCATGGTGCCGGTGACTATCGCTGCGGTCGGACCAGCGATGCTGCGAGTGGCAGGTTCGTCCTGCGATGGGGTCCAACTGCATCCCTTCTGCACCCGTAAATATATGGAACATGTAGTCTTGAACCGCCTTGAAGAAGGGCGTGCCAAGGGCGGTGTACCGCGAAAGCATTTTGAAATATCTGGCGGAGGTTTCATCGCGACGGGGCCGGATGAAGAAACGGTGCAGAAAATTTTTGAATATGTCCGTTTCCGCATTGCCTTCTACGGGTCTACCCGGACCTACTGGCCTGTTTTCGAAGTGCACGATCTGCTTGATTTGGGTGAGAAGCTAAATGGAATGGTCCGTAAGGGTGAATGGGACAAGATTGCTGCAGAAATTTCGGATGATGTGGTGCATCTGTTCGCTGCTGTTGGGACACATGACAAGATCGCCTCGGCGATCAAGGGACGGTTCGGCGGTGTAAGTGATATGGTGAGCGCCATTGCTGCTCCAGATGCAGAGCCTGGACTAACGCCGGATCTTATCCAAGATCTGCAGCGTATCGAAACACCATTTCAAGGCTTCAAGACCGACTATTAATTATGGCGAACGCTCCCCGTATTGCGCTCTGTGGCATCGATCTTGAAAGCAACGCATTTTCACCTCCCGCGACTGAAGCTGATTTCCACAAGCTTTGCTATTTGGAAGGCGAGGCCATTGTAGCGGATGCACGAAGCACCGCACCGCGATGTATCGCCGATGTCACAGGTTTTGTTACTACCATGGATGTCACCGGGCCTTGGAAGCCAGTACCACTGGTCTACACCCATAGCCACCCTTGGGGGCCTGCCGATCAGGGGTTCTTCGACCGGACTGCCGATAAGATTGCAGCGGGGTTGCAAGGGGTCGATGCTATCTTTGTCGCCAATCACGGCGCTATGTTGACAACAGAGAGCCAGGATCCCGATGGTGATCTGCTGCAGCGTTTACGCGATACGGTAGGGCCCGGTGTGCCTATCATCGTAACCTTAGATCTACATGCGAACGTATCGGCACGCATGGCAGAGGCGGCGGACCTCCTAATCGCCTATCAGACCAATCCGCATGTCGACATGTACGAACGGGGTGAGGAAGCTGCTCATGCTGTGCGCGGGATATTAGGCGGTGCAGTGAAACCGCAGTCGGCTTTCGTGAAGTTGGCGATTGCCCCTCCGACGACAACGTTGCTGACGCGGGAAGGTCCTTACGCTGATCTGATTAACTACGGCCAGCGCCGCAAGCGGGAGTTGGGTGGCGCTATTTTGAATGTATCAGTGCTAGGTGGTTTCGTTTTTTCTGATGCGCCACGCGCAGGTATGTCGGTCGTTGTGACGGGGCGTAACGCTTTGGAGCCGGCACAACATTTGGCCCGTGACATTGCCGAGCGTGCATGGGCGGACCGGAAACGCTTCCAAAAGGAATTGATGCCGGTGCCGGAAGCAGTTTCGGACGCCGTTTTGCGCGGCGAGAATCCAATAGGCCCGGCTATTATCTATGCTGATTCCGGCGACAATCCCGGCGGTGGAGGTGGCGGTGACACGACGGATTTTCTTTCCGCTCTGGTAGCAGCCAATGCCCGAGGTGTCCTATATGGTTCGTTTTTTGATCCCGCCCTCGCAGCCGAGGCGCTCGAGCGCGGCGTCGATGCGGAATTCCTCGCCGTCTTCAATCGCGATCCTACGACACGCTTCTCGCAGCGATTTGAGACAAATGTTCGCATCAGTGCCATCTCGATCGAGCCATTCGTTGGGCGTCTTGGCCTCTATGCCGACATGCAGATTAGCGCCTCACCATCCTGCGCGCTTGAAATTGGTGGGCCGAATGGGATCACCGTAGTAGTTATCTCGAACCGCTATCAGACAGCCGATCCGATGTTTTTTGAACACCTCGACCTGGATATTGCGGCGGCCCGAACGGTCTGTGTTAAGTCACGTGGCCACTTCAGAACTGGGTTTGAACCCTGGTTTCCGCCGGAACGTGTGATAGAGGTCGATACAGAAGGCTTTACCTCGCCTGTCCTCTCGCGTTTTGATTGGAGAGATCTGCCGCGACCGGTTTTTCCGTTGGATCAGGATACAGATTGGGTTCCACCTAATTGGTAGGCAAAACGAAAGGAGATAAATCATGCTGGATATGTCGTCGATTGAAGCTGCGCGTGCGGAATTCCCTGGAACCGAGGAACTTACTTACATGAATGTCTCAGCGCGTGGCCTGACACCACAGCGCTCGCGAAATGCCGTCGACGCGATGATGGACAAAATGCAGTCTGGCGCGACCGATAAGGCAGCAATGTTCGACCTCATAGAGCAGTCAAGAGACGGTTACGCCAAACTGATTAACGCCACGTCAGACGAAATTTCATTGGTAAAAAATGTCTCTGAAGGGCTGAACGCGATTATTGCCGCCTATCCCTGGAAGAGTGGCGATAATGTAGTGCTGTGCCAAGATCTCGAGCATCCGAACAATGTCTATCCGTGGCGCCATCTAAATCGCCGGCTTGGGGTTGAAGTACGGTCGGTCTCGCCACGTGATGGCGCCATTCCGACTGATGAGATCCTGTCGCAGATCAATGAGAACACTCGCATGGTCACTGCGTCCAGCGTAACCTTCGCTCCTGGGTTTCGCACTGATATTGGGCCAATCGGCGCTGTATGCCGAGAGAGGGATATTCTGTTTCTGGTAGATGGGGTGCAGTCTGTCGGGATATTGAACACCGACGTTGAAACGCTCAATATCGATGCCATGGCTGTCTCAACGCAAAAGGGACTGCTTGGCCTCTATGGTATGGGTTTCCTTTATTGTAGAGCTGATTGGGCTGAACGATTAACACCGGTTTATCTAGCGCGTTTTGGGGTTGACCTTGGCGGTTCAGGAGTGCACGAGGCCTCGCTAGGCGATGATGACTACGCGTTGATGCCCGCGGCACGACGCTTCGATCTTGGAAACTACAATTATGTCGGCGTCGCTGCTGCCGATGCGTCTATTAGCATGATGCACGAGCTTGGGCCGCAAGCAATTGAGGATTACACGGTAAGCCTTTCGCACGATTTTGCGCGCGGCATGCTGGATTTAGGTATGCCAGTATGCGGTGGAGAGCCTGGTCCGCACCTGGGGTCAATCATTCCCGTTGGTAGCATAGGTGAGGGACAGCATGACACGACAGACGATCCGGCAATGAGTTCGCTTCACGACCATTTGGCTGAAAATGACGTTCAGCTATCTATACGGCGTGGTATTCTGCGGTTCTCGCTGCATTTCTATAACAACAGCGACGATGTCGAGCGCGTGCTTGATCTCACGCGAACTTGGCGCGGCCACAACCGTGCGGCCATGAGCTAAGGGAGGGCGTTATGGAAAGCACGATTTTTGCCGGTGCGGTTACCGTCGAAGACAGCGGACTATTTCGCCGCAAGTCGGGGCAGAATTTTTGGGAGCCATTACAGGCCGGTTTGCCGGACAGGGTGAAAGTCTATGCTATTGTCGAAGGGGACGGGGGCTCGCTATTTGTTGGCGCGCACCAGGGTGTTTATCGCAGCGACGATGGTGGTGAAAACTGGACGGACATGCATGTTCCAGCGGATGGAAGGCCAATTTATTCGCTGCTCTCGCATCCGGATGCGCCTGGCACAATTTACGCAGGTTCTGATCCCGTAGCCATCTTCAAATCGAAAGATGGCGGTCTATCGTGGCGACGATTGGCGGCCATACAACCTAAGGGTGCAATAACCGGCTGTTTCCCGGTTCGCGTCTTAAAGATGGCAATTGACCCAAGTGACACGGAGCATATTTACGCGGCGTTGGAAGTCGGTGGTGTCATCCGCAGCTTGGATGGTGGCGAGAGCTGGGAGGATATCAGCGCCGGCCTGCTCGAACTGTCGCAAGAACCGCATCTTCGAAACTGCATTCTAAGCGATAACCTGACGGAAGGCATGATGGATCTGCATGCGCTCACAGTTAGCGCCGAGCAGCCGGGGACGGTTTGGGTTGCCAACCGGATGGGATTGTTTGTTAGCGAGGATCGTGGAGACCATTGGCGCGAATTCGGTATCGGCCGTTTTTCCGATTTACAATACGGTCGCGATTTGATGGTCAGCCCGCATAATCCGAAAGTTTTTGTCGCCGCGTTGAGTGATTCTTCGCGCGGTATCGCTGGATCGGTCTACCGCAGTGACGATACAGGCGAGAATTGGCAACGTATTGACCATGACATTTCCATCGACAGCACCCTGATGACCGTCACCGTTAGCAGACGCGACCCATCGCGCATTTTTTGTGGCGCGCGGGCGGGTCAGATATTCGGGACGGAAGATGATGGCAAGAACTGGGTGTCGCTACCCTTGCCGGAAGGAGTAGAAGACGTGCGCGCCGTGGCTTGTTTTTAAACAGAAGTAAATCAGTGCATACCAAGTACCTTGAAGATTTCGAACCCGGTCAAATTTTTCGAACTCGCGGCATGTCCATGGACGAGTCGGAAATCATGGATTTCGCCAGAAAATACGACCCGCAACCGATACATACAGACCGCGAGGCAGCGGCGGAGGGGCCGTTCGGGGGACTGATTGCCTCCGGCTGGCATACGGGTTCAATGGTGTTCCGCCTTTGGGTTGATCTTGGCTTTATGGAG
>Ga0114933_10005319_pt1 | contig 11728 bp, 9 predicted proteins | sample 4SBtaG_FD_89691 | JGI IMG/M metagenome (GOLD analysis project Ga0114933, IMG submission 89691) | Deep subsurface microbial communities from Kolumbo volcano to uncover new lineages of life (NeLLi) - 4SBTROV12_W25 metaG | ecosystem: Environmental > Aquatic > Marine > Volcanic | place: Kolumbo... | reverse complement strand
CCAACAGAAGGTGAATCACAAGCTAATTCCATTAATCGCGCTGTCCGAACAAGCGATATGTTGCCGGTTATTATCGACGCTGAAGTATATGTACATGTACCACCGAACAAAGAGTATGTGATGGCGGCGGCCAGGACTTTAGGCGAGAGCGTCGACCCGAAGCTAGGTGGTGGAACAGCAGAACAAGCGGAGCGACGTGCACAAGAGGCTCTGGAAAAGCTCGTCGACGAGAAGGCGCACAGTGCGATTAGCGGTGTCGTGGCAACGATGAGCATTAATGACTTGTTTGGGAACAGGATTCAATTCACAGATGCCGTTACCGATCTTCTTGAGAATGATCTCAAAGAAAATGGCCTTGAAGTAGAATCAGTGTCGCTTGAACACATTGAGCAGATTCCTCTTAAATTTCTTGAAGAACGAGCTGAGGTAACTGGAAACAAGTTCGATATGGTCGCGGTACGCACGTTAGTCGAAGCAAATGAACAGCAGGAGACACTTAAAAACGCTGCACGCAATCGTCAGAAGCTCACACGTGAAAATCAGGATACCGAGTATTTTGTGGGACATCAAAAACTCGAAGAAGAACAGGTCAGTGCTGAGGAAAATAAGAATTTAGCGGTCGAAAACAAACGTGTGAAAATTCAAGCAGATATTGAATCATTTGAAGCGACTACCAATCAACAGCGGACTGAAGTTGTTGAACAGTCTAATCTGGATGCAAACAAAAAAATTGAAGAGTCTGCGCGTGATTTGGAAATCTACCAGTCCGAATGTGAGAAGGAAAAAGCTGTCACAGCAGCCAAGTATGAAAAAGAATATCATACCGAAGAACTTGAACGCGATCGTGCAATCGAAATGCTTGAAGAAGAGGTTAATGAGTCTATTGCAACGGCAGCCATCAATCGAGTGCAGAGTATTGGGCAGAAGGCTAGCCAATCCAAAGAGCTCGTGGGAATTGCCCAACTCAATACTGAAAAAGTAATTGCAGTTGCTTCAGAGGAAGTAATGGAGGCACAGGAAGTTCGCGAACAAGAAAGGATGGAATCTGTTACGCAGCGTGAGCGAGAAGTTGAAGTCGCCCGAGTAGCTACAAATAATGCCAAGGCGGACGCAGCACAAGCTGAAGAGGCAATTGACACGAGACGTCGCGAAGAGAAACTGCGACAGACTACGGTATTGCCCGCCGAAATGGAAAAACTGGCAGCGGAGCAACAACGTGACGCTCGAATCACACTTGCCGACGCAATGTTGACCGAGTCAGAGCGGCAACGGGATGCTGATATTGCCAAAGGTCTGGGAGCGGAAGGCGTATTGGCGATGGGGCGTGCCGAAGCAGAAGCTCAGCGACTTGAGAATGAGGCTGACCTGATCCAAGCTGAAGCGAATCTCATTTCAAACGGAGATCAGCAGGCAATTGCTACCTACTTCCTGTCTAAGAATTCCACAGAACTTGCTCATGTCATTCCGCAATCTGTAGAAGCTGCCTTTAAGCCACTCGAAAACATCGATGGTATGAAGATTATCCAGGTCAATTCTGACGGTGATAACAGCGATGGTAGTGTCATAGGAAAACTGATGAAAACTGCCACACAGGCGGTGCCAGCCGGTGAGCTTCTAAAAGAGATCATTTCTTATGACAGCGATAAGGATCATCCACTTAAGGAGGTTCTCGCCGGTGCAATTGGCGCAATTTCCGATTTCGGAAAAGCATCCATTGGTGACATCGAGAGTTTGAATTCCAATTCCGACAATAGCTCGGACGATTATGTCGACGCTTAGTCGATCCACGTCACGATCAAATTATCTGTCTGGGTAGAGAATGAACAAATCTAAACGCAATTCCTCGGGACGACCGACGGCTAGTCCGTTAAATGGTAGCGGTGCTGACGCGTCAGATTACAATTTCTGGAGAAGTCAGCATAGGCCTTCCGAGGATGATGATGCCCAACAGAAATCTCTCGAAAAAGTGTGGCAAGAAGCTCTCTTTAATCGCTTAGGCGAAGAAATGGGGCAGCGGCTGGATGATTTGGTCTGGCCAGAAGTTCCTGAGCGGTGGAAGTCTTCCGCAGCTGTATTCTTCGGGCGGTTGATCCCAGTGATCTCCGCCGGTAAGAAGGTGAAAAATGGGCTCGCGTCGATCCGACAGTCATATCGAAAGCACGAGCAGGATCGGTTTTTTGAGGCAATTGAAAATCTCGAGCATCCCTACCCTTCAGCTTCCGAAGTACACCGGGCAGCGATTAAATTGCGATTTACCAAAATGGCAATGAAGGAGATGTATGTAGACGCCGTCGATCGAGCTAGTTCTATCGGGAAAGGCGACGATGCAGCTGTAATTCATCGTGAATTACAGCGAGTGTTTATCAACCAGTTGGCGTGTGAATTAAGGTTCGATGAAGAGGAATTGCTATTAGCAGAAGACCAACGGGCGTTTAACTATGCCATGCTGCGTCTTGCCCAAATCGTGCATTACTCCAATAGAACTTTGTCTGAAGTGAGAATCTAAATGAGTAAGTCCAAGTTAGATGTCCCAAGGTTAGATCGAGAAATGGAAAGGGTGCTCGGCCAGCTTGATGCAATTCTCGGCGAATGCACAGCGAGCGGAAATCCGTTTGACCGTGCAATGGAGGTCAGCGGTGATTATCTGACAGATCTGCAGGATGGTGAGCAGGACCGATCAGATAGTTCTTACCGCGCCATGGATGCAGGCCAGTTCACGTTGGCCAATGCCGATGCACTATCCACTGGTGATCTCGCAGATCAACTAGCTGCACAAGAATCGGATCTGCAACAACGTACGGACGAAGCAACTGCTCGAACAGCTGAACTACTGCAAGAAGAAGCTGCTGAACAGGAAAGACTTACGAGGGAAGCACAATTGGCCGAGAAAGCTGATAAGCGAGCGCGTGAGGAAGCTGAAGACGCACATCAGGCTACATTGCGACAACAGGAAGAGCAATTCGAAGAAACTTATGGCGGAAAAGACAAGTTGACCATGGCAGCTTTTCCGAAAGACGAGGTTTCTACAGCAACTTTCTATTTGCGTGATGAAGGCGATGTAAGTCCACCTATTACTGGCCAAGAAATTATCGATACAATTCGCTCAGGAATTATGTCGAGAATCGTGCAGGTAAGCCCGCAGGCAGACGGACCATGGGAATTAATAAGTGAAGGTCCATTTGGGGAATTCTTTACATTGTCGGCAAATGAAGTCCAAGAGGATGACGTGGATTTGGACTCTGAGTTCAAACGAGCTGAGAGTCAATTTGAAGAAGCAAAACGCAATCGTGTGAGCGATCTCGACTTAGAAGATTTGCCGACTGAGTCATTTTTCTTGCGGCGAGGATCCAGCAGCCCGCGACATGCAGATGGAAAGTCTGTTATCTCGAATATAAAAAGTGGAAACCTGAAAGAGACTGATGAGGTGAGTCTTGCAACGGATGGGCCGTGGGAGCGTCTTAGTGGAAGTCCTTTTGCCAAATACTTTTGGTAAACCAATACGGCCGTCTGCTGTGCGAGTTCGCGGAGGAGAATCGCAATGAACAATGCTCTGATAATAGTTGCGGTCACGCTTGGTCCTCTTGTGATTCTTGCATGTTTGGTTTTTGTTCGTTATCGCCAAAAACCAGTCGACGGAGGAGTCTTGGTTCGGATAGGTCCAGGCGGCTCTAAAGTGTTTCGTGACCCAAGCAAAAAAGTGCTTTGTCTACCTGGGATACATCAAACGCAAGTTTTTCTGCCACACTTTCATTCAGTTAATTTCTCACTGGTTGCAGACCACCATGCGACTACGATTGAAGGGCTTGTGTTAACGGCTGACGTTCAGCTGGACTTGATGACAGCCATGGATGATACGTCTGTGCGCAGGTTGCTGATTTCCAGCACCCCCGAAAGCAGCGAGCTTGATGGTGACAAAGCGACGGTAGTACAACAGAAGGTGAATCAATTTCTCAGCGAGTATCTAGGGCAGCGTACGCTTGAATCTGTTAGCGATGGATTCCTACTTGCAGATGAAATCGTCCTTGCAGAATTGAATTCAGAAATAGACGTCAACGGCTATGTGGCGCAATTAATTCAATTAAGCAATGTTGCTGTATTTCGTCCGCATGAAGCGGAATGGAAATTGAAATTCGCTGAAAATGCCGAGTACTTTGCTAACAAAAATGAGGAAGAGGCACAGTCCGTACACCAAAATAGCCTGGATAGCGCGATGGAAAAGGCAACATCTGATTCTCAGGACGCCATTGAAGGATTGACCAGGGAAACTGAAATTGCGTTGGCTGCAATTCAGAAGAACGCTGATGGACTACAATTTGCTGCGGAGGCTGGAACCAGAGAGCTGCTAGGTGACCTTGAGATAATTCGGACAGACTTGGAACATGAATTTCGAAGTGCGGTTGATGAACTAAATCAAACAACAGCGAACGAAAATGCTGTGGAGGAATCTCAGCTTAGCCAGTCCCTTGAACAGCTGCGGTCTGATTCAGGAAACCGAATTGATAGTGTGCGCAATCAACACGACGTACGAAGGCAGGATGCAGAACGTACATTTGAGCAGGATGCCATAAGTCGAACGGGAGAATTCTATGAGGTTGTTCAAGAGTCAAAACAACAATCTGAGATGGCAATTCAAGAGCATACGGAAAAGCTAAAGCAAGAAAATGAGCAGCATATGCGAAACGAAGAGGCTAGACTTAATTCTTCACTCAGGGAAGTTGAAAGTGAGTTGCAGGCAGAACAAGCCCGGTTGCGAAGTGCCGAAGCGGAGCTTCAAAAGCAGCAACAGGAATTAAACAGGATTACAGAACAACATGAACGAGATTCGTCTTCTACCATGTAAAACGGATAACGGAAGTCAGAATCGATGCCTTACAAAGTGAGAAATACGGATTTGTAAAAAAAAGCAAGAAAACTGATTAATAAATCCTATTCACAAGCGAATAGACGATAATCAGATTATCTAACAAGTGGGTGTTACCCCAATAACTGACAGGACTATATTCATGGATAGTTTTAGCGAAATCTTCTCGAAAACAGAGAACATCATATTTCTTGCGTCTGAGATGATCTTTATCGGTTTACTGGCTCTGCAATTGTTTGGGTTCGGCATAGATTCAGACGTTGAATTAGATTTGGACGCTGAAGTGGATTTCGATCCTGGTGATTTAGCCGATGGTCTTGAAGGGGTAAATTACCCCGTGATAATGCTTTTGGCGTTCTTTTGTTGCTGGTTTGGAATTATTGGTATCATCTGCAATTCACTTATCGGAGCGCGCGTGGACGGGATGACCACCGTTCAGCTGGTTGTAGCTTCGTCGGCTGTCTCAGGTGCAATCAGCTATCTTCTGGCCCGTAAGTCATGCAAATTATTTGCCAAGGTTTTGCCATCGGTGGGGAATTATGCAGGATTGTCCAGCGCAATTGATGGGAAAACTGGGCGGGTGATTAGTGCAAATATCACTACGCAATCGTATGGGCGAATCACTGTCACGGATGATTCGGGAAATAACTATACAATTCGGGCCAAGCTTATCGACGGTGAGACGGAAGTTGATCGTGGAAATGTCGTGCAAATTGTGCAATACGACTCAATTAGCAATTCTTGTCTTTGCCGAAATTACGGTTGAGAAACTGTTGGATCGCTGTTGGGAAGCGGAATGCATCCTATAGTAAGTAGATATAGCAAAGAGAAGCAGGTACGTTTTCAGATAGCGATATGCGCGATCTTAATCCTTCTTTTACTCGTATATGTATTTGACTGTTAGATAAATTCCATATGACTAGTGAAAAGCCTCTTAAAGCCACACTTTCCGAACTTGACTCTTATAAACTTACGTCACTTGATGTTGACACACGTCGGTCGTTTTTGAATTGGATTGCTGATAAGACGCGCAAGCTGCAAACTGAAGCGATTGATTTTTCATCTGAAGTGCAATCTCAATTGGACGCTGGTGATCCAACGGTGCTTGAACGCGTACGGATTAAGTCAACACGTATCCGCGAGGAAATGCAGCGATTAGAAGATTTGGAACAAAAGATAACGGATTCGATTGAGCGCAGCGTTATTCGTGAGCGAATGGCTAAGTTTTTCGGAAGTACCAAACGACTTGTCGTTTTTGAAACGCTCATAATTGCTTTGATAATATTCGTACTCGCGTTGCTCGTCTATGACTTTACAGCTGGTGCGGACGAATCTCGTCCTACATGGCTTTCAAAAGACAACATCTTTTGGATTGATGCAAGTTGTTGCCTTATTTTCATGTTTGAATTCTTTCTGAGAATGAAGTGTGCCGACGACCGTGGATTTGTATGGCGTAAACATTGGGTTGATTTCGTCACGTCCATTCCAATTCCTGGCGAAGCGCAACTTTCCAGATTCGGCCGATTCGGCCGACTGGGTCGCTTCTTGCGAATTCTTAGATTCCTAAGATTCCTACGGTTCTTCTTCTTGTTTTGGCGAGGTATGGACAAGCTGCAGGATGTGATGGACATCAAGATGATGAAAAAGACAATTAAGTGGTCTGTGATTCTTACAGTCATTGGTGCTATCGCTGTGTATCATTTTGAAGGTGTCGATATTTCCAAGCACCAAGCGGGTGACTCAGCTGAACAAGTAAGCAGTTATCCGCTCGCACTTTGGTGGAGTTTTACGACAGTGTTAACCGGAGGCTTTGGAGATATTCACAATCCGGCAACCATTGGCGGCCAGTTGTTGACCGGATTGTTGGTAGTTATGGGAATGGTTGTAGTAGGCGTATTCACTGCTACGCTAACTTCGATATTTGTTGGAGAGCAATCCGAAGAGTTGGAGAAACTATCAACGGAACTTTCTGAGCAAATTGCTCAGCTCGCAGAAAAAGTAGATTCGATGATTGACGAGCAAGGCTAATGAGCACTTAAAAATGCCTCAAAATACTGCATTTGCTATCATTACGACGTGATATAAGTTGCGACTATAGGGACTAGAAGAGCGAGTTGCGTGCCAACTGTGACCATCTGCTCTCGATTACGGTTGCCAAGTTCAAACACCCAGTGCAGCCAAATCGCGTCAATCGCCAACAAAACAACAATGAAGCGGAACCGAGTTGAACGACATCTTGCCGATTCGTCTTGGACAATTCTTCACTTCTGTAACTGATAGCCATGAGCAAAAACAACCCGACAGCGACACTGGCAACGGTGTCAACTAGGAATAGGACTTTTGAATTCTTGTTCATGACTTAATTGCACTGCGATATCTGAATCAGGTTGCCGCAAATGTCGTCGAATACTGTGGTTGTGACCTCGCCATGCTTTGTTAGCGGTTGGTTATGTCAGTCGTCATAGTTGTTGACCGCATAAATAACGGTCGATGTATCAGGTATCTCTGTTTTCATGCGTTTGGCATGTCTGTTATTATTTACCGATGCCAACGGTGGCGGCATCCGGATCGTTTTGAGGAATACGAGGGTGGAGTGTTGTGCTTGAATACATTTCGGAAAACATAGCGTTGTCTTGTGTTCTTGGTGTACTGGCGTTCTTGCTTTTGGTCGGCATCTACGATGTGTTGCAGACCAAACATGCAATCCGTCGTAACTTTCCAATCGTTGGACACCTGCGATATTGGCTTGAGACGATTGGCCCGGAAATTCGACAGTACTTTGTCGCAAATGATAAAGAAGAACGTCCGTTTAACCGTGATGAACGACGTTGGATTTATGCATCCGCCAAAGGACAAAACAATACGTTTGGGTTTGGCACAACAGAACAGCTTTATGAGGTGGGCTACCCAATCATCAAGCACTCGGCATTCCCCTTCCCCGATTCAAAAGCGACTTATCCTGCTGACGACCCGACAGCGATTCCAGGTCTGAAGATCATTGGTGAACGCCACGGTCGAGCGCGGTGCTATCGACCATCGTCCATTGTGAATGTCTCCGCCATGTCATTCGGATCTCTGGGAAAGAACGCAATTTCAGCACTGAATATTGGCGCTCGGGAAGCAGGCTGTATGCATAATACTGGCGAAGGTGGTATCAGCCCGTATCATTGTCATGGTGCAGACTTGATGTGGCAGTTAGGTACGGGTTACTATGGCGCCCGCGTTGATGACACGTTTTCCATGACACGACTTGTCGAACAGGTCGAACGCCATCCACAAGTTAGGGGAATCGAAATAAAACTTTCGCAAGGAGCTAAGCCAGGCAAAGGTGGAATCTTGCCGGGTGCCAAGGTAACTGCTGAAATTGCCAAGATCCGCGGCATTCCACTTGGTAAAGATTGTTATTCACCGAATGCTCACTCCGAATTTGATGCGGTTGATGAAATGATCGACTTTATTGAATCCATCGCGGATCGCACTGGATTGCCCGTTGGGATCAAGAGTGCAATTGGCCAACTCGATTTTTGGCACGAACTCGCTGACAGAATGCGATCACGTAACGAAGGCCCGGACTTTATCTCAATAGACGGAGCAGAAGGCGGAACCGGTGCAGCTCCATTAACATTCAGCGATCATGTTGCCCTGCCCTTTAAAGTCGGCTTTAAACGCGTATACAAGATTTTTCAGCAGGCGGAGCTATCAAGAGATATTACATGGATCGGAAGTGCTAAACTGGGATTCCCGGACCGCACGTTGGTAGCGCTAGCCATGGGGGTTGATCTCATCGGGATAGCACGTGAGGCCATGTTGTCGATCGGTTGTATTCAGGCGCAAAAGTGCCATACGGGGCATTGTCCTGTAGGAGTTGCAACACAAAGTGGGTGGTGGCAGCGGGGACTAAACGTGCAGCACAAGTCGAATCGGTTTACTTCCTACATCAGAGCGTTTCGTAAAGAGCTTCTTTCCCTGGCACACGCCGCCGGATATGAACACCCGCAACAAATCACTTCAAGCGATATCGAGGTCTGCATCGGGGTAAACACGTTCACGACGCTGGAAGAATCACTTGGTTATAAGTGCGATCGGCTGGAGATCACGAGCATGGCAGACCTGACACCATTAGACTGACCCGGCGCCGCTTCAAGAAAGACGCGTGATTGCAGATGCAGATTGTCTGCTTAGCAAAATGCGTCAAATACGCGAACGCGGTCCCAGTTTGGCTTGCCTTCGGCAATAAACGAAAGGTGACGCTCTGCTACCTGATAAGCATCGTGTTGATCTTTGTTTTCAAAGATGACATGTAAGGCAACATCAAAGTCCTGATCGTTCACATCTCGCTGCATATCTTCACAACGAGGTCCGGCTGCATAAAACACGGTGCCGTCATGGTCCGTTAGATACTTATTACATGCGTTAATAAGTTCTTCGACTTTTTCAGCGCTCTTGTCGATCAGGTCAAAATAAACGATGTGTGAAAACATGATGTCTTTCGTCTGTGCTGTGTCTATCTATTACGGTGACTATACAGGTTTGTTTGGATCTTTTATCTGACCGGCATCCTGATTCGTCGGATCGTAACGTTTTCGTGTTTGTTGATGAGAACGTCGATCCAGCCCCGCTCTGTCGAGCAAGCTTCTGCCGAGAATCTGCTTTACACCATCGTCATCAGCAGGCGGCGGGCCTGTGGCGCCCAAATCAGCCGGGTCATATTCAATTCTGAAACTGTGCTTTGCAAACTGGATGACTGTGCCCGGGTCCAGACGTTTTCTGCTGACACGTGCATTATTGATTCGGGTGCCGTTTCGGCTGTTTAAATCTTTCACGAACCAATAGCCATGTTCAACCTGCAATTGGCAATGATGGGCAGAGACATTTGCGAATCGAAGGACAATGTCGCAGCTTTCCCGCCGTCCAACCAACAGCTTTTCCTGCAGGAGTGGAATTGGGTCACCACCGCCGATAGGTTCAAGTGTGCCGAATTTTGATTGTTGATTCATCCGTGCCTCAAGCTAAATGGCAAGTGGCCGATGGCCAGTTGCAGTATCTTCTCTGTTCAATTCCCCATCATATGCGGCATGCTAGAGGATTGCGATACCGAGAATATCGGGTAACCTGATAATGCATCGGGGTTTTTTACAGAGCTGCTGTACAAATCATCTAATAACCGCTGTAGTTTAACAACATGCATCCAGAACCGATAAAAAATGCCGCATATGAAGGCTGAACTGGACAATTCCCCATTAGACGCTCCAACGCCAGTCTACGATTGGCGTGCAGCCGGACTACCCTACTATGCCTATAACTTCTACCTGAAGAACCGGTTTGGCGGTCGCGTTCAAAAGGTAAGTATCGATGCCGGATTCACTTGCCCAAATGTGGACGGCACCGTTGCCATTGGTGGCTGCACGTTTTGCGATAATCGGTCATTCAGTCCAAGCCGACGTATTCCGCGACAGGATATTCTTGATCAGATCAATCACGGTATTTCCTGTATCAAGCGTCGTTACACCAAATGCAAACAATACATTGCGTATTTTCAGCCGGCCACAAACACCTATGCACCGGTGGATAAACTCGAGCCGTTGTACCGTACAGCGTTATCACATCCTGACGTAGTGGGCATGGCGATCGGTACGAGACCGGATTGTGTGCCGGATGATGTTCTTGCTCTCCTGGATGACATCGGCCAAGAGACTTTCCTGAGTCTGGAATATGGCATGCAGACGATGCATGACAGATCACTCGAATGGATGAACCGGGGACACGATCATCAATCCATGATCGAGGCAATGCAGCGGAGCCGTGGACTTTCCTTTGAGATCTGCGCACATGTTATCCTCGGGCTACCTGATGAATCACATGACGATATGATTGCCACCGCAAACGAGGTTGCCAGACTCGGTGTGGATTCGGTCAAGTTACATAACCTGTATGCAGTTAAACGCACTGCACTTGCTGATCAAGTGGAAGCCGGTGACGTGAAACTGATGGAGCGTGATGACTACGTGCGTACTGTCGTAGATGTACTGGAGTTACTCCCTCCACACATGATCGTCGAGAGGATCAGCGGGGATGCACCGCCCGATTACTTTGTGGGCCCGGAGTGGTGTCTGAATAAGTCATCCGTCAAGATAGCTATCGAAGAAGAATTCGAACGTCGACAAACATTTCAGGGTGCAAAGTGCCAAGCTAAGTGATCCACTGTCAGGGTCACACAAACAAACCAATGAAGGTCAGTAAAAAAGGTCAGTGAAAATGAAGATCTCACCAACATGGGTCGTTGCTCTCATGCTGTTTTCCATTCCTGCCATTGCACAGGAGACGGAAAACTCAATTACGCATGGTCCAATTCTTGGACGGTTGAGCACCGATGGTGTTGGAGTTTGGTCACGCACTGCTTATTCAGGAAAGATTGCGGTTGAGTACGGCACGGACCCAAAAAACCTGGACCAGTTATCAGCGGAAGTAGAAACGACTCTGGCTGCCGACAATACTGGCTGGGTACATATAAAAGGTCTGAAGGCAAATACAAAGTACTACTACAACGTGTTACTCGTTGGCGTATCGAAATTTACCGGACGCAGCGGATCATTTCGCACGATGCCGGATCAAAAGGATTTTGTTGATCCGGAGCTCAATCCGAACGGATTGTTCAATTTTAGTTTTGAATATGCCTGTGGAAATAATCAGAATCCCGGTCACAGCCTTGGTGCACAACTTCCAACCTTCGCAACCATGTTGCGGGAAATTAAAGATGACATCAACTTCGCGATCCTCAATGGTGACTGGCTTTACGAAACGCAGCGTAGCCTCACTGTCGATCAGTGGCTTGCGCAAGTTGGAAAGGATGCAACAGCCATCCCCAGT
>Ga0114933_10005318_pt1 | contig 11730 bp, 8 predicted proteins | sample 4SBtaG_FD_89691 | JGI IMG/M metagenome (GOLD analysis project Ga0114933, IMG submission 89691) | Deep subsurface microbial communities from Kolumbo volcano to uncover new lineages of life (NeLLi) - 4SBTROV12_W25 metaG | ecosystem: Environmental > Aquatic > Marine > Volcanic | place: Kolumbo... | reverse complement strand
GCCCTCCTCGACCCAGACCGAGGCGCCCCCGATGTGGTCGATGTGGGAGTGCGTATAGACGAGCGCGACCACCGGCCCCTCCGACACCTCGTCGAGCGCAGCCTTCGCCTCAGCGGCGCGCGCGGGGCTCATCCCGACGTCCACCACGACCCGGCCCGCGTCCGTCTCGACCACGACCGTGTTCGCCAGGTCGAAGCCGATCGCCACCCAGATCCGCTCGTTCACCTGTTCGACCCGAGGCTCTCCGATGGCCTCGCGGCAGTGCGCCTCGAGGTCGGGGGGCGGAACAGCCTCCGGCGCCGGGGGGTCGGAGCAGGCCAGGAGCAACCACATCGCGCCGAGGATACTCAGGCCCCATGACGCACCTGCTCATCGCCCTCGCCCTCGCCGACGACGCCGGCGACGCCCTGCTCGCCCAGGTCGACGAAGCCCTCGCCGCCGGAGACGACGCGCACCTCGTCCTGGACATCACCGTCGTCGACAAGAAAGGCGTCGAGGCCGAGCGCACCCTCGAGGTCTGGCAGAAGGGCGGGGACAAGCGCCTCGTCCGCTACACCGAGCCGGCTCGCCTGGCCGGGATCGGCCTGCTCGTGCCCGAGGGCGACACGGTCTACGTCTACCTGCCGGCCTACGGTCGGGCGAAGCGGGTCGTCGGCTCTCAGCGCAGCGACGCCTTCATGGGCACGGACTTCAGCATCGACGACCTCTCCCGGCTGTCCTGGTCCGAGGAGTACAGCGCCACGAGCGCGGAGGGCTGCCTGAGCCTGACCCCCGAGGACGCCAAGCAGCACGAGCACGCCTCGGTGAAGCTCTGCACCCGCGCCGACGACCACCTACCGACCGAGATCGTCTACCTCGACGCGGCGGGGCAGCCCCTCCGCACGGTGACGCTCACGGAGTTCAAGGACATCGGCCCGCGCTGGATGGCGCACAGCCTGGCCGTCGTCGACCACGCCGAGGGGACCTCGACCCGCGCGATCGTCACCTCGGTCGAGGTCGATCAGGGTCTGGACGACGAGCTCTTCACGCTGACGACGCTGACACGCTGACGAAGCTCCGCTCCGGGAGGAGCACCGCAGTCAGCCCGCCGCTGTCTCCCCAGGTCCCCGCGCCCGTGTCCACGGCGATGCAGTGGCCGTGGTCCTCGGGCGACGTCAGCGGCACGTGGCCCATGATCACCGGGGCCTCGGCCTCGACGCAGGCGCGTGGAAGGCACTTGCCCCAGCACATGCGGGGCCCGTACTTGCGCACAGCCCACTCGACGCGGCCCTCGACCGCCTCGGGGAAGCGCAGCTGGCGCAGGAGCCCGGCGTGCACGACCCAGAAGTCCCGCCCCGCTACCTCGATGGAAAGGGCCAGAGGCAGGGAGTCCAACCAGCCCGCGTGGTCATTGGGCACGCGCCAGCGAGCCGCCTCGAGCTCGGCGAAGGTCCCCGTGGCGCCGTAGCTCTCCAGGGTCGCTCGGCCGCCCATCGCGGGGTGCAGCGCGAAGTCGTCCAGACCCCGTCCGCAGGCCCAGTCGCGCAGCCACAGGTCGTGGTTCCCCAGCACCCCGCGCGCGTCCACGGCGATGAGCTGATCGATCACGTTGCGGGTGTCCGGGCCCCGGTCGCAGACGTCGCCGGCGACCACGATGGCGCGATCCTCGAGCTTCGCGAGGAGCCGGCGCAGGAGCTGCGCCGACCCGTGGATGTCTCCGATGACCGCGGCGCGGTCTCCCAGCGTCGCGCGCTGGATCAGCTCGGCCAGAACTTCCTCCACGGCTTCGCGAAGCGCAGGGGTCCGAGGAACCGCCAGCCCACGAGCAGCAGGAGGATGTACACGGCCAGGATCCCGACCGCCAGCCCGATGCTTCCCCAGTAGTTGTGCTCGAAGCCCGCGATGGGGATCGGCAGCACCACGATCAGCAGCGGGATGCTCAGCACCAGCGCCCCCGCGGCGCCGAGGACCACGTTGGCGGGCACCGGTCCCTTCATCTCCGGGTCCATGATGCGGAGCAGCGCCAGGCCGGTCGGGAGGGTCCCGGTCGCCGCGCCGAACATCACCACCGCGTGCTGGAAGGGGGCGCTCGGGAAGGCCCGGCGAGCCAGCCAGATACAGGACAGGAGCGTGGCTCCGCCGCCCAGGCTCGTGAGCACCAGGATGGGGACCAGGTTGGCCCGGAAGACCGTCAGGCTGACCGCGGCGATGGCCGAGCAGGTGACGACATCGACGGTGGTACCGGAGATGCGCCCGAGCAGCGCGTCGTCCAGCTGGTGCTTGGGGACGAGCCGGTCGAGCACCCGCCTCGCACCGAGGGCCAGGAAGGTGCCGACGATGAAGTGGAAGCCCCAGACCATCGCGGCGAACTGCGGCTTGTCGACCAGGAGCGCGGCCAGTCCGTAGAGGATCCCGTAGGTGGCCAGGTAGATGAGGCCGATCCAGATGGCCTGGGTCGAGAGCAGCTCCAGGGCACCGGGTCCCGGCGGGGGCACCTCGCGCTTCTCCTGCTCGATGGCGGCGGCGTCTGCGGCGGTCCCCGGATCGGCCGCCCAGCCCTTCTTGCGGCCCCAAGCGACCAGCGGCACGCCGATGAACACCGCCCACGCGAAGCCCATCGCGGCCACGATCAGGCCCACGTCGCCGCCGTCCACGAAGCCCGAGGCCTCCCAACTTCTGCCAAGTGACAAGGCCTGGCCGGGCCCCTGGTTGAAGCCCAGGGGGAGCATGAGTCCCATACCGGGGTGCATGCGCTCGACCGCGAAGGCGGAGAAGGCGAGCACCACCAGGAGCCCGACCAGGCCCTGCAGCACAGCAAAGAAGGGGATGGCGAAGGCGACGGACTTGGCGCCGCCAGCGCCCTTTCCGCGCGCCGGGCTCTGCAGCCCGACCGCGATGAAGACCAGCGCAAGCCCGTGGTAGACGAAGCTCTCGAGGGTCTCGGGGTTGAAGGGAACGACCGCGAGCGCCGTCGGCCCGCAGATCAGGCCGATGAAGCCGGCGACCATCGAGTCCGGCACGCCGAGCTTGCGCAGCGGCGGCAGGATCTTCCGCAGGGTCGCGGCGGCGAAGAGCAGGGCGGCGATGAGCAGGGCGTCGACGACGAGGCCGCTCTCCCAGAAGGCCACTACAGCTCCTCGAGCATGGCGTTCGCGAGCTTCACGTGCTTGCGCGTCGAGGGCGGATCGCCGCTGGACGCGGGGTCCTGGGCCGCGGCCTTCTCGGCGTACTCGCGGGCCTTGGTGTCGTCGCCGTCCTGCTTGTAGACGTCCGCCAGGTAGTAGAGGTTGATCGCAAAGTCGTCGTCCGCCTCGATGGACTTCAACAGGTTGGCCTCGGCGGCGTCGAGGTCCTGGAGCGGCCACGGCAGGTTCGTGTAGAACCGCCCCAGGGCCCGGTAGGGACCCCCGTGGTCGTGGGCGCCGTCGATCTTGATGGCCTTGGTGGCGTTGTCCTTGAACTCGTCCGCCAGGCCCTCCTTGACGGCGTTCATGATCCCGGAGCCCTGGCTGTAGGCGCCGATCGACGCGGCGGCCCAGTACCACCCCTCGACCTTGCCCGGCTCGAGCTTCTTGGCGGCCTCGGCTTCGTCCCAGGCCTTCTTGCCCCACTCCGCCTTCTTGGCCCCCGACTTGCTGCCCGCCTTCCAGTAGTAGAAGCGCGCCAGCTGCCAGCGGACCTCGTAGTCGTCGGGGTTCGCGGTCTTGGCTGCCTCGAGGAGCGCGATGGCCTCGTCCGTGTGGCCACCCCAGTCACGCTGCGCCCACAGGGTGTTGATCCCCTTGGAGTCGATCGACGCGGCCTCCTCCGCAGAGGCGGTGGAGACGAGGGGCTCGGTAAAGAGCAGGAGCGACAGCAGGATCATGGGGTTCTCCGGGGCTTCGCGAGCATACGCTTCAAGGGCTGTGCCGGAGTCGCCGGACCGGATTCCGGCGACTTGGGGGAACCGATCGTCGCCGCGCGGTGACAGCTGTCTACGATGCTCGCCATGTGGTCCCTCTTCGCCTGCAAGGCCCCCGTCCCTCCGGTCGAGCCCGTCGAGGCCCCCAGCGCCGAGGAGCTCCTGGATCGCCTCGGCGAGGGCGCCGACACGCGCACGGAGCGTTCGCTGCGTTGGACGGTCCGGGTCCAGGACCTGGAGGGCAGCCTCGTCGAGACCTGGACCGGCGGCGACTACTCCTCGTGGATGCACCTGCCCGGCCTGAGCTTCGGGACCGGCCTCGTCGACGGCGAAGGCTGGGAGAAGCGCCCGACCTGGGGCCGGATCTTCGGGCCTCGGCTGGAGCAGCTCGAGGCGACGGCCGACCCGACCAGGACCTGGCGCGACGACGTCGAGACCGCCGTGGTCGTCGGGGTCGAGGAGCCGGGCTGGCACCTCCGCGTCCAGATGGTCTGGGGCATCGAGGAGCACTGGTGGATCGACCCCGAGAGCTTCCAGATGAACCGCGCCGAGGAGCGCCACCCCCAGCTCGAGCCGCACATCACGGTCTTCGAGGACTACCGGGACGGCACCGCCCACCGCATCCTCTCCGGCGCGCATCCCCTGGTCTTCGAGGTGCTCCTCGACGAGGACGACGCGCCGATCGAGCCCCCGACCTTCCCGGTCGAGCTCGCGCTGGACGAGGTCGTGGAGTTCCCGCTCAACGACATGCAGACCGTGATCCAGGTCGGCGACCGCTGGGCGAACGTGCACGTGGACACCGGGTCATCGCTGACGCTGTTGCCCACCGGACCCGAGGGCGGCCTGATCGAGCTGGCCTCGACGCCGGGGGGACGCACCGCCTTCCGACAGGTGGACATCGAGGCGTCCAAGCCTCTCCCGCTGGGCGGCATCGCCATCCTGGAGGGCTCGCCCCTGTCACTGCTGGGTCAGGACGTGCTGACGCGCGGCATCGCCCACTTCGGCGAGCACATGCTGCGGCTCCACCCCTTCGACGCCTTCGAGACGGATCTCACCGCCGTGCCGATGCACCTGAACCGGGACGGTCAGTGGCTGGTCGACGTCGGCGCCGGCGAGGTGCGCTTCCCCGCCCTCTTCGACACCGGCAACCCCCAGACCGTCATCAACCGGCGCGCCGCAGCCGAGCTCGGCATCGCCGTGGACGACCCGCGCTTGGTGCGTTCCGGGAGCCTCGCCGGCCTGGAGGGTCGCCCGGTCCCGGCCTACGCGATCACGATCCCGGAGCTGTGGATCGGCGAGGTGCTCGTCGCCACGGACACGGAGATCCTGGTTGCCGAGCTCCCCGGAGTGAACGCCCTCGCGCCAGGCGCCGCCGGGGTCGTCGGCCTGGCGCAGATGCCGCGGCCCTTCGCTACGGATCCGCGGGGGAGCCTGTACCTGCCGGATCCAGCACCGCGACGAAGCGCTCCGCCCGCCTCGGATCCGTGAGGGCCAGGCGTCCCGGGCGTGCCGCCTCCGAGACGTGCACCACCCGAAACACACCCGTCTTTCCGAGCGCCCGCGCGACGTGCCCCATGGTCGTGCGCGGGTTGACCTCGACGACCTCGCGCAAGGCCAGGCCCTCAGCCGTCCGGTGGATGAGTCCGTCGATCCCCCACAGGCCCTCGAGCGCGATCTCGCCGCCGAGGCGGGCGTAGATCGAACGCACGTCGGACTCGCCGAGGAAGCGTCGGAGCTCGGGGTCCAGGCCGGAGAATGGATGGCCGACGACCTGGCCCCGCCACCGTCCGCCGGGGCCCACGAGGGGCCGGCTCAGGCCCAGCAGCCTGGAACCACGGTAGAGCGCGCTCAGGTCCGCCACGCGAGCCAGCAGCGGCTCGGCGTTGATCCGACCCTGGCGACGCAGCCAGCCCTGGGTGGACGCGTCGACGGCGCCCTCGACGAAGCGCAGCCCCCGACCGGTCGAGGACAGCTCGGACTTGAAGACCCAGCCACCGCCTGAGCGGACGAGGGCATGGGCCTGTTCGCCGTCGACGACCTGGGCGCCCGTGTACCGGCTCCAGGCGGACCGCGGATAGGCCGCGTCCCGCTCGAGGCCACCTCCGAGCAGCGCTCGACTCTCGGGGGTGTGGGCGAAGGGCGAGAAGCCAGCGACACGCTCGGGCACCTGGGTGACGAACTGCGGGATCCCGAATCCCAGATCACGAAGATCGTTCAGGAATCCAGGGTCCGGCGGCTCCGAGACCAGCACCGCGTCGTCCGGACCCGCCAGGAACATCGGCAAGGTCTCCAGGTCCCGTCGCAGGGTCCGCGTGATCGCGTCGATCTCCGCCCCGGCGACCGTCGGCTCGCTCCCCGGGTTGAACCAGTGCACCCGCGGGTGCCGCCCCTTGCTCGCGCCGAAGACCCGAACGCGACGCACGAAGTCCTCGTCCAGGCCGGCCTCACGGCGGGCCTCGGCGGAGAAGCCCCTGCCCCGCGCCCGCGCCGGGGTGAGCGGGGGCTCCAGCGCCGCGGCATAGGCCTCCCAGTCCGAGGTTCCATCCGGCTTCCAGCGGCGATGCCAGCTCAGCGCGTGGGCGACGTGGCGGACCTCGTCCTCGTACACCTCGCGCAGGACCGCTTCGGTCGCCACGTCCCCGATGCGCGCGAAGGCCGCGCCGTAGTGAAGGCAGTAGTCCAGGTTGGCCTGCTCGAAGGTCAGGCCCATGCCCGCCGCGAAGGCCGCGGGGTTCGCCGCGCCGGCCAGCACCGACCAGAAGAAGGCGCTGGGCGCCCGATCGCCGAAGGCCACGCCGAACTGCTCCATGCGCTCCAGGTAGGCACGCATGTGGCGCTGCTCGTCGAGCATCGTCTGCGCCAGGCTCCTGCGCCAGCCCGGATCGGCGTCCGGGAAGCGCAACAGCATCAACGCCATCAGCTCCAGCGCGAGCAGCTCGTGGTTTGCGAAGAAGTGGAGCACGGCACCGGCGACGTCGGGCGTCTCCAGCTGCGCCAGGCCGGGAAAGGGGCTCCGCGCGCGCTCGACATCGAGCCTCAGCGCCTCGGGGCGGGCCGGCCAGGCGACCTCCCTGGCGGGACCCGGAGCCCGATCGCTCAGGGTGTCGGCGCCCAGGAGCTTGTCCTCGAGCCGCTCCGAGCGCAGCACCCGCTCGGCCAGTTCGCGAAGCTCCACGCGCGGGAGTCTACGATCGCGCCGTGCTGGCCTTCCTTCTCCACGCAGCTCAGGCCGAGGTCGTCGAGGCCCCCGTCCCCGACTGGGTGGTCCCGATCGACGTGGGGGTCGACGTCCCTCCTCCGACCGGCGCCTCGCTGGCCGCCATGCAGTTCCTGCTCTGCGACGACCAGACCTGGCTGCACGACGACGGGGGGGCGTCCCGCTACGTCCGGCGCGCCTACCGGATCGTGACGCACGAGGGGCTGGAGAGCGGCGGGCGCGTCGAGATCGCCTTCGACCCGGACACCGAGGACATCGCGCTGCATGACGTGTCCGTCTACCGCGACGGCCACTGGTCCGACCGCCTCGAGGACGCCCACACGGCGCTCATCCAGCCCGAGGCCGACCTGTGGCAGGGCCTGCTCTCGGGCCGCCGGAACTTCGTCATGCTGGTGGCGCAGCTCGCGGTCGGCGACGTGGTCCGGTACGCCTACACGATCCGGACCCACGACCCGGTCTTCGACGGCCACTACTTCGACTCCTACGCCATGGGCTGGTCGGACAAGGTGGCCGAGCGCTACCTCCTGATCCGGACGACGCCGGACCGCCCCCTCGCGGTCCGCGCGCACGGCGTCAGCCCCGGCGTCACGGCCGACGAGACCCTTTGGAACTGGCACCTGAGGGACGTGCCGTCGTGGCCTGTTCTCTACGGCGTGCCCGCCGAGGTCCTGGGCGCACCCTTCGTGCAGGCCTCTGAATACCGCACCTGGTCCGAGGTCGTGGACTGGGCCGTGCCGCTCTATGAGCTGAACGATCTCGGTGGGTTGTCGGATGTTGTCTGGGATCTCGAGCAGAGCGGACGGGACTACGAGACCGCAGCGCTGGACTTCGTTCAGGACGAGATCCGCTACCTCGGCCTCGAGCTCGGCGAGGGCAGCCACGTGCCTCGACAGCCGGGCGCCGTGCTCGGCAATCGCTACGGGGACTGCAAGGACAAGACGCTCCTGTTCATCGCGCTGCTCCGCGAGGCCGGCATCCAGGCCTGGCCGGCCCTGGTCAGCTCGGAGGGGCACCCGATCGACACCTGGGCTCCCTCGCCGGGGGCCTTCGACCACGTCATCGTCTACGTCGAGGACGCTCAAGGCGGCCACTGGGTCGACCCGACCTACCGCCTTCAAGGCGGCGCGGCGGACCAGCGTCACACGCCCTCCTATGGCAAGGCGCTCCTGGTGCGCCCCGGCGAGGGCTGGCTCGTCGACGTCGCGCCGGCCCGCGTGGGCCGCTCCGAGGTGACGTGGCACTACACGGTCGACGCGATGCTGTCTCCCACGCTGGAGACCACGACCGTCGCCCACGGGATGCGCGCAGACAACCTGCGCAGTTGGTTCGCCTCGACCTCCCAGGACGCGCTGTCCGAGCAGCTCCGTGCCCAGCTCGAGCGCTCCGGCGAGAGCCTGATCCCCCTGGATCCGCCAGGGGTCGTCGACGACCGGGAAGGCAACGTCGTCGAGCTGAAGGAGAGCTACCGCGTCGTCGGCGCCTGGCAACCCGACCTCGACGGGGCTGGCGAGATCTTCCCCTTGTACGAGCTGGCCCTCTTCAACGCCCTGCCGTACCCGGAGCCGAACCGCATGGTCCAGCTGGCCCTCCCGCTGGGACTCGACGAGCAGGACACGGTGATCCTGGACGTCCCGGACGACTGGGTCTTCGAGGACCGCACCGGAGAGGTGGAGAACGAGTGGTTCCGCTTCACCGTAGAGACCCACATCGGCCACGCTCGAGTCCGAGAGACCACGCGGCTCCAGGTCCTCTCCGATCGCGTCGACGTGCACGATCTCGCCGCCTACCAGGCCGCCGTGGACGAGGTCTGGGCTTGGTCCGGCTACACGCTCACGCGGGACGCCGGCTACGGCTGGGATCGCCCAGGCTTCGCCGAGGGCTTCGGCTGGGGCCTGGGCATCGCGCTCGGGATCTTCTTCCCTGCCGGCCTGGGCATGGGCCTGCTCGCAGCGGTGGTCCTCCGACGACGCCGGACATGAAGCGTCGCTTCGCTCTCGCCGCCGCGCTGGTGGCGATCCTCTGGGCCGCCTGGCCCGTCCCGCCGCTTCCCGAGGTCCCCCTGGCGCCGCGCGTGCTCGACCGCCACGGCGCCACCCTTGCCGAGTGGCCAGGACCCGGCGAGGTCGCGACGCTGCCGGCCCGGGTGGAGACCGCGCTGTTGGCCGCCGAGGACCACCGCTTCCGCTACCACCCGGGGATCGACCCCATCGGGATCGTCCGAGCGGCGCGAGAGAACCTCCAAGAGGGCAAGATCGTTCAGGGAGGGAGCACGATCACCCAGCAGCTCGTGCGAACGGTCCGACCTCGTCCCGCCGGTCTGAAGGGCAAGCTCTGGGAGGCCTCCGAGGCCCTCCGCCTGGAGCTCCGGCTGAGCAAGGATGAGGTGCTCTCGGCGTGGGCCAACCGCGTCTACTTCGGACACGGCGCCTGGGGCATCGACGCGGCCGCCCAGGTCTACTTCGACAAGGAGACCGCTCACCTCTCTCTGGCCGAAGCGGCCCTGCTGGCGGCCCTCCCCCGGCGCCCGAGCGCTCTGGACCCCTGGATCGCTCCGGAGGCTGCGATGGCTGCCCGAGAGCGGGTCCTGGACCGGATCGAGGCGCTCGGTACCGCCGACTCGGACGAGCTCGAGATCGCCCGCGCGGAGCCGCTCACGCTGCGCCGAGAGGCCCCCTACGGCCACGCGCCCCACTTCGTCCGCACGCTCTCGCTCGACGCCGGGGACAACCCGACCTCGCTGGACCTCGACCTGCAGCTCGAGGTCGAGGGCATCGTGCGCTCGACCCTGGACGAGCTGGACGGTCGAAACGTCGACCACGCCGCGGTGCTGGTCGTGGAGCGCCGGACGGGAGACCCGCTCGCCTGGGTCGGCTCGGCGGACTGGGAGGCCGACGACGGCCAGGTGGACGGCGTCCTGGCGGCGCGAAGTCCGGGCTCGGCGCTGAAGCCCTTCGTCTACTGGTTGGCCCTGGAAATGCAAACGATCACGATGGCTTCCATCGTGATGGACACCCCTGGAAGCTGGGGAACGACGCACGGAACGTGGGCCCCGGCGAACTACGACGCCTCCTTCTACGGCCCGATCCGCGCCCGCGAGGCCCTGGCCTGCAGCCGCAACCTGCCCGCCGTCCGCGTGCTCGAACAGGTGGGCGTCGCGAACCTCCATCGGCGGCTCGAGGAGCTCGGCGTCACCACGCTCACCGAGCGCCCCGATCACTACGGCCTGGCCCTCTCCCTCGGAGACGGCGAGGTCCGCCTGGACGAGCTCGTCGAGGCCTACCGCCGCATGGCCGAGGGCGTCGTCGGCGACCCTGCGGCCGCCGCGCTGGTGCTCGATGTCCTCGACGATCCGGACGCGCGTGCTCGGGCCTTCGGCGTCGACTCCGTGCTGGAGCCCGACTTCCCCCTCGCGGCGAAGACCGGAACGAGCGCCGGCTGGAGAGACAACTGGGCCGTCGGCGTCACCCCGGTCCACGTCATCGGCGTGTGGGTCGGAAACTTCGACGGCTCTCCGATGGTCGATGTCAGCGGCATCACCGGCGCCGGGCCGATCCTGCGTCAAGTTGCGGAGATCGTATCGGAACCCGGGCCGATGGACTTCGGGCACCCCTCCCTGGTGGCCGGCCCCATCTGCCCCGAGACCGGACTTCGGCGAGGCGACGCCTGCCCGCTCGGCATGAAGGAGCAGTTCCTCGCGGGCACCGCCCCGACCGAGACCTGCAGCCATGACGAGCGCTCCGCTCCGCTGCTGATCAGCCCGGAAGATGGCACCACCTGGTGCCTCGACCCGGCCCGGTCGCCGGAGCAGCAGGCCATCCCCCTGCGCGCGCTCGCCGCCCGCGAGGCCGAGGTCTCGTGGCTCGTCGATGGGGTCGAGGTCGCCCAGGGCGAAGCGGCGCGTTGGGTGCCCACCTCGGGTGCGCACAGGGTGACCCTCCGGGTGGACGGGGTCGAAGTCGGCCGCTCAGCGATCCACGTCGGCCCGTGATGCCCGGACCCGCTCCGCGTCCTCCTGCCGGCCAATCGCGAGGTACTGGCTCTCCGCCAAGGCGAGGCAGCGCTCGCGGAGGTCTCCCTCGCTGACCGCGGCGGCCCGCTCACAGGCCTCGGCCACGTCGTATTCGCCCACCCCGAGCTCCTCGAGCACGTCGGTGGCGAGCCGGAGCTGGGCGTCGGCCTCCTCCAGGCGCCCGAGGGCGACGGAGCAGGGCACGATCAGGCCCGCGCAGACAGCCTCGAGGCCTCGACGCCTCTGGTGGCGGACGCGCTCCTGGACCTCGAGCAGCGTGTCCCTCGCCTGCACGTAGTTGCCCCGCTGGCTGTACAGCAGGCCCAGGTTGAGGCGCACGACCAGGGCCCGTCCAAGACCCGCCCGACGCAGGATCCGCCAGGCCTCCTCGAACTCCGCTTCGGCGCGGTCGAGGTCCCCTTGCAAGCGGTACATCTCCGCCAGGGCGGCGCGGGCCGTGGCGGACTCCATGTGCAGGCCGGCGTCGATGAACATGCGCAGCGCCTTGTCGATGCACTGCTCGGCGTACTCCAGGTCGCCGGACACTCCGGCGACGCTCCCGCAGGACATCCACGCGGAGCCGACCGAGCGCGGGCTTCCACCGACGGCGACGAGCTGCTCACG
>Ga0114933_10005316_pt1 | contig 11732 bp, 11 predicted proteins | sample 4SBtaG_FD_89691 | JGI IMG/M metagenome (GOLD analysis project Ga0114933, IMG submission 89691) | Deep subsurface microbial communities from Kolumbo volcano to uncover new lineages of life (NeLLi) - 4SBTROV12_W25 metaG | ecosystem: Environmental > Aquatic > Marine > Volcanic | place: Kolumbo... | reverse complement strand
TTTGATGAAATAATTAAAAAAAAGGCAAACGAATTTAATTATTATGCAAAATTAGATTTTAATAAAACAAATATTCATCTTAACCCTACTAAACTAAATTTGATTGTTAAATTAAAAGATCCGAAAATTTTAATAAAAAATGATAACATAAAATTATATAAATTAGATCTATTTCTATCAATTAAATCACTTTTTAGCTCTGACTTTTTATTAAAGAAAGCGATCATTGCATTTGAAGAAAATGATATAAAAGATTTAACAAAAATTTCAAATATTTTTCTTCCAAAATTTATTAATAAAAAATTAAATAAGATATTTAATAAAGGAAAATTAGAAGGTGAATTTGTAGTTCCGTTTACATCTATTGGAAAAATTGGTGAAGATTATTATTTTTCTGGGAAAATTAATAATGCAACAATTAATTTAACTCAAGAATACGCAATAAAAAATTTAACAACAGAAATTAATCATACAAAAATCAAAGGTATTAACAGCTTTAAGTCAACTATTAGACAAGGACAATTTTTTGATCTTGATCTTGGTGATAGCGTAATTAATGTAAAACGTAATAAAGTTTCTACTGATATAGAAAGTATCTTAAAAACTAAAGGTAAATTTGATTCTACACAAATCAAAAAATTACTTAATATATTAAAGTTAGACGTAAAAGCACTAAATGAAATAAGCGGAACAGTAGATTTAAAAACAAATATTAATTTTTCACTAATTAAAAATTTTAAAATAAAAGATTTATCATATCTAGTGAATGGAAATATAAATAATTTAGATCTCGTAACAGAAAAGAATAAATTAATTACAGGATTTTTACCTGATTATAAATCAAAATTTTCTTTAAAAAATACAAATATAACCGTAACAAATTCAAAAAAAAATCAAACATTAGAGTTAAATGGTTTTGTTAAAATAAATGATAATTTTGATAACTTTGAAATTAAGCAAAATTTCAATACTAATAAAAAAATATTTAATATTAATGGACTAATAAATTTGACAAGTTCTAAAATTAAATTATCACAATTAAATTATAAAAAAGACAAAGGAATACCGTCAGAGGTTAATTTTGATTTAAATTTTATTTCTAATAAATACTATAATATTAATACTTTTAATTATTCTGATACAAAAAGTTTATTAAAATTAAATAATATAAAATTAGATAAAGATTTTCAGATAAAAGACTTTAAAGAAATAAAAATAAAAACTTTTAATAATAAAATTAAAAATAATGATTTTTCAATAATTAAAAAAAACAATATTATAATTAATGGTGATGTTTATGATGCCGCGCCTTTGTTGAAATCACTTTATAAAAAAAATAATGGTAATTTGTTAAGTAAAAATATTAGTAACGATATTAATATCAATTTTAATAAAACAATAACCGGAACAAATGATGATTTAAAAAATTTGTCTGCTATTGCATCACTCAAAAAAGGCAAATTTAACAAATTAAGTTTAAAAGGTAATTTTTCTGAAAATGAAATTATAGAAATGTCTATTTACCAAATTGATAAAGATAAAAAAACACTTCATCTTATTTCAGATAGAGCAAGACCTTTTATAAAAAACTTTGACTTTGTTAAAGGTTTTGAAGGAGGTAAATTAGAATATGAAACAATTACATCTCAAGAAATATCTAATTCGAATTTAATTATTACAGATTTTAAAGTATCAAAAGTCCCAGCTTTAGCACAATTGTTAACTTTAGCTTCATTGCAAGGTATAGCAGACACATTAAGTGGAGAGGGTATACGTTTTGATTCTTTCGAAATGAAATCAAATTCGAAAGAAAATGTTTTAAATATTGAAGATGCTTTAGCTATGGGACCTGCTGTTTCTATATTATTAAGTGGATATGTTGACAAAGGTAATATTGTTAGTTTGCGTGGAACTTTAGTTCCGGCAACAAAACTTAACTCCATAATATCATCAATTCCTGTTGTTGGAGAAATTTTGGTTGGAAAAAAAACAGGTGAAGGTGTTGTCGGTGTAAGTTTTAAAATGAAAGGCCCTCCGAAAGATATTAAAACTACAGTAAATCCTATAAAGACATTAACGCCAAGATTTATTGTGAGAGCTTTTGAAAAAATGAAAAAAGAAAAAAAGAAAAAAATTAAATAATTTTAACAATTACATGCTGTTTTTTTCCGTGAGATACTTTTAGATTTTTATTTTCATCAAAGTCATTTAAATTAATTAATTTATTTTCATCATCAGCAATTTTATTATTAATTTTTAAACCTTTATTTTTAATCATTCTCCTTATTTCACTTTTTGAATTTCCTAGCTTTGTTTGAAGAACTAAATCTAAAATATTTATACCATTATTTGACATTTTTATTTTGATTATAGGTAGACTTTTTCCAATAGTTTTATCTTTAAATGTTTTGATTGCCGTCAATTCGGAATCTTTCGATAATTTTGCTCCATGTAGCATCTCCGTAGTTTTATTGGCTAGAATAATTTTTAATTTATTTATATCTTGATTATTATTTTTTAAATTATCTATTTCATCTAGATTTAAATCTGTAAATAATTTTAAAAATTTAATTACATCTTTATCTTCTGTATTTCTCCAATATTGCCAATATTCATATGGAGTAAGCATTTTTTTATTTAGCCAAATTGCACCCTTTTCAGTTTTTCCCATTTTAGCACCTGAAGAAATAGTCAATAATGGAGTAGTTAAACCATGAGCCGTCTTTTTAGCTTTTCTTTTTATTAAATCAGTTCCATTTACAATATTTCCCCATTGATCTGATCCACCAATCTGCAACATACAATCATATTTATTATTTAATTGATAAAAATCATAAGCTTGAAGCATCATATAGTTAAATTCCATGTAACTTAAAGATTGTTCTCTTTCCAAACGCAATTTAACACTATCGAAACTAAGCATTTTATTTATGGTAAAATGTTTACCAACTTCTCTTAAAAAATTAATATAATTTAATTTACTTAACCAATTATAATTATTAACAAAAATAGGTTTTGTTTTCTTATTTTTAGAATTTAAAAATATTTTAAATACATTTTTAATACTTTTTATATTTTTGTCGATTTCTTTTTTATCAATAATTTTTCGAGTTTCTTCTTTACCAGAGGGATCACCAATTAATGTTGTTCCTCCACCAAGTAAAACTATTGGTTGGTGTCCATATTTTTGAAGAAGTCTTAAACACATGATTTGCATGAGGCTACCAACATGTAAGCTAGGCGCGGTACAATCAAAGCCGATATAGGCTTTTATTTTATTTGTAGATAAGAGCTCATTCAATTCAGTTTCATTTGTACACTGATTAAAATAACCTCTTTTATGAAATTCTTTTAGAAATGTTTCTTGCATGAATTTTTAAGCTTCTTTAGAACTAATATACAAGATTTTTTTTAAATTAAATATATTTATGAATAAATACTTCTATAGTTTAGGCTTAATGAGCGGCACATCTGGGGATGGAGTTGATGCATCTGTAATATATTCAGATGGTTATGAAGAATATAAGGTAATTTTAGACAAGTATTTTAAGTATGACAAAAATATATATGAAAAAATTCATAATATTAAAAGTCAAATAAATAACCCTAAAGATCTAGATAAATATTCTGATGATCTAAAAGAAATAGAGAGGGAAATTACATTATTTCACAGCAAGGCGATTTTAGAAATTAGCAAAGATTTAAGTGAAAATATAGATATTATAAGTTTTCACGGACAAACAATTTTTCATGATGCTAGTATTAAGTTATCTAAGCAGCTAGGAGATGGAAAACTTTTATCACAACTTATAAAAAAAACAATTATTTATAATTTTAGGGAGAATGATTTGAATCACGGGGGTCAGGGAGCACCTTTAACTCCAATATTTCACAATCTATTAGCAAACAAACTTAAAATTAAACCTGCTACGTTTTTAAATTTAGGTGGTATAGCAAATGTAACTAAAATAAATGAAGATAATTCATTTTTTGCCTCTGACATTGGACCAGGTATGTGCTTAATAGATGAATGGATAAGAACTAATTCCAATTATCAGTACGACGACGGAGTGATCGGCAAATCTGGTAATATAAATAAATTAATTTTAGAACAAGCATTAGATAATTTAGAGCAAGAAAATAAGACAAAATTTAAAGAAAATTTATATAAATTTAAAAAACCAGTATCTTTTGATACAAAAGATTTTAGTGTAGCTTTTGTTCGTGGTTTGTCTTTAAAAGATGGAGCAGCAACTTTAACTGAATATACTGTAAAAAATATAGTTTCATCTCTAAACTTTTTAAAACTTCAAAAAGATAATATTGTTTTATGCGGCGGGGGTAGAAAAAACAAATTTTTAATAGATTGTTTAAAAAGGCATAATATTTCATTAAAATTTGTAGATGAGTATGGAATTGATGGTGATTTTATAGAATCACAAGCTTTCGCTTACTTAGGTATAAGATCTTATCTAAGACTTCCAATTTCCTTTCCAAAAACGACAGGAGTAAATAAACCTTGTTTAGGTGGAGATATTATAAAAAATTAAACTATAGTTACTTTATCTTTAATATAATTTGATATTGAGGTAGTTAATTCTTTTTCTTTTCCCTTAAAAAAATGGTTTGCATTTGTTATTGCGTCAAATTTTACATCTATATTTTTTTGAAGACTTAATCTTTTTTTTAAATTCAATAAGCTTTCTATTTGAACAAGCTCATCATTTTTTCCATATAAAACTAATCCAGATATAGGGCAAGGAGCTAAAAAAGTAAAATCATAAACATTTGGCTGGGGAGAAATTGCGATAAATTTATTTACTTCAGGTCTTCTCATTATCAGTTGCATACATATTAAAGCGCCAAAAGAAAAACCTGAAACCCAGCATTGACTATATCCTGGATTTTCTTTTTCAATCCAATCTAATGCCGCTGCAGCGTCTGATAGTTCTCCTTGTCCATTATCAAATACTCCATCACTTTTTTCTACACCTCTGAAATTAATTCTTATTACTGAAAATCTATTCTTATAAAAACAATTATAAGTTTCATAAACTATTCTATTATTCATTGTTCCTCCATATTGCGGATGTGGTTGTAAAACCAATGCTACAGGCGCGCCTTGTTGTCTACTTTTAAAATATTTTGCTTGAATTCTACCGCTTGGTCCAGGAATAAATATTTCTTTATTTTCGATATTCATAATTTCTTTGGTAATGATAACTATTTTCAAAAAAGATTAGTTTTATATCACGTTTATCTTGCGACGATTTTATTTATTTTATATACTTGACCTTTTTAGTAGGAATCTTTAAATAAAGCCTATAATTTATAGATAATTTAATATGAAACTTACAAGTAAAGGAAGATACGCAGTAATGGCGATGGCAGATTTAGCTAGGGTAAATCGGAATAAACCGACAAGTCTATCTGAAATTTCTTTAAGACAAGGAATATCAATATCTTTTTTAGAGCAAATTTTTTTAAAATTAAAAAAAAATAATTTAGTTAATAGTCTGCGTGGTCCGTCAGGAGGTTATCAGCTATCTAAATCACCAGCAGAAATAAGGTTATCAAGTATAATTAAAGCAGTAGATGAAAAAGTAGAAACTGTAGGATGTAAAAAAGAATCTAAAAAAGGATGCACTGGAAAATCTGTGAAATGTATTACACATAATTTATGGGATGATCTAGAAAACCATATTAACAGTTTTTTTGAAAAAAATACTTTAAACGATATTATTTTTAAAGTGACAAAAGATAAACAGAAAGAGTTGAATTAATGAAACAGCAAGAATTAGAAAAATCTAAAGAATATAAGTATGGATTTTCTACAGATATTGAAAGCATTAAAGCTCCAAAAGGATTAAATGAGGAAGTGATTAAATTTATTTCAAATATAAAAAAAGAGCCGAAGTGGATGTTAGATTGGAGATTAAAAGCTTTTGAAAGATTAAAAAATATAAAAGAACCAGACTGGCAAAAACCTAAATACCCAAAGATTGATTATCAAGATTTATATTATTATTCTGCTCCTAAAAGCGCTACTAATAAACCTAAAAGTTTAGATGAAGTTGACCCTAAATTAATCGAGACGTATAAAAAACTAGGAATACCTCTTAAAGAACAAAAAAGGCTAAGTGGTATAGCAGTTGACGCCGTTTTTGATTCTGTTTCAGTCGCAACAACTTTTAAAGATGAACTTACAAAAAAAGGAATTATTTTTTGTCCTATTTCTGAAGCAATTCGTAATCACCCTGATTTAGTTAAAAAATATTTAGGATCTGTTATACCAATCACAGATCATTATTTTGCAACACTAAATTCAGCTGTATTTACAGATGGGTCGTTTGTATATATTCCTGAAGGTGTAAGATGTCCTATGGAGCTTTCTACATATTTTGGAATCAATGCATCAGAAACTGGTCAATTTGAAAGAACCCTAATTATAGCAGATAAAGGAAGTTATGTTAGTTATCTTGAGGGATGTACCGCTCCTATGCGTGATGAAAATCAACTTCATGCAGCTAATGTTGAGTTAGTAGCATTAGATGATGCAGAGATAAAATATTCGACGGTACAAAACTGGTATCCTGGCGATAAAGATGGCAAAGGTGGAATTTATAATTTTGTTACAAAAAGGGGAGCTTGTAGAGGAAAGAATTCTAAGATTTCGTGGACCCAAGTAGAGACAGGTTCAGCAATAACATGGAAATACCCTAGTTGTATTTTACAAGGAGACAATTCAGTTGGTGAATTTTATTCAATTGCTATTACTAATAATCACCAAAAAGCCGACACTGGAACTAAAATGATACACCTTGGTAAAAATACTAAAAGCAAAATTATCTCAAAAGGCATATCAGCTGGATTTGCCGATAATACTTACAGAGGATTAGTAAAAATTCATTCTAAAGCTAGCAATGCAAGAAATTATACTCAGTGTGATTCATTATTAATGGGAAATAAATGTGGAGCTCACACGATACCGTATATTGAAAATAAAAATTCTTCAGCAAATATTGAACATGAAGCTACAACTTCTAAAATTAGTGAAGAACAGCTTTTTTATTGCAATCAAAGAGGTTTGAACCAAGAGGAAGCTGTAAGTTTGATTGTAAATGGTTTTTGTAAAGAGGTATTACAACAACTTCCAATGGAATTTGCAGTTGAAGCTCAGAAACTAGTTGGGATTAGTTTAGAAGGAAGCGTTGGGTAATGTTAGATATTAGTAATTTAAGTGCTTCAATTGAAGGAAAAAAAATACTAAAGAGTTTTGATCTTAAAATAAAACCAGGCGAAGTTCATGCAATTATGGGTCCTAATGGATCCGGAAAAAGTACTTTGGCCAATGTCCTTTCAGGAAGAAAAGGCTATGAAATTGAAGGAAAAGCATTTTATGAAGGTAAAAATCTTTTAAAAATACCAATAGAGGAGAGAGCACAAAAAGGAATTTTTTTAGCCTTTCAATACCCAACTGAAATACCTGGTGTTAATACTAATAATTTTCTTAAGACTTCATTAAATACAGTGCGAAAGTTTAGAGGTTTAAAAGAATTAGATTCATTAGATTTCTTAAAGTTAGTTAAAGAAAAATCTAAAAAATTAAAAATAGAAGAAAAAATCCTTAGTAGACAATTAAATGTAGGTTTTTCAGGAGGAGAAAAGAAAAAGAATGAAATTTTACAAATGTCAATATTAGAACCTAAGCTTGCAATTTTAGATGAAACTGATTCTGGTTTAGATATTGATGCATTAAAAATAGTTTCAGAAGGAGTTAATTCATTAAGAGATAAAGAAAGATCATTTTTAATTATTACACATTATCAACGTTTATTAAATTATATTAAACCAGATTTTGTGCATGTTCTAGTGAATGGAAAAATAGTTAAAACTGGATGTAGCGATTTAGCCGAAGAACTAGAAAAAGATGGTTATGAAGGTGTAGCAACAGGAAAATGAATTTAGATTTCGAACAATTTAAAAAACTAAATATAGGTTTGAAAGAATTAGACAATATTAGAACTAAAAGTTTTAATAGATTTAAAAATCTTGGAATTCCAACAAAGAGACAAGAGCATTGGAAATATACTGATCTTAATAAAATTATTACTAATAATTTTGATGACCTACAAATTTATGAAGGTAAAGAAAAAGAGGAATATAATAAAAATTTTTTAATTGAGGAATTTGAACATAATAAAATAATTTTACAAAATGGAAATTTTATTGATTCAGATTTAAGTTTTGAAGATAAAAAAAGAGTAAGAGTTAAGTCATTAAAAAAAATACTAAGCGATAAAAATAATTTTGAAAAAATTAAAGAATATTTTACTGATGAGCAGAATTCTATGATCTCATTAAATCATGCTTTTGTAAATGAAGGAGTAATTTTAGAGGTAGATCAAAATTATTTTTTTAAGAAACCTTTAATTATTTATAATATTTTTAGTCAATATTCAAAAAATAAGATAATTAATAATAAAGTTATTATATTTCTTGGAGAAAATTCAAATTTAACATTAGTAGATTTTTATAGATCTGAAAATAATATTAAATACTTTCATAACACTATGCATAACTATAATATTAATAAAAACGCTGTTCTAAAAAAATTTAATATTAATAATCATTTAAATAGTTCATATAATTATAATTCTACAAAAATTAAAAGTCATGAAAATAGTGTATTTGAAAACTTTTTACTATCACTGGGTCCTAATTTTATTAAAAATGAGATTCATTGTGATTTGATAGAAAATTATAGTTCTTGTTTTGTAAATGCTATTATGCTTTTAAAAGATACTCAACACCACGAATTAAAAACTAATGTGAATCATAAATACGAAAATTGTAAAAGCTCTCAATTAGTAAAAAGTGTTTTATTAGATGACAGCAACGGAACATACCAAGGAAAAATATATGTTGATAAAAATGCCCAAAAAACAAATGGGTACCAACTAAGTAAAGCGATAATTTTATCTGAAAAATCTCAGTTTAATTCAAAACCGGAGCTTGAAATTTATGCTGATGATGTAAAATGCTCGCACGGCTCAACCACAGGAAATATTGACGAAAACTCGATATTTTATTTAATGTCCCGTGGTTTAACCAAAGATCAGGCAAGTAAAATGATTATCGAAGGCTTCTTAAATCAAGTAATAGAAACTATCACTGAACCAAGTATTAGAAAATTAGTATTTAACCTTTTTAGTTCAAGAATTAATTCAATTAAAATATAAATGGATATAGATAATATTAAATCACAATTTCCAATTTTTTCTAAAAAAATTAACGGCAATCCTTTGGTTTATTTAGATAGTAGCAATTCATCTCAAAAGCCAAAGAGCGTTATTAATAGATTGGAGTATTTTTATAAGAATGAATTTTCCAACATAGGAAGAAGTATTCATTCTTTGTCTGTAAACGCTACTAATAAATTTGAAGAAACCAGAATGAGTGTAAAAAAATTTATTAATGCAAATTCAAAGGATGAGATCATTTTTACTAAAAACGCCACTGAATCAATTAATTTAATAGCATCAACTTTTGGTCAGCAATATATAAACAAAGGTGATGAAATTATATTAACAGAATTAGAACATCATTCAAATTATGTACCATGGCATTATTTAAGAGAAAGTAAAGGTGCTATAATTAAATTTGCTCCAATCAATGATGATGGAGATATTAAAATAGACGAACTAGAAAAATTAATTAATTCGAAAACAAAAATTATATCAATAACTCATTTATCAAATGTGACGGGAACAATAGTTCCTGTTAAAGAAATTATTGATATAGCTCACAGAAAAAATATTCCAGTTTTAGTAGATGGATGTCAAAGTGCTCCACATTTAAAAATTGATGTTCAGGATTTAGACTGTGATTTTTATGCTATCTCAGGGCATAAAGTTTATGGACCGACTGGAATAGGAGTTTTGTATGGAAAAAAGAAATGGCTTGAAAAATTACCACCTTATATAGGAGGAGGAGGAATGATCAGCGAAGTAAAAAAAGATAAAATTTCTTATGCTCCACTTCCTGCAAAATTTGAAGCTGGAACAATGGCTACAGCTGAAGTAGTTGCTTTTGAAGCATCTATAAAGTTTATGCAATCTGTGGGAATTGAAAATTTAATAAAACATGAAAAAGAGCTTACAGAATATGCATTAGATAAGCTCAAAGCAATTAATTCAGTTAAACTAATTGGTAATCCAAAAAATAAAGCAGGTGTAATTTCATTTACAATAAAAGGAATTCACCCACATGATATTGCTACTATTCTTGATGAAGATGGTGTTGCAATTAGAGCCGGGCATCATTGTTGTCAAATTTTGCATGAAAAGTTAAATTTAAATGCTTCTGCTAGAGCTTCATTTGGAGTCTATAATAATAAAGAAGATGTTGATATACTCTGTAAAGCAATAAATAATTGCAGAAAAGTTTTTGATTTAAAATAATGAATTTAAAAGAATTATATCAAGATATAATATTGGAACATGGAAAGAGTCCAAGAAACTTTGGAAAATGCACAGGGCACAACCATGAAGCAAAAGGGCACAATCCTCTCTGTGGAGATCAAGTTCATGTTTACCTGAAATTAAATGCGGATAAAAATGTTGAACAATTATCATTTGAAGGGTCTGGATGTGCCATTTCAATGGCTTCAACATCTATAATGACTGAGTTAGTTAAAGGTAAATCTCTTACAGTTGCAAAAAATTTAGTTGATGCTTTTTTAAATATGGTAAAAAGTGGTAATGAAATGGTGACAAAAGATTTAACCGAAGAACAAAAATTAAAAATAATGTCTTTATCAGGGGTAAAACAATATCCTATGAGAGTTAAATGTGCCACGTTATCATGGCATACTTTAGTTTCTGCAATCGACGGTAAAAAAGATGATGTTAATACTGAAATTATAGACTCATGAGTGAAATTAAAAATAAGGTTATAGAAGAAATAAAAAAAATTTTTGATCCTGAAATCCCAGTAAATATTTATGAACTTGGGTTAATATATAATATTGAAGTTGATGAAAAAAACATAGTTGATGTAAAAATGACTTTAACATCACCCAATTGTCCTGTTGCTGAGAGTTTGCCAAATGATGTTAAAGATAATATAAAGAAGATAAAGGATGTTTCTGATGTAAATGTAAATGTAGTATGGGAACCACCTTGGACCAAAGAAATGATGTCCGAAGCAGCTAAGTTAGAGCTAAACGTAGATTAGAATTTATATATGAATAAACAAGTTATTACTTTAAGTGACCGAGCAGCAAATAGAGTTAAAGAAATAATTGCCAGCGCAAGGGAACCAATAATTGGAGTAAGAGTTGGAGTAGCATCTGGAGGATGCGCTGGAATGTCTTATGTAATGGAATATGCTAAAACTACGCAACCAAATGATGAGATTATTGAAGATAAAGGTGTTAAAGTTTTAATTGACCCAAAAGCCATAATGTACTTACTAGGTACAGAAATGGATTATAAAAAAGAAGAGCTTTCTTCAACATTTGTATTTAAAAATCCCAACGAAACAGAGCGTTGTGGATGCGGAGAATCTTTCAAAATTTAATTCTATATTGCTGCTCAATCAAGAATTGTATATAATACAGTCCATGAGAGACACAAAGCATTTAGGAAAACATGCAAACAAATTAGCTGAGCAAGCTAAAGAAAAAGCATTGTTTAGAACTCAGCGTAAAGCCGTTGAAGCTGGAGCTC
>Ga0114933_10005315_pt1 | contig 11733 bp, 9 predicted proteins | sample 4SBtaG_FD_89691 | JGI IMG/M metagenome (GOLD analysis project Ga0114933, IMG submission 89691) | Deep subsurface microbial communities from Kolumbo volcano to uncover new lineages of life (NeLLi) - 4SBTROV12_W25 metaG | ecosystem: Environmental > Aquatic > Marine > Volcanic | place: Kolumbo... | reverse complement strand
AAAGATTTTTTTGAAATTTTGATAGTAAATCTTCTGATGGCATTAAGCCGCCTGTAAAAAAATAACGCCCCATCCAATTATCAGAGCCTTCTGTAGAGAAAAAGTAGGCGAATTTCTGGTGACAGAAGATATGGACAAATAACTTTCCTTTTGGTTTTAACCATGCCGAAATATTTTCCATTAATCGCTCATAGTTTTGCATATGTTCAAACATTTCGATTGATACGACACGATTAAATTTCGTTTCTGGATAAAAATTATTCATGTCACATGTTAAAACTTTAAGATTATTTAAATTTTTTAATTTAGCAGCTTTGTTAATGAATTCCCTTTGCTGATTGGAGTTCGAAATTGAAGTGATCCTGCTATTAGGATAATTTTCGGCCATCCATAATGAAAGCGAGCCCCACCCACAACCTAATTCTAGAATATCCATACCGTCAGACAACTCGGCTCTTTCACAGCTAATTTTTAAAGAACTCTCCTCTGCTTCATCTAGCGAATTTGTCCCATCGTCCCAATAGCAGGAACTATATTTATTATATTTTCCTAATACCAGGTTAAAAAAGGAGGGGGGTAATTCGTAATGTTGATCGTTGGCCTTTGAAGTATCAACTGCAATAGGGCGTGAAGATAAACTATCCACAAAACTATTAATATAATCTTTCTTATTAAAAATTACCCTTTCTTCAGATAATCGTTTTCTTAAAAGCTGACGTATGCCTGTTCGGATTAAAGAATCCGGAACCCAGCCTGTTTCTATAAGATTAATAACTCTATCCATTAATTTAGATCCTTTGGTGGTCCTGGAAAAAACATATTAGTTGTCTTTATGTAATTTTTATATTCGATCCCCTTGCTTTTCAAAGATTGTTCTTCTGCAAGCGGAATTCCTGAAATTTTTATCAGAAAAAATAGCATCAGTAATGGACCTGTTAGACTAATCCATAGATTATTTGATCCGAAATTTAACAAAACATAGCTCCACCAGTGTATCCATTCAAAAAAATAATTAGGATGGCGGGAATATCTCCATAAGCCATTACGACAAACTTTTCCTGTGTTGGATTTATTTGCCTTAAAGCTGGATAATTGTTTGTCCGCAAAACTTTCTCCTCCAATAGAAAGTAACCAAATAAATAATGCGCCTATATCTAAAAAATTTAGTGGTTTCGGGTTATAAAAAACTACTACTATTGGTATGACGAATAGAATTGCCACAACAGCCTGTGCTTGAAAGAAGAAAAAAAAGTATCGCAGAACATTGTTTCCTGCAGATTTCCTGAAGTTTTGGTACCGACTATCTTCTTTTCTATCTATGACCCGATTTATTAATAAATATGTTCCTAAGCGCAACCCCCATACAATTGCTATTACTGCGGTTAATATTATTCTTTCTTTATTGCCATTCCCGATAAATGAAAAATAAAGTACCCCGAACGCAATGCCATATGCCCAACCAACATCAGCGATCGCCGCATTACCTGTTTTTATCTGTATGGTCCAAAGGATCACCATGAAAATAGAAATACTGACCCAGCATATAAATAAATGATAAATAAAGTTTTCCATGTATATGATTTAGTTTTGGCCCACTATTTCTAGTGAGGGTAATATTGGGTCTCTTCGACATAATGGCTTGGTAAAAACCATTTGAACATTACCTATTTGTCTTTCAATAAAACCGCCTTCACAGTAACAAAGATAAAATAACCACAGTCGAATAAAAGAATTCGTGAATCCCAGGTTCTTAACCCGACTTTTATTTTGTAAAAAGTTTGTTCTCCATTCCTTGAGGGTTCTAGCGTAGTGAGGTGTTATATCCTCAAGATGAAACAATTTAATATCAGATGAACTAGCCTCAGAACACAAAGCACTAATCGAAGGAATGCAACTTCCTGGGAAAATGTATTGCTTGATAAAATCTATAAAATCTTTGGACTCCTTAAATAAATTATCGGTAATTGTAATTGTTTGTACTGCGAGTAAACCCTCGGGTTTAAGTAATTGTGCGCATTTTTGGAAGAATGTTTTGTAAAGCCTATGGCCGATAGCTTCTATCATTTCGATTGATACTAATTTATCGAATTGGCCTTCTAATTCTCTGAAATCTTTTTTTAGTATAGTAACTTGATCCTGCAAACCATTTTTCTTTATTAAATTTTCTGAAAATATGAATTGCTCTTGAGATATTGTTGTACTGGTAATACGACAACCATAGTTTTTAGCAGCATAAAGAGCAAATCCTCCCCACCCGGTTCCTATCTCCAATAAATGATCAGCGGGGGATAAATTTAATTTTTTGCAAATACGATCAATTTTAGTTATCGAAGCTTCATATAATGAGCTTTCAGGCTTAGTGAAAATAGCGCACGAATACATTCTTGTGTCATCTAAAAAAGTTGAAAAAAATTCATTCCCTAAATCATAATGTGCGTGAATATTTCGTAAACTTTCTTTTATATTATTTCTTCTGCAGGAATGACTTAGTTTTAAGACCCATATCGCCAAATTAGCAATACCACTTTCAAATTTATTGGCCGCATCACGATTTCGGGTAAAAATTCTCACTAAATTTGTCAAATTGTCACAGGTCCACCATCCTTTTATAAACGCATCTGCAGAACCATTTAGGCCTTTTGCAGCGATATCCATATACATCCTTGAATTTTGAACATCAATTGTTGCTTTAACTGGAAAATTTGGTGTCACTTCACCAAAAATCATATGCTCTGAATTTTCTATTAAAGTTATTTCACCTTCTTTAATTGCTTTGAAATAACTTAAAATTATTTTGCGTGCAACTTTGTCAAGGAGTAGAGAATTTTTTTGTAATTCTATTGGCTTGGTATCGATCAATTCATGTATTTGCATATTTAACAACTTATTTTATTTTTTGGATGAGGATAAAAAGGAAAATTTTCATACCATAACTTAAAGGCCTGATAATATATGGCGGCTTTTATCTTCCAGGTAATCAAGGGATACTTTAATAAGGCTAGTGTTAAGGATTTGCTGGCAATAGGTTTTTTTTTCATTATTAAGTTTGCTTCAAATAATTTTTCTCCCTTTTTTAAATTTTTCATACATATTTTCAGATTTTCTTTGGGTTCTGAAAATTCCCATTCATAATCGAAATCCATATCCATAAATGGTGAAATATGAAATTCTTTTTTAAAGCAAAAAAAATGTAATCCTTGCCTTTCAACTGACTTGCTGCAATCTAATAAATAACAATACTGCTCTCCCCATGGAGTATTATTTATTTCTGCAATGATTGTTTGCACATTACTTTCAGATGAATCAAAACAATAATAAAAGCTCACTGGATTGAATCGATATCCGAAGTAACATAAATGGGTCATTAAAAAAATTCGTCCATCAGGTCTTTTACCGGTTTTTTTTAATACCCAGTTTCTTACTGATTCTGAAAGAGGTTCATTTGGATTTCCCATGTGATCACTACGCCTAAAATAGGCGATATTCCATTTTCGCGCGGACCAAAACCAAAATGACTCAAATAGGTCAGGTAGTTCCTCCAAATCCAAGAGCAACATAAATAAAGAGTAATCAAATCTTTTTCTGATTGGGGAGTATCTTATATGGGTCACATTTCCTTCATACAAAGCACTGTTCATTTTAAAGGGATTTCCCAAAAGATTTACAAACCGACAAGGCGCTATTAAGACCATCTTCATGGAAACCAGACCCCCAGTAAGCTCCACAAAAATGAATTCTATCTACTCCATCAATTTCTTTGTGTCTTTTCTGTGCCCGGATTGCGTCCGATGTGAATACGGGATGATGATAAATAATTTTTTTAAAAATCTTTTTAGGGTTAATGTGCTCCCCCATATTTAATGAAACACAAATGTTCTTTGGCAGATCCAAGTTTTGTAACATATTCATATAATAAGTAACCGTTGTTTCATCTTTCTGCTTATTTGGTTTAAAGTAATTCCAACTTGCCCAGGAGGTTTTTTGTTTAGGAAGAACAGAACAATCGGAGTGTAAATGTGCAATATTAGTTTGGTAGGGGATTGCACTCAATATTTGTCTTTCTGCGTTACTTGGGTTCTTTATCATTTTTAAAGCTTGGTCACTATGAGTGGCGATTATGACTCGGTCGTACAATTCTTTTTGTTGTTTTTTTAAAACCACCTCAACACCCTGATTTTTCCGTATTATTTTCTCGACAGGCGAATTGATGCGTATGCTATTTTTAAAAGTTTTAATTAGTCTGGAGACATACTGCCTAGATCCACCTTTAATTACTCGCCATTGTGGTCTGTCGTTAAGGTTTAGCATCCCATGGTTTTCAAAAAATTGAGCGAAGAAACGAAAATTTGCATTCTCAATAACGTTGGATTTTGCAGACCAAATAGCTGAGGCCATAGGAAGCGCATAATTATTTTTTAGTGAATTCGAATACCTTCCGCGCTTTAAAAAATCACCAAATGTTATTTCTTCGACAGAATTCTTTAAAAATACTTTTGCATCGCGGTTGAACCTTAATATTTCCTTAATCATTAGAAGAAAAGAGGGCTTCAGTAAATTTAATCGTTGAGCAAATAAACCGTTTAATGATGTTCCATTATATTCCAACCCTGTTGTTTCGCATTTGACGCTAAAGCTCATGCTGGTAGGTTGTGATAGGACATTTATTTGGGTTAGTAATTTATTAAAATTTGGATAAGTTTTATCGTTAAAAACTATAAAACCAGTATCAATTTCGTAATTCACTTCGTTTAAAAAAACTGGAACTGTGTGGACATGCCCACCTACGTAATTTTGGGTTTCATAAACATGAACCGTATGTTCTTTTGATAATAAGTAGGCTGAAGTTAAACCTGATATACCACTTCCAATAATAGCGATTTTCATATTTATTTAAGTTCTTTGGGAGATTAGCGATGAACTTAAAATATTTGCAGGTACCTTTTTCAGATCCCAGATAATTCCGAACCAAGATAAAAATTTTAAAATCCAAAAAGTAATATCTACTTCCCACCAGTAAAATCCTTGATTCACTGAATTCGGATAATGATGATGATTGTTATGCCATCCTTCTCCTAACGTAATTAAGGAGATAAATAAATTATTCTTACTATCGTCACCCGTTTCATATCTTTTAGTTCCAAATTTATGAGCCAAAGAATTTGTGGAGCAGGTTCCATGGAACAAAAACACAGTTGAGATAATAAAACCCCAGACAAATAATTGCGCACCATCAGTTCCCCATTCAGGTTTGTATGCATAAAGAATATCGCCAAAAATAATTAATCCAACCGCTAATAATACTGGTATGACAATATCAAAACGATCTAGCATTCTTAGTTCTGGAAATTTAGTGAGGTCATTAATTAGATCTTTTTTGGTTGTGAAATTTGACTTACCCATAAACCAAAACATATGACTTTTCCAAAACCCAGATTGGTGGGGGGAGTGGATATCCTTTTTAGTATCTGAATATTTGTGATGATACCTGTGATAAGAAGACCACCAGAGCGGACCTCTTTGAACAGCAGAGGCTCCTAGAACTGCAAAACAAAATTGAACGAATCGAGTTGTTTTAAAAGACCGATGGGAAAAATAACGATGATAAAATCCTGTGATTGCAAACATTCGAACTACATATAAAATTAAAGCAGTAACAATGGCTGGTACGCTCCATCCAACGATAAATACTGCAAAACAACCTAAGTGGATGCCGACGAAGGGTATACATCGTATCCAATCAATGGATTCATCTGAACAGTCTTCAAAATTATTTTTTGCAATATCATTATCAAACCACTGAGCTAGAGTATTAAATTGAACTTTCATACGAACTTGAGTTCCGGATAATAAAATTTATGTGCAATCGATACAAATTAATAGTCGAATAATTATTTCTAACTATATCTTTTATTAAAATAATTGCTGTCAATATTGTGTTAAGTTTTTAAATGGACTAGTAATTCAAAAGCTCATCTAATTAATGTCTTAAAAAAATTAAAATATAGGATTTAAAAAGGTGAGAGAGGAGTGGTCTATTAAAGGATAAAATTATACGAAAGAAATAACAGCGAATAGATCGTTGAGTTCATTTCTATGAATTTAATAGGAAGGACAAGCAGTATATATTTATAGATGCTGGAGAATAATCAAAAACTAATCATAGCAGCGTAGGGGTCATTAGCTATTTCAGGAACCTGTTTTTCTATTCTCATGCTATTCCTGTAGCTTTTGAAAAGTTTTGCGAATGTTTTCCATGCGCTTGCGATTAACTCCCAAATCGCTATAACCTATGCGTGATGCAGAGCGAAAGTGAATTACCCCAGGTTCATTTAAATAAAATTCAACATCGTCTACAAAACGGAAAATTTTTGAGGTAACTTCAATATGAATAAATTGATCTAGTTCTTTTTTAATGCTTACGGACTTAATCGGTTGTATAGCTAATAATAAAATCCTTTTAGCGTTATCGCGTGAACCTTTGTAGTAAATGGGTGAAATATAACTCTTAGTATTAATGTTTTTAGTACTTACGCAGTTAGGTGTTCCTGGGCAAACAGAAAACTGGCCAATAGTTGTTGGAACTTTTCCAGCACAGGAGGAAATAAAAATGCAAGAGGAAATTACGATTATTGCCAGAATTATTGTATTCCAGTTCCAACTCATAACGCTATTCATCATATCTCTTCTCCTTTTCCGCTGTTTTCCTAAATACCGATTTGGCTTTCATATGGCTAGAATACCATACTGATGGAAAGTGTCGAAATGGGTGATTGGAGTGTTTAGTTGGGGTAATATATTTTACTAACCCATCGATTCTTGTACGTCAGTCCTCGCCCCAATCTAGATTTCTATATCTTTCATACCATTTTGTCTTTAACCATTGGTTGAAGTCCTCGCCATCACCATTAAACTTTATTTCTTCATAGTTTATGTCTCGACTCCAGTTGTTATATGCCCGTCTAATCCATATATCCCACTTTGGAAACTTTATCTTCCAATCTTTGATAAGATTTCCTTTATCTTCTTCATAAGAGTAGAATTTTGTATCAACTTTCAGCTTGAATGTTCCTGTGATTTCATCTAAAGATAAATCATCCAACATAAAATCAACCAAATCTTGTCCCATCTTTTGTTTTTGTTGTTTATTCATGTTCTTTTGACCGGAGAAGTACCGTTTCAAGATTTGTTTTTGCTGCGGCGAAGCCGGGGCGTATTCTAATTGCTTCTTTGAAATAGTCAATGGCTTCTTCAGTCATTTTTTCACCAAACAGAGCAACCCCAAGATTATTGTATGCGTCGGCATCGTCAGGCTTGATCTTAATAGCCATCTTTAAATGAGAAATCGCTTCCTCCTTCTTTCCCTCAGCAACCAGAGCGTTTCCAAGATTGTAATGTACGTCGGCAGAGTCAGATTTGATCTTAAGAGCCATCTTGTAATGAGAAATCGCTTCTTCATTTTTTCCCTCAGCAAACAGAGCATTTCCAAGATTGCTATACGCCTCGGCGTAGTCAGGCTTGATCTTAATAGCCACCTTTAAATTAGAAATCGCTTCCTCCTTCTTCCCCTCAGCAACCAGAGCAACCCCAAGATTGTTGTATGCGTTGGCGGAGTCAGGTTGGATCTTAATAGCCATCTTATAATGAGAAATTGCTTCATCAATCTTCCGTTCAGCAGACAGAGCATTTCCAAGATTGTTATACGCCTCGGCGTAGTCAGGCTTGATCTTAATAGCCATCTTTAAATGAGAAATCGCTTCCTCATTCTTCTGTTTAGCAAATAGGGCTATCCCCAGATTGTTATATGCCAATGAAAAGTCAGGGTATTTTTTCTCCGTTACTCTTATGGCATGCTTGAAAATTGTAATACTGTTCTTCCAGTGACTCACTTGTCTCCAAGTTGTTATCAGTAATATAAAAATTATTGTTCCGACTGAAATCGTCAATACCTTTTCCTTGTAGCGCCATTTCGATATAAGTTCTGGTACACCCCATGCAACAATAATGAATATTCCAATTAGGGGTATATAAGCATAACGGTCTGCCATTGCTTGTCCCCCTATCTGCACAATTCCAATCACAGGTACTAGGGTCCCCAGATACCAAAACCATCCAACTGCAAAATAGGGTGCCTTTCTAATAAGTCTGATTGAAAAAATGGTAATCCCCACCAATGCCACGCCACACAATATTCCTTGCCACAAAGCCAAATTATTTCCAGGATGGGGGTAGAACACAGCGAGTTTCTCTGGCCATAGCATCTTACCCAAGTATTCTAGGTATGAAACCATTGCGTTGGTAAGGCGTGTAGAAAACGTAAGGTTCTCCGTGAAATTCATTGCTCCGGAACTTTTTTGAGCGATAAAAGTCACAATGCTTAAACCGGCTGTAATCAGGAATAAGGGAATTTTTTCGAACACAAATCGTAAGGTTTTTGATTTCTTGCCTCGGTATTTTTCTGTAATCTTTTTATCGTCTCTTTCCTGTTCAAATTTCAATCGGCCCAAAGGCCAATAGTCCAGTAAAAGAAGCGCAAATGGTAAAGTTACCAGCATGGGTTTTGACATCAGGCCCAAGGCGAAAAATAATAATAATAAGCCGTATTTTTTGATAGTCGATTTCTCTATATAATGGATATAAGCCCACATAGTTAGCAACCAGAATAAAGTGCTTAGAACATTTTTACGTTCTGCTGCCCATGCAACTGACTCAACATTTAAGGGATGGAATGCAAACATGGCACCGACAAATGCGCTTTTCCAAATTGCACCAGTCATACGAAAGAGAACCAAAAATAATAATAAAGAGTTAGCTATGTGAAAAAATAAGTTGGTCAGAAGATAACCTTTGGCGTGCAATCCATAAAGTTGGTAGTCCAGCATATGAGAAAACCAAGTCAACGGAGACCAGTTACCCCCCCTAAAAGTAGTAAATGCCCATTTAACACTTTCACTGGTTAATCCTCCTTGCACATTTAAGTTATTCGTTATGTAATGATCATCATCGTAATTAATAAACTCATGGTCTTGAACTTGCGAGTAAATAGCAAAGGTTGCTAAAATCAGCAATACGCAGATTATGATTTTTGCGGTTTTGTTGTCCTTGTCAGCTAGAGGATCTCGAACATCCTGCAAAGACTTGAAGTGACCACTGCGGTCTGAAACATTTTTTTTATAACGTTTTCTTTTGTTGGCCATTATTTTTCTTTTAAAAAAAATATTTGAGTGTGGTTCAAATTTAAATCGATAGGACTGAGAAAAAATTTTTGATAATCATAAGGAATAATATATGGTGAGAAATTACCCGTACCGCTTAAAATCAGCCGATACTTCCAAACTCAAAACTTTTAACTCTGGTTTTGAGATGAAATTAGCATACGTAAATAAAAGTGAATGATACTATAGAATTTAAAGTAGCCCCAAGGGGAATCGAACCCCTGTTTCCGGCGTGAGAGGCCAGCGTCCTAGCCGCTAGACGATGGGGCCATAAAGACTTATAAACTTTTTGAGAACCTAACGGTAATCAAAAGGCAACCGTAATTATGGAATTTAGCTTATCATCTTTTCTAAATCAATAATTTTATTATTTTTGTGTAAGTAGTTGAATCCTTAAAAGAGGACAGGCTTAGGATACTTACAAACCTGACGGAAGTAGATATTCTAAAAGCCATAAAAGAAGTTGATGCAGTGGCACAAATAATAAAACGTATATTAAATCTTATGCCTTAGCTTCGCCGGTACAGCATACTACTATGGCGGTGGCATAAACCACGCCATCAACTTCGCTTTACCTGCTACGTCACTATTTTTGGGCATAAACCTCTATCGATCCACCTCTTTTCCATATTAAAGGTTCCAGGACCGATAATATTAAAGCAAGGGGAAAATAGATAGGTAGTAGGAGTAAAGTGGCTATTATACCTCTGGGGCCAATGGGCGCCATCTCGCCAGATTTTAATTCACTAGATTTTAATAGATCGTAAAGAAGATTAAACCTAATTCCGGAAACATTAAGTAAGGTTTGGAGCCAACTAAAAGGACACATCTCGAAACTGAATCTTTTAATTTTTTTGATTTTAAATTTATTTTCTTTAAGTACCTTACTTAGTCCTTCCTCAGTAAAGTGAAAGAGATGGTAGGGGAGGTCCAAAAGAAACCAGTTTTCTTTGCCTATGGTAAACTGTGGACTTCGAAGGTCTGGTACTGAAATAATTAAAATACCACCATCTCTTAAAAGCCTATGACTTTCTTTAATAACTTTATGAGGGTTTTTTAGGTGCTCTAATACTTGATTGATGTTGATAACATCGAGACTTTCGGCCGCTAGTTTATGCTGAACTATATCACCGATAAAGATTTTTGAAGCATAGGTCTTCATGGAATAGGAAGCAGTTTGTTCATTCAACTCGTTTCCAATTGTATCCCATCCGCTACGGCGCATTAACTCCAGAAACAACCCGCGCCCACATCCGATATCGAGAATCTTTCCTGGTTCGACAAACTGGCTAATCCTCCTTCGTTTAAAGATTCGTTCTAAGTAGACTAGAAACTCTATGAGGAAGACAAATCTTTTTCCCGTACCCGTCCTGTAATTTCCGCAGGAGTATAGTTTTGACAATTCTTCTTCAGAAGGGAAAGGGTTTAACGTTGCTATTTTACAAGTATCACACTCATAAACATCATAAGAGCGCCCATTTTTTAAAATATTTTTTAAAACAGAAATGGTAAGTTCTTTTTCACAGAAGATACAATAAGGGCGGGCGCTATTTGTGTTCATATTTTTCTGAGCGGAGCAAAGTCCAGAGTCATTTCAAAATTCTTTTGTGCTACGGCGAAACCAGGAGATATTTTAATTACTAATTTAAAAATAATCAATGGCTCCTTCAGTCCTGAAAGCCAAAATAATTTTGAGAATGTAAAAAATAACGGGGTAAAAACGGATAAGAATATAAGGGAACACCCGGCTATCCGGAGGAGACAACAGTAAAATTACTGCGTCATATGGAAGGCATCAGCTTTTCACCGGAGTTCCCCAAATTTATCAATCAGAAAGTATTAAAAATTAAACACGATGGTTTTTACTCCAACATTTCTCTTAACTTTCCCAGTAAGTCGTTCGGGGATTGGGCGTCAGCCATATGGTCGGGCAGCCAACTCAAAAATATTAATAACAGAATGAAATTTATTTTGAATTTAGGTTTCATGGTATAAACATCCTTTTGTTTAAAAATTAGAAGGGATTGGGCTGAGGATAACCCAATCCCCTCCAATTAGAGGGCTCCTCTCTTTAAGGATAAGAAAGAAGTTCCTCTTGCTCTAATGTTCCAAGCTTTTCTACTGTGGGTATAGAAAAACTTTGGACAGGAGAGACGTACATCTTCACATGTAAATAATCTTTTTTAATAGCTTGCGCGCAAATATAACTTTTATGATATTAACGATCATTCTTGACTTGCCTGGTAGTAGAAGAAACCGTTATGTTTAATTTATTTGTGTTAGGGCTTACAATTTGTTGAAAAAATTATTTTTTATTACTGATTTGATACCTTTTTCTAACCAACGGGTTAAATTAGGGTGTGGTGCCAATCCTTTTGAGTTCATTTCAAAATTTAATCCTTTAAGAAAATGTTTGTAAGGCCCACTTCCGTAAAGACGATTTGAAATTACAATAACCTTCCCTCTTTTATTTCCTTCCTCGATAAAATTTACAATCTCGTTCAAGGCTTTTTCTCTTTTT
>Ga0114933_10005312_pt1 | contig 11742 bp, 5 predicted proteins | sample 4SBtaG_FD_89691 | JGI IMG/M metagenome (GOLD analysis project Ga0114933, IMG submission 89691) | Deep subsurface microbial communities from Kolumbo volcano to uncover new lineages of life (NeLLi) - 4SBTROV12_W25 metaG | ecosystem: Environmental > Aquatic > Marine > Volcanic | place: Kolumbo... | reverse complement strand
GCAATTCCCGCGCGTTAGCGCCGGTGTACACCTGCCGCGGTCGGCAAATTCGCTTACTCGGTGACGCGTGCATTTCCTGCCAGTGGGCAATCCAGCCTGGAAGCCGTCCCATGGCAAACAGAACAGTAAACATTTCCACCGGAATTCCGATGGCGCGGTAGATCACACCCGAATAGAAGTCCACATTTGGATAGAGCTTGCGAGCTACAAAGTATTCGTCTTCCAATGCCACTTTTTCCAGCTTTTGAGCAATCAGGAAAAGCGGATCATCAGTATCGAGCTTTTCAAGCAGCATGTCACATGCTTTCTTAATGATTCGAGCTCGCGGATCGTAGTTCTTATATACACGATGACCAAAGCCCATCAGGCGGAAAGAACTTGCCTTATCCTTTGCCATGTCAACGTATTTTTCCACATCGCCGTCATCAGCAGCGATCTGTTTGAGCATGTTTACACATGCTTCGTTGGCACCACCGTGAAGTGGTCCCCACAGTGCACAAATGCCTGCAGCGATTGATGCGTATACGTTTGTATTTGCAGAGCCAACCATGCGAACGGTGGACGTACTGCAGTTCTGTTCATGATCTGCATGCACGATCAGCAATAAGTTCAGTGCATCAACAAAGTCTGGATCAGCTTCATAGTTACCGTCGTCGTCTGCCAACATCATGCGCAGGAAGTTTTCTACATAGCCGATCTCCGGACATGGCGCAATTAACGTTTGCCCGGTTGCGTGCCGGTGGCTATAGGCGGCAATCGTTGGCAATGTTGCAATGAGTCGACGAACTGATGAGTTAACCTGATCGCTATCAAGCGGGTCTACCTGATCCTGATAGTACGTCGAAAGTGCATTGACGGCAGCCGAGAGGACAGCCATTGGATGGGCGTCCCTGGGGAAACTGGTAATGATATTCGTCAGACCTTCAGGAATTGCCATTTCACTAACGATGGCACTGCGGAATTCACTGAGTTGCTCTGAGTTTGGCAAATCACCATTGAGCAACAAGTAAGCCGACTCGATGAAGTCACATTTATCAGCAATATCTTCAATGGCATATCCGCAATAACGAAGAATCCCTTGCTCTCCGTTTAGAAAGGTAATGCCACTGCGCGTCGAACCTGTATTTACAAACCCTTCGTCGAGCGTGATCATTCCAGTCTGGGCTCGAAGCTTGCTCACATCCAAGCCGACTTCCTGCTCACTTCCGATGATCAAAGGAAACTCGATTTCCTGTTCACCGTTGATTAATTTGGCATTTTCCGACATATCAATTTGCATTCCTTGGCAGTGTCTAACTTGCTCCATCTAACAAATACAGTCTCAGGCATTCCCTAACAACTGCATTTATTAATCACGCGTTCTCGTTCCACGCCTTACATTGAACGACAAGATCCATTCGTCGTTGTACTGACTTCCGCTACCTGCGGGCAGTGGAAGTATCAGCAGTTGGACACGCATGTTTCATCCGAAGATGAGCCGCGTATTCCGTAATCAGAGACAATCAATTGTCATTCACGCGTCAGCACTTTCATGCCGTTTTGTGACCGATTGCTCCTAATATATCACTGAAAATAGCGTCCGAGTAGTAGACCGCAATTGAGAGTTACCAGCTTAAGGAGACTGGTTTGCGATGCGAGGCTGATCAAGGATAGAGGAATGAGGAATCTCTTTTTCGAGCTTCTCCATGAATTTAGCGATCGCATCTGTTCGAATTTGATTCTTTAGATCTGCCTTGATTTCGTCCTGTTTTTCGACAAACGTAAACCGACCTGCTGATGTTCGATCTAAGACTCGGATGATGTGAAAACCGCGATCGTCTTCGATGATTGGACTCATTTGATTCACAGGCACACTAAAGAGGGATTCATCAATCTGCGTCGAAGCAAGATTGCCTTTTTCCGTCCAATCATGGATCCCGCCATCAATGGCCTTTGACTCCTGAGACTGCTGCTTAGCAACTTCAGCAAAGTCTGCACCGAGTAGCACCTTGTTTCCCATATTCGCAATCGCACTGTATGCCTGTTGCTTGTTTTCAAATTGACTAAATCGCACGGTCAGCTGCTGCCAGCGTGCCTTGGCGGTGTAATCGTAATCTTCAAGATGTGCGTAATAGTAATCGAGCAACTCTTGATGGCTTACCTCGCGATCAAGGTCTATCGTTTGAAACAGATTCTGTTTTCCAAAGCTCAACTCTGAAAAATACACAACTTGCTTGTCAATATTCGTATTAAAGCGATGAAGCACTTTGTCCAGTTCCGCCATCGTTGGAGCATTAAACTTGATCATTAATTGAGCGAGCGACGTCATTTGAGGCTCACTTTGTTGCATGCGATTGAATTCACGTCGGCTGGCAGTTTGAATCGCCTGATAAATCTTCAACAGCACTTCTTCAAAGGCTTCACGGCCTTTGTCATTGATGATGTCGGCTGTGTGTTCCCGCTGGTCAGCATCAAGTGTCCGCAGAAATGACACAAATAACATCTTGGTTTGGACCGTCTGACCGATCATCGATCGGATCGCCATCTGGCGATACCGCTCTCGATTTTGCTTGAGATCCTCTAACTCTTCCGGTTTCATGCTTTGCATCATCGACCAGATCATAATGTCAGCCTGCGGCAACAAGTCACCAGCCAGAATATATTGATCCGCTACGACGGCAATAATCCTCGCTGGTTCGTAAATACGTCCTGAAATCTGTGGCAGAGTAGGATCGTCGGCACCGGTGTCCGCCGACACTTGCTGCACATCTGTTGCCGGGTTCTGGGGAGTTGTGAGTGGGGTGTCGTTACGATTACCAGCAACCTCAACTTCGGTAACACGAGGAAAGGGCTTGAAATCACTAGCGAGCGGAGTGTTACCCGTCGGGATTTTTATTTCCGGCAGTGGATTTCCAGACTCTGGTGCCTGTCCCCACGACTCAGAAACAACTAAGCCGAACAGGAGAGCAACAAAACAAAGGAATACTGCACCAATGTGCACGCGACGGTTCATATTCAGTCTGTGTGTTTAGTAACGAGGGTTTCAAACTCATGCACGCAGCTAAAGCGCGCACGCTATTCGCAATAGTTAATCGGAAGGGGATTGTAGAAAGAGACTACGACAGCTGCAACACTGATTTCACCCACGGCAGCACACGATCCGGATCGTCCATTCCTTCTTCCACCGTGACATATGCTGATTCATGATCAGCTATACGTAGTGCACCGTTTGTCTGACGAGCCAGTTGTTCAATTCGACTTGGATTTGTGTACTTGAGTGAGAGAAATCCACCTTCAAGCTGAATCGCCGAAAGCTGCCAGATCGTTGCTTCAAGCTTCAGCGCTGCTACTTCAAATAATCTCTGAACCGGCATTGGGAGCTTGCCAAATCGATCCGTAAGCTCTTGTCGAATGACTTCAATGTCATCAAAAGTCTCAATCCGGGTGAGGCGTCTATAGCAGTCGATCTTTGCACGGATGTCCGGAATATAATCGTCCGGCAAGAATGCCTCACCGGGCAGTTCAATCTCAACATCAATGGCAAGTTTAGGTGGTTGCTTCTTCAAATGCCGAACAGCGTTTTCTAACAGATGGCAGTAAAACTCATAACCGACGGCAGCGATGTGCCCACTTTGTTGAGAACCAAGCAGGTTACCAGCTCCACGAATCTCCAGATCCCGCATAGCAATTGCAAAGCCAGCCCCCATCTGACTGTACTCCTCAATCGCATGTAGTCTTCTTGCTGCATCCGGCGTCACATGACGATTCGGATCAATCATCATGTAACAATACGCTCGGTGCTTGTAACGTCCAACTCTACCTCGAAGTTGGTGCAAGTCAGCCAAACCATACCGATTCGCTTCGTTCACAAAAATCGTATTGGCATTTGGAATGTCCAGTCCGTTCTCAACGATTGTTGTCGCCAATAAAATGTCACATCGATGCTGCACAAAGTCGAGCATCACCTGTTCAAGATCCGATTCGTGCATCTGACCGTGCCCGATCTTGATCCTTGCTTCCGGTGCAATCTTCTGAATCCCGGCAGCAATCTGATCGATATCATTTACACGATTGTGAATGAAATAGATCTGACCTCCGCGATTCAGTTCTCGATAAATAGCCTCCCGAATCAATTCCTCCTGGAATCGTACAACCCTGGTTTCCACCGCAAGGCGATCTTCAGGTGGTGTTTCGAGATTCGAAATGTCCCGCACTCCAACGAGCGACATATGCAGCGTTCGCGGAATTGGCGTGGCAGACAAAGTCAGTAATTCCACATTGGATTGCAACGACTTCAATCGCTCTTTCACCTCGACTCCAAAACGCTGCTCCTCATCGATAATCACCAGCCCCAGATTGTTGAATTTGACATCTTTGGAAGCTACACGGTGCGTACCAACAACAATATCAATACCCCCGCTTTCAAGGCCAGCCAGAACTTCTTTCTGCTCTGCTGAGGAAGCAAACCGACTCAACCGACCAACATCAATTGGGAATTGCGCCATACGCTGAACAAATGAGATGTAATGCTGTTCTGCAAGCACGGTTGTCGGCACCATGACTGCCACTTGGTAACCGCTGTCAATTGCTTTGAACGCAGCTCGCATTGCCACTTCCGTTTTGCCAAAACCGACGTCACCGCACAGAAGTCGATCCATCGGCCTGGGAGTCTCCATATCCTGCTTGATCGCATCAATAGCGGTGACTTGATCCGGCGTCTCTTCATAAGGAAAAGAAGCATCGAATTCCATTTGCCAATGTGAATCCCTCTTGAAAGAGATCCCTGGTCTAGCAAGCCTGGCTGCCTGTAATTCGAGCATTTCAGCAGCCATATCCTTAACGGCCAATTCCGCTGCCCGCTTCTGCTTGCCCCATGTCTTTCCACCAATGCGAGCTAGTGGAGGACGTGATTTTTTTCCACCAATGTACTTCTGTACCAGATCAATTCGAGTGGCAGGAACAAAGACTTTGGTCCCTCCGTGAAACTCCACTACCAGATGCTCTTCGACATGGCCGTCCTTATCCAACAGCTCAAGGCCTCTGTATCTTCCAATCCCGTGTGCTAAATGCACCACTAAATCTCCGCTCGATAGGTCTGTAAAACTATCGAGAGCTTTGCCTTTGTGCTTGATCGACTTCTTACGCCGAATTTGCGATCGGCGAAACACTTCACCTAGTGATAAAACCACCTTACGTTGATCGAGCCAGTGAAAGCCGCTACTCAAATACCCGAGAACAAAAGTTAGACGGTCACGATCCACAATGGAATCTTCTCGCAACACTTCAAACAATCGTTCCGCTTCTGCTGCCGTCGTACAAGCAATCGCTACTTCGTACGTATCCGGGAGGGCGGCGATTTCAGAGCGAACCTGTTCCATACTGCCGTGGAAGCGGTCCACCGATTCCGTCTTAAATCGGTATACATTTCCGAGGTCCCCGGGACCGAGCGCGTTCAAAAGAAGACATCGTTGATCTGTTAATCGTTTGATCACGTCCCGCAGGCCGTGGCACTTTTCAAAGTCTGCGGATCGCTTTAGATATTCCCGTCCCTGCAAATCGATGGCACCCATTTCGACAACCATTGAGCAGTCATCCGTCTCGAAGTAATCCGTTAAGTACGCTTCACCTTTTCGATACGACCGCATCGACGACATCGAGATTTCTGACAGGTTGCTCAGGCTGCGTTGGCTAACTACATCAAATTGCCGTATCGACTCAATTTCATCGTCCCACAACTCGATGCGAACCGGTGACTCCCATTCAGGAGAGTAGACATCAAGTATGCCGCCGCGATGTGAGAATTCACCCGGTAATTGCACCGCACTTGTGTTGTGAAATCCGCTAGCCAGTAACCAGGCAACGGATGCTTCCAGATCGATCCGTGATCCTACTTGCCACTGCACATGCTGACTATTCAACTGCTCAATGGATGGAACCGGCTGTAACAATGATGCGATTGACGCCACGATGATCTCACGTTCACCACTCCGGTTAGCCACCCGTTTAAGCAATCGCACGCGTTGTCCCTGCACTTCGTCATCGCTGTGTTGCACGCCAGCTCCGGAAGAAGAAGTAAGCGGGTACGGCAATGGTGCGCATTCTAAGAAGACTCGTAGGTCATCGCACATCTTATCCACATCCTGAGGACGTGGCACAACGACCAAGGCTGCACTAGACTTCGAGGCTTGTGAATGGAGAAGAGTTAGCGCTGAGGCGATTGCCAGCGCGCAGGATGATCCATAGACTCCATCGATCGTCGCTGGTTGACCAGGTTTAAGGTCATGAACGAAGTCTACGAAGTCTCGATCGGCAGCAAGAATCCCAGTGTGGGAATCAAGCTGATTCTGCATCAGTTCCGCAATGTTGGATTCCACGTGTCAGCTGTAATGACTCGATTGCCGAGTCCTTACTAGCACTCCTTCAAGCCCTGCTTGATCGCTTTGAGCTGTTCAAATTCAGTAGTTTGCTTATAAAAAGCATCAAGCGGGTAGCATCCGGATACGAGTCCGTTTCGCGGTGCTGTCGTACAGTCACTGAATGTACGACAGACTTTCTTTCGCTGCATGATACCAGTTTCAAGCGTATCTGCAGGCAACGTCGGATAAGAAAGAACCATTCTTCCTAACCCAACAATATCGACCCAATTTTCCCTCACGACTGCCTGAGCTACATGCGGCAGATAATCCTGTAAATATGAGTATCCCGTACCAACAAGTGGCAGTGCCGGAAATGCTTGTTTGACCTTTCGCACCGCATCAAGCTGACGTGCCACGCCGGTAATGGGATCCTCCGGAGGTAGATAACCATCACTTGGCGGAAATATCGCTGGTCGCATAATGTGCGGATTGTAATATGGGCTGGCACATGAAAGGTTGATCGATGCCACGTCCAGTGATTCAAGATCACCAATCAGTCTGAGCGGTTCATCAAGGTCCATCTGCATGGGATCATCGGAATCAACACCAAACCCCAGGTCATACGGTAACAACGACGAGTAATCCATCGGTTCGCCAATCTCGCGACTCGTAATAAATGGCGGAGTGTCAAACAGGCTTAAACGCACAACAACCATCAGGTTGGGACAAGACTCCTGAACTCGCTGGATAATGGTCCTAAGTAATCGGGTGCGACCGTCATAATCTCCACCAAATTGTCCCGGACGCATTCGAGCGCTGAGGAATTCATGAAGCAAATATCCGTGGCAGCATTTGACGTCTACAAATTGATAGCCACATCGTTCGGCTGTTTTCGCTGACGCCACGTAATTCGAAATCAGGTCTTCCAATTCGTTATCTGTCCATACAACCGATTGGTCATCCGGTTCAATTCCAAACTTGGGATCCAAAAGTGGATGATGGTATGCGATACGCGGTTCTAGCTTCTTACTGTTGGGTCTGCAAAACCTGCCCGAGTGTGTGAGCTGCAGTCCAACAAGCAAATCATCTGAATCTCCACAGTTGGCTCTATGTGCAGCTAACAGTGTTTCCAGCAACAGCTTCAGCCCGGCTTCGTTTTCCGGAATTGCTAAAGTCTGATTCGGGTTGGCTCTCCCGTCGGTTTGGACCGCAGCTGCCTCACCACCCCAAATGAATTTGGCACCGGAAATGCCAAAATTATGCCAGCGTCGTATGGTTCTTTCTGTAGGTGAACCGTCTGATTTGGCGTCCCAACCTTCCATGGGATGAATACACCAGCGATTTCCAACTTCAAATCCACCGACAGATATCGACTGTGCCATGGGAGAGTTTTCAGCGGCCGTCAAGACAGTCTCATCAATTGGGATTTGGGCTCCAATCTCTCTGCTACGCTGCTGAAAAGCTTCAACGCTCTTGAGTTGGGCGATCTTGATGTAATTCTCTGTAGACATATTTTGCCTTATTCAGCCCGAACAATCATCAGCGGTGCAAAGACCCACCTAAACCTTTTGGAAAACTTATCATCGACTCCAAATTCAACGGAAACCGTCAACTTTTCGTTGTTGCCGGACATTTGTTTTATCACACCTGTACCGTACTCCGCATGCAAAACGATAACGCCTTCGGATAACAGTGAAATCTGAGCAAGTTTTTCCTGTTTCGTAGCTCCAGGTGCCATTGATGCCGCAGGCCGAACCATGCTTGCAAGTTGCTCTGCAACCTCCGGAACAGCTGGCTTGGCTTCGGCGTCGACCTCATCAAATTCAGTAACGGCCGAGTCCTGCAACCATGATTCGTCATCGGGTACATCGTCATGAAAGAACTCGCTTGGCGCAAATCCATCAGCGGTCCAGGAACTAGCAGGCGTAGGCAAGTGCACGTCCATCTCTTCGCGAGGCAATTCAAGAAGGAACGGACTGGCGATCGCCGGACGAAATGTCCCACGTGTCATGCGACGAGCCGTGTAGCTCATTTGCAGTGACTCTTCTGCACGTGTGATACCCACAAATAAGAGTCGCCGTTCTTCTTCATAGGCGCGGTCGTCGTCGCGACTGCGTTCGTGCGGCAATAACCCCTGCTCTACACCGATGATAAAAACGCGCGGATACTCAAGTCCTTTGGCGGCATGCAGTGTCATTAACGTCACACGATCCGGATCGGAGTCGATATCGTCGGTGTCCGAAGTAAGTGAAACCGTTTCCAGAAATTCATCCAGTCCTTCGTCAGGAAATTCTCGCTGAAACTCCTTCGCTGCACTAATCAATTCATGAACGTTGGCTTCGCGATCTTCGTCAGCCTTTTCATCCTGTAGCTGGATATATTTCAGATAACCAGTGTTGTCGACGACTTCTTTCACCAAGTGACCGAGGGGCTCGTGGACTTGAGTGGCGAGTACGTCGAGGATCGTAACGAATTTGGAAACACTCGCTGCCGCCCTTTTACTCAGAGACTCAATCAGCCCGCATTCGCGGCATGCCTCCAGCATGGTCAAGTCATATCGATAGGCATGAGCGACCAAATGCTCAATCGACTTCTTTCCTATTCCTCGTGTTGGTGTGTTAATGACTCGCTCGAGTGCCACATTGTTGTTTGGGTTATTTAGGACCTGCAAATAACCCACGATGTCCTTTACTTCTTTACGCTGGAAGAATTCCAGACCTCGCACGATTTGGTAGGGGATCTGGTGTGAGCGAAGTGCACTTTCAACAGGGCGTGAAAGGACGTTGGTTCGATAAAAGACAGAAAAATCCTTATAGCTTGCTTTCCCCTGTCCAACTAATGCCTGAATCTGTTCGACGATTGCATCCGCTTCACTTCGGCCGTCTGGAAACTGCACCAAACGTACTTGATCCCCTTCCGGATTCTCGGTGAACAACTCCTTGTGTTTTCGTTTGGTGTTATTTGCAATCAAAGCATCTGCAACTCTCAAAATCCGTTTTGTTGATCGATAGTTTTGCTCGAGCTTAACGACCCTTGCGTTCGGATAGTCCTTTTCGAATTCCAGAATGTTAGATATCGTCGCACCACGCCAGCTGTAAATTGATTGGTCCGGATCACCGGTAACTGACAGGTTTGGATTATTTATCGACAATGCACGAACAATCATATATTGAGCGACATTTGTATCCTGATACTCGTCGACCATGATGTATCGATAACGCTCATCGAGCGTTTCACGAAGCTCGTGATTATCACGAAGTAAGGTTGCTATATGCAGCAGTAGGTCATCAAAATCGGCAGCATTATTCTTGATCAAGTAATCCTGATAGAGCTTGTATACACGCTTTGTGATTTCACCAACCGGGGTAAACCGACTGCTTCGACGAGGTTCATATTCGTCGGGGTTTAATAGAGCACTCTTCGCCCAACTGATTTCATCAGCAATCGCCTCGGGCGATGTATGCGTGAGATAAATCTCTTCCTGTGCCAATACGCTCTTGAGTGCCCGCTTGGAATCTTGCGTGTCGAATATCGTGAAGTTCTCAGCCAAGCCTACAAGATGGCCATTAATTCGAAGTAATCGAGCGCAAAAGCTGTGAAATGTCCCCATCCATACATGACTTCCCGGTGCGAGCTGTTCCACACGATTCTTCATCTCGTCAGCTGCTTTGTTGGTGAACGTCAACGCGAGAATATTACGGCCGGCAATGCCGCTGTTGAGCATGTGCGCGATACGGTGCGTTACCACTCGAGTTTTACCCGAACCGGGACCGGCGAGAATCAGCAACGGGCCGTCCACTGTCTCAACAGCTTCCCGTTGGGCGTCAGTCAATAATTGCAAAAGTGGCTCGGTCATTTATGGCTTGTCTTTTGTCAAATCTCTAACTCATAACATCTAACATCTGACATTCGACTGCTACCCCTCACAGCGTCATGCAGTGACAAAAAAACCCGGTAAGTCTTTTAGTGACTCACCGGGTATTGGATACGGAATTCGTTGTTGTATCCCAAACAACAAGTGCTGGTCTAAAGTAATCTCACCTATGCTGCTGCATGGCGAGCAAAACCGATTCCTTCCAATGCGAGGTAAACTTCTTCGAGTGTCTTTTCACCGAAGTTAGCAATCTTTAACAATTCATCCGGCGTGCTATGTAGCAAGTCGTTGACTGAAAAGATGCCCTTTTCCTCAAGACAATTGGTAGTTCGGACTGCAAGTCCGATCTCGGCCGTACTCATTTCCAGCCGTTCTTTTAGACTGCGACGATTTTCATCCGCAGTACTAAGGGGAATGCGCGTCATGGGGTCCCTCCCTTCGCGTTCTAGTGCCTCTAGTTTTCCGTCCGTTCATCACCGGAGCTGATCATCCTCACAACTCAATGGCGACGAGTGAGAAGTATAAACGATAGATGAGTTTTTGTGCCAATGTTTTTTGCTAAGGTGCTAGCAGATACGTAGCCCCGCCACCCCGTAGGGGAGCTAGCGTGCGGGCGCACTTGCGGGAGCCCTGCGGGTTCGGCTGCGCCGAGCCCCGCGGTTGTGTGTGGTGGGTGGTGTGTGCCGGCAGTTGCTGTTAGGAATCGGTATAATGCTAAGGACTCGAAACTGTGTACTGTGTACTGAAACTCAAGTGGATATAATCATGCCTCGACACACGTGGATAATCTTCACACTGGTTCTCACCCCAGCTATTCTCATGGCGGGTGACTGGCCTCAAATCCTCGGTCCAACGCGTAGCGGGACCGCACAAGACGAAGAGCTTCTTGGCAAATGGCTTGAGGATGGTCCAAAAGAGATCTGGAGTGTTAAGATCGGCAGCGGCTATGCAGGGCCTATTATCAAAGGCGATAAGGTAATTCAATTCCACCGACTTGAGGATCAGGAAGTCCTTAGTTGCTTCGACGTTACAAATGGCAAAGAGGTCTGGACTCACAAGACAAAGGCCTACTACCGAGGCGGCGTTAATGCCGATCTGGGTCCACGAGCTACTCCATTAATCGCGGATGACGCCGTTGTCTCTTTTGGCGCGGCTGGTGACATGACATGTGTCTCACTTACTGATGGTAAGCAGCGGTGGCTACGCAACCTTAGTACAGATTACGAGGCCACAGATGGTTACTTCGGAGCTGGCAGTAGTCCGATCGCAATCGATGGTCGCGTGCTCGTCAACATTGGTGGCAGAAAGGCTGGAATCGTTGCCTTGGATCTTAAGACTGGCGAGACCGTCTGGGCCAAGACCGAAGAGAAAGCAAGCTATTCATCGCCAACGCTAATGAAGTATGGCAAAAAAACAATTGTCGTATTCATCACTCGTCTGAATTGTGTTGCATTGGATCCTGTGGATGGCCAAGTTGTATTTTCCATTCCATTTGGCAAGACGGGCCCAACAGTCAATGCAGCTGCACCACTC
>Ga0114933_10005309_pt1 | contig 11745 bp, 21 predicted proteins | sample 4SBtaG_FD_89691 | JGI IMG/M metagenome (GOLD analysis project Ga0114933, IMG submission 89691) | Deep subsurface microbial communities from Kolumbo volcano to uncover new lineages of life (NeLLi) - 4SBTROV12_W25 metaG | ecosystem: Environmental > Aquatic > Marine > Volcanic | place: Kolumbo... | reverse complement strand
TTGACAACCTCTAGTACCTAAATGAACATCACTTATAAAAATAGATTTATACATTTAATCCTTTTGTATATACAGTTTTACCATTTATTTTACTTGCTGTCAATACCGATTTTCTATTTTTACCATCTTTATATGATACATGAGTCCATCCAGAGTTAGGATCGCCTGGTGTATAGAACTCTAAAATTAGCTGGTCAAAATCTAAATTATCGTGAATAAATCTTGATACTTCTTCAGTTGATGCATGAACACATTCTATATCAACTGCTTCACCTTTACAATGTTGTGATTTTGATGAACCACCAATCTTTGCATTTAGTTCTGGACTTCTATATCCAGATGTAATGATTGTTACACCAAACTTTTCTCTAACTGGTTGCACAACATTTTCAAATAATCTTTCTGCATTTGTTCTGTGTTCTGAACTCATTTCATTATCTATTCCGTGTCGTGTTGCAGTTTGTGATTTTGTGTATTCTTTTACTGTAAAATTTTTTGATAGTTTCATTCTCCAGCTCCTAATCCTTGTTTAGTTTTCTCTATGAGATATGAACGAACAAAACCAGAGCGAACAATATCACCGATTGTAAATTCTACTACTTCAAATTCTTTCATATTTTCTAATATTCTCATAAAATCTTGTAATCCTTCTTTCTCAGACATTTTAGTTAAATCTGTCTGAAAGAAGTCACCACAAAATATTATTTTACTATCTTGACCAACTCTTGTAATAATCGTGTCAAGTTCATGTAAGTTACAATTCTGTGACTCATCTACAATTACTATTGCATTATCTAATGTTATACCACGAAGATAAGAGGTTGTCAAGAATGTTATACTACCTTGATTTTTTAATCTATCATATAACATACTGAACGCCGTATCACTTGCTTGTTCAAACATAAACTGAACCATATTATGATATGGTACTTGATACAATGCAGATTTATCTTCTTCATCACCTGGTAAGAAACCTATGTCTCTTGTTGGTACAACTGAACGAATGATAATAACACTTTCATATTTTGACCTAGGGTCTAATACTTGTTCTAATGCAAGATACATTGATATAAATGTTTTACCAGTACCTGCCGCCCCAAAAAGAAATAAGTTTTTATTTGCTTTTCTCCATGCCTCAAATACTTTTTTTTGATTGTCTGTTATTGGTTTAATAGAAACTAAATCATCTTGTTTCACATCGTGTTTTTTTGCCATAATTATTCTCTCTGTTTTAAATGTAAAAATTGATTACCTAAATTATCTGTTGCGGTAACATCTCCATCTTGGTCTATCGCAAGACCAAAATAAACATTTTCTGCAATACCTATTGTTCCCTCGTAGTGAAATGATGAGTCATCAAAATGAATATCAACATCATCAATATATTCAGCAGGTATCTCTGCTCTAGTAACTTGATTGAATTGCATACCACTATAATTAGGATGCCAAAACTGAAACTTTGTAATACCAGGTTTTATCAATGGTTCTTTAACTTCAATACTACCTTTTACTTTATTTGTTTTGATAATACTTGGTGCTGAACAACCACCGGCGGCCTTGATAAATTGTGTAGTCATAAATTTATTACCATAATTATCCTCTGCAATCACTCTCAAATATCCGTATGCATTTACTCTAATATTTGTTTCAACATATGCAGGCATATTATAAAATTCAAATATCGCACAACATGGTGTTGGGTTTTCATCAATTATCAAAGTATATTTTACTATACCAGGTGACTTTGTATATATCTTAATTGGTACATTGCCACCGTTTAGGGCACGATAGGGTGCCTCTATATGAATAAAGTCACTACCATCTTCTATTATATCTTCACCGAAAACTGTTTCTTTTATCCATTCATTCCACGAAAAGTGAGTTGCAGGATTAACTGGAAAACACACTAACAGTAAGATTAATAATAGTTTCTTCATACTATTATTTAGTTCTTTTTTTATGCTTGTCGTATGCCCTCTTTGCTTTCAGTTGTTTTATTGATTTTTTACCATATCTACTTGCCAATGCACTATTAGGATGATTTTCTGCAATCTTACTAAAAATCTCTTTCATACCACCATCACCTTTTTCAGATACAGTAACACCACCAATAATATTCATTTGTTTAAATATGCTTTGCCACTGTGGGTTTTGTTTTAAGAACAAAAGTTTTTCTTCATATGTACAAAACTTTTCTAGTTCTTCACCTGACTCTTTATTTACAAAATCGTATCTAGGCATCTTTACTTTCATTGAACCCATATTCTTCATTAATTTCTGCTTTTAAATCGTTTGCTCTTTCTTGTATATAATTTTTTGCAGTATGAACATAACCCATATCCTCAGGTCCATTTTCTTCAATAAATTTATCTGCTATTCTTACTTCTTCAAGTAACCATAATAGTTTGTCAAGTTTAGTTGGTTTTTGCATAATTATTCCTTTTTAAAAATGAATACAGGTTCATACTTTGCACCTGACTCTTGTGAACTAAGTTGTAATTTATATGTGTCTATGTGTTTAAAACCTACTGACTTTGCAATCTCTACTGTATCATCTTCAAAAGTTTTATGTGATTTTATATTTGCAACATTTAGACCCATAACTTTATCTTTTTTTAAACCATAGTATGCATTTTCTATTGTCTTTTTTAGAAACCCATTGTTCCATTGTTCATTACTATTAAACTGTTTAAATGATTGTTCTTCATCTTCACTATATTGTTCCCAATTAAAATATGGTGGACTTGTAAATGCAAAGTCTAAAGACTCTTTTTCAGGTTGAAATACTTCACTGCCTAATTTATGTAAATTATAAAATCTATCACTTCTTGCAAAATCATTCTTTATTTGTGTAAGACCGTTATATGTAGGTGTAGCAGGGTCAGTGCCAATATAATTTACATCTGCCAATATTGCACCGAGTATTCTACCACCATAACCCATAGACATATCCCATACAACATCATTAGGTTTCGTAAATCTATAATAAAGTGCGGCGGCACTTGTAGGTCTAAAATTAGATACACATTGAGTACCAGTATATCTTCTAAGTAATGACCTCATTGTTGACTCTGATTTAAATTTTGCTTTAGGTGAAGTCTCTGTCATTTCACCAAATAAGTTTCTACTTACAGGCATTAAATCATCAACTGTAAATATACCAAAAAAAGAACCTGTCAAAAGTTTTCTAATACCTTTTTTGTAGTGTTCTTCATTTTGATATATCTCCATAGGTGTATTCATCTTACCACATCTAATGCCAAAACTATGTGGCATATAAGACCATGCAAGTGATAGACCTGTTAGATTAGGTTTAATCACACCACTTTCACTTATTAGAGATTTATAATCTGTCTTCATCAAAGTATCAAACTTTTCTTGACGCCAAGATTTATCTGTGGGGTAATATGGAAACCCTCTTTGAGACCAATAAGAGTAAACTTGATTTATATTGTGTTCTAGTTGTTCACCACTAACATCAACTTTATTTTTAAGATTACCTTTGCTTGTAATCTTATCTTCGTTTATAATCTCTATTGGTAAAGTAACTGAGGACTTTTTATTTAATAATTTCATGATATGATTATATCATCTATTTCTTATTTGTCAATTCATATATCTGTTCATTTAAATCTTTTATTTTGATATACAAATTTTGTACTTGTTTTTGTAACTGGTATATTTCAAACTTATAAAGTTCTTCTTTATCTAAATAATTTTCTTTTAATTTTTCTCTTGTATCTTCTACATTTTTTGTTTCTAAATATTTTAAATCACTATTAATAATATGTTCATTAATCATATCCCAATATCCTTTTGTTGAAACCATTCTGGTATACTCCTATTTTTCCAAGTGGCAAATCTTACCTTATCTTGTATATAGTAGTTCTTGTAGGCGGCAATAGGATTGCCTGGTATTTTAAGATGTTCAGGCATACACTGTGGCATCTGAGTAACTTCTGGTGACATATTAATATTCTGTGGTAACATATTTAAATATGGTATTCTGTCTTCTACTGAGTGTCTTGTACCATATCTATATGTAAACTCTTTTAATAAATGTTTTAACAAATGAAGTAACCAAGTATAGTTACCTTTTGTTTCTCTACACCACATAGCAGAAGGGTGTTTAGTATGACACGCCAACATAATATTTTTATCCATAAAATCTATTGGTAGTTTCCATCGTTTAACATTTCTGCCTGTTTTAGATTTACCAGTAAATTCTTTGCCATCTAATAGTCTATGTGCAGTTGATAAAAGTTGTGCATATTCAACACACATTTTTACTGAGTGTTTATCACAATGTTCTATCGCCGCAACTTTAGGGTCTTCGTTTGTATAAAATATGTTCATCTGTAAAATATATGCCTTCCTACTTTAGTTGTTACTTCTTTATAATCTGCCCACCTTGGGTGTACATAGTCTGCATGATACCACATTGCACCATCAGTTATATCAATCATACTTTTATGTTTACCTGCAATAAATTCTTCTGCAAGATTGTAAATCTCATTGTATGTTTTTTCATCTTTTGGTTCGTCAGAATAACCATCACAGAACCAACTGAATTGACATTTATTTTTAATAGGTTTTTCAATACCTTTTTCTTTCAACCACCATTGTGATAATTTTGCTTGTTCTATAACACCACAAATAGTATTTGGATAATCTTCACTTTCTAGACGATTATACACTACTTGTGTTGTGGCAACAAGACCTGCAATACCTTCACTTCTTGCCTCAAAATACATATTCTTTGCAAGACAAGTAACTTGAGTAGTGTCAATGTAAGTAATTGTTGGTTGTACATTTGGAAAAGTGATATCAAGTTTGACATCATCTGTCCAGTCTCTAATTGGTGTACTGTCTTCTTTGAATAAAGAAAGACCTATAATAACTGTTAATGTACCACCTATTAAATATTTTAACATAGTACCTCTCTCTTTAAAAAAAGAGATACTAGAAAGATGGTGTCTCTCTAGTACCTCTAAAAGTATGTTCTTAATCGCCATTCTTAAAATTATCAAACATTGCGAGTATTAGAAACATACTTCCAGCGACGGACAAGACGGAAAGAGTAGTGAGAGAGGCATCACCGTCTACTGCACCCGCCGCCAGAACTGTTAATATAAAACCTGTAATAAAATAAAACCAAAATAACATAATATACCTATTTAATAAAATTAATATCTATTATAGTATAACAGATTAATTATATATGTCAACCCTTTTTAGTACCATATTTTGGGTGTCTTGTATCTAAAAAATCATCGTCCCAATAAAATGCCTCTTGTACAACTTGTTTTGACAGACCTTTATATTTTTGATGAAGAATTTTATCTTTTGCATTTATCAAAACTTCTGCCTCATTCTCTTGTAACCCCTCTAGCATTTGTATGAACATTTTTTCACATCTTAATTGATTAAGTTTATCGTTACCACCCTTGATAAAGTGATACAATCTAGTTGCCTCTTTATCAAGTCTTGTATGTTCAGTACCTTCTGGTGCATCATTTTTCATAAATGGTACATCACCTTTTGGTAATCGCCAAGTAATTTTAGGGTCAAAAGATGATTTTAAAACTACTCTTAAACCTGCACTATCATGTTTTCTCAACACTGCGACTTTCTTTTCTTTTACTTTTGCATTATTCACTAAAGTTAAAATTTCATGAATAAGTGGTTTAACACCAACTACTTCTACATTTTCATTATCAGTATATGCCATTAAAAATCTCCTAGTCTTTCAGTTAGTTCTCTCAATCGGTGTTTCATAAAATATGGTAGTATTTTACTTTTATCACCTTTTTTATACTCTACCCAAGTAATATGTATGTTCTTAAAAATGTCATCTGGAACACACTCAAAGTCTATCAAAGTTTTATTTCTCTGATAGTTTCGTTTTACTTCTTCTTGCCAATCTTCTATTGGCCAAGTACCTTTTGATAACCACTCTTGAACTTTTTTCTTACCTAAAGGTTTTTGTCTTTTATTCTCTACAAATGTATCATCTGGTGATAATATGTTTGGTATACCATCACCCCTATCACCTCTAAAAATATGTTCTGCACGATATTGATAAGGGTCAACACCATTCACATATTTTTTTAATGTTGGAGAATATTGTTTTACAAAAGAGTGTTTTTGTAATTGTATAAAATCTTTATCGCCTGACATAATTAATATATTCTCAAATAAATTAGGTGTTTCTGATACTACCTTTACTATTGTTGCAATAATATCGTCTGCCTCTGCACCCTTTACTTGTAATACTTTATATGGAAAAACTTCTTTAATCTCATCACGAATTTTATTTAATGTATCAAATAATTCATTCCAATTTAGACTAGACTCGGTTCTATCTTTTTTACGATTTGCTTTATAATTAGGAAAATATTCTTTACGCCAATAGTGTTTGTCATCATAACAAAGAACAAGTTCACCGTATTCACTAAATTTTGTTTTATAAGAACGAAGAGAATTAAGAACCATATGGCGAACCATATCTTCATTTAATTCACTGTTATTCATTTGTATCATCAGATTACTAATTGTAACCTGGTTCATATCAACTAAAATCATTTATCTTTTTTTAATTCTTTTACTTTTTTTAAAAACTTTGGTATGAGTTCCATATCAAATGTAGTATTCATTTTCTTAGTTTTATCATCAAATTTAGTAATCATGAATTCATCCATCAACTCTTGCATATCGTGAGTAATATCTAAATCTCTGTAGATACTTGATTTCAAAGACTCAATGATAAATGCTAAGTCTGATATAAATTGTTTGTCACTAACTTGAATACCGTTCTCATTCAATATGTGAACTATTTGCACAATCAACCCTTCTGTAAGATTGTCTGCAAATGCAACATCTTCATTCAGTTGCATAACATCGTAATCAGGTAATTTTACTTCTCTTTTACCCTTAAACTTTTTAGGAAACTGAATGATATTTTTACTTTTCTTATCCATATTCATATTTATATCCAATAATTAATAAGTCCTGCAATAGATATAATTAATCCAACACTATTTAATAACATAATAGAACCGTCTTTCCATTTATATCCTACAACAATCCATACTATACTACCAGTGGTCATAAAATATAGATTTGTAGGATATATATTAAAAGATGTAAAACATAATCCTATCAATAGTAGTACAGAACCAAACCATTTTAAACTTGTTACGCCTTTACTTTCTCTTGTTTTCTTTTGCATCTTCTCGTACTCGCCGCCTTTTCTTTTCTTTTTCTTTCACTTCTTGTTTCAAAAAATTCTCTTCTTCTCATCTCATTGAAGAAATCTTCTTTTTGTAACTTCTTTTTTAGTTTTCTAATTGCTTTATCTACATTACCATTTTGAACTGCAACTGCCGTGCCTTTCAATTTAGGTTCTTGAAATTTATTTCTATTTCTTTTAAAACCATTATACCTCATCTTGTATATAGTCCTTTCCTAAAACATTGTCATTAAAGTCATCGTAATCTGTTAAAAAACTATTAATGTCTTTTATTGATAGTTTCTTCAAAGGTTCACCAGAGGCATTTTCTAAAAATAGTTTAATGTCTAGTGGAATATCTCTGTGTTCGTTAAAGCACCAAATCATCGTTCACCTGTTTCTTTTTAAAGTTATTATAATTTTCAAGTTTTCTCACTTCAGAGTCTATCATATCAGTATAGTGGTCAATGAAATTCTCAAAACTTATGCCTGTAATCAGACCTGTTTTTTTCTCTTTCATATACTTACTAATATCTTTAAGATTGTCTATTGATAGTTCTAATTGTGATAATACTCTTTTCATGATATTATAGTACCACAAGTTAAAAAGATTGTCAAGTGTTGTTTTAATTTAATTTGATATTTGAAGTTTTTTTATTTCTGATATTGCTTTTGCTGGATTTAAACCTTTTGGGCAAGTCTTAGTGCAATTCATTATAGTATGACAACGATATAATTTAAATGCATCGTTTAACATTTCAATTCGTTCTTTTTTTATTTTATCTCTACTATCTACTATAAAACGATATGCCTGAAGTAATATTGCAGGACCTAAAAACTTATCACTATTCCACCAATAACTTGGACATGAAGTAGAACAACAGGCACACATAATACACTCATATAGTCCGTCTAATTTCTTTCTATCTTCTGGTAATTGTATGTGTTCTTTATCAGGTTTTTCATCTATAACAACATAAGGTTTAATACTTTTGTATTGGTCAAAGAATGGTTTTAAATCTACAATTAAATCTTTTATCACACTCATATGTGGTAGTGGATAAACATCGTATTCTTTTTTATCTAGTGGTGTTAAACAGGCAAGAGTATTTGTGCCGTTAATGTTCATAGAACAACTACCACAAATACCTTCTCTACAACTTCTTCTAAATGTAAGTGTCGGGTCTATATTATTTTTGATATGCATGATTGCATCAAGAACCATAGGACCTATTTTAGATTTATCTAAATGATATTTGTCTATACTAGGATTATTACCACTATCACGGTTCCAACGATAGATGTTAAGAGTCAAATCTTTTGACTTACCAAAAGTTTTACCTTTGATTATTTTTGAATTTTGTGGTAAAGAAAACATTATTCTTCATCGTGAAGTTTTACAAAGTATTCTGCATCTAACAACACAAGAGGTTTTTCATTATTTTTTTTAAGAACAACAATAGGTTCATACTTACCACAATTTTCTCTTGATTGTTTCATTGCTGACCAGATATTTACTTTCTCTTGATTTTTACATTCAATAGAGTATGGAAACTTTTCTCTTGCCGCCCTTGCCATGATTAAATCTTCACCACCTGCACCCATAGAACGACTTTCTATATCTTCTTCATGAATACTTAATTTTTCAATCAGTAATTCACGAAACCATTTTTGTAATCTTCTACCTTTAGATTTTGCACTTTGAGTTTTCAATATTAATAATCCTCGTCAATATCATCTTCATATTCTTCGTCAATTTCAGAACCACAAAATGGACAATATTTTATTTCGTAATATTCATCGTTCATATCGTGATTTATTTTAAACTCTGCATCGCAAGAGTCACAATAAATAATTTTTCTTTTCATTACTGTATCTCACAAGAACCAGCAGAACAGGCAAGTTCTTGTGAACCTACTGTTGAGTCTGATTTTTCAAAATTTGATAATTTTGTCCAATCAACATCAATAGGCATTTTTCTTTCTAAGTCTTTAAATTGTTTTTCATCACAATCTTGATACGGTGCTTGTTTATATGTATGTTCACTATAAGGTAAGAAACTTACACCACTCATTAAATCAAAGTTTTTGTAAACCCATGCACCAACTTCAAACCACTCTTCTTCTTTTACAGAAATAGTTACTGATGGTTTATGTTCACACCAATGTTCTTGATATAACTTCCATAATTCTAGTTGTTCTATTGCGTTCATATCTTGTCTAAAAACTGCATCTTCACTACACTTAATAGGAAAAGAAAACACAGTTGTATCAAGTGGTTTCATAACATCATCTTCAGCAGGAAACCCCATATCAACCATCATCTTTGTTAAAGGGTCTTTTTTATCACCTCTTACTGTTCTAATATAATATGGATTATGTCTTGCATGAATACCACTTGCACTATCTACAAGTTGTGATACAGTACCAGATGGTTTTACACAAGTAATCGCAGTTGATTGATTTATACCTAACATTTTAGACCAATCTTTATTTGTATCAATACTCATTCGTCTAAGATTTTGTAGTAGTGTGTGTAAACCAGGTAGTTTACCAGCAGTCCACTTATTGTCCATGATACCTGTAAGAGATACACCTAACAATCTTTCTTCTTCACAATTCTTTTTCCAATCTTTTGTAACATATTTAAAGTTAGTTAATGTAGATTGTATAGTTCCAAGTATTGTTGCAAGTTTAACTTTGTTTAATAAAGTGTCTTCTGTATCTTCTGGTCTTACTACTACTTCCGATAAATTACAAAATTCTCTACTTCGTAGGATTATTTCTGAACATGGGTTTGTTCCAAAATCATATTCTGTATTTCTTCTTTCACTTTTTTCTGCAATTCTTTGTGCCGATGCTCTATTGAAAATACCTCTTTCACCAGACTTAGACTCGTAAAGTGATTTCCACTCGTCCATAAAAATACCCATATCTGGTTTTTCAGTATAACAGGCAGAATTATTTGCTAGTGCCCTTTGACCGTTATCAATCCACCATTGACCACTTTTAGCAATTCTCATTCTATCGTCTGATAAGTTTGATAAACTAATTAATGCACTTCTACGAACACCACCTACAACTACTATTTCTGCCGTTTTACAAACTATATCATGACACTCAATAGAACTTAATTGTCTGCCAGCGGCGTTTTGAAATATTTCTTTTGTGAATTGAAATAATCTTTCAAGTGGTTCTGGACCTGATGCACGACCACCGAATGTTTTCAAAACTGCACCTGCTGGTCTTACTTTATGTAAATCCCATTTTGGTATTTGACCATGATATAACATTGCAACAAGTTCTTTAAATGCTTTTGCCCAACCAAGTTTACTATCTTGTACAACAATAGTAGTATCACTCATATGAAATTCGTCTGCAACAGTTGGTAATTTACTTACAAATTGTCTTTCTACTGAAAACCCTACACCAGTGCCATTCATTAGAACATATAGTATTTCATCAAATGCTTGTGGTTTATCTACGGCAACATAACTGCAATTATAACCTGCAATATTTTCTCTTCTCAGTGCCTCTCCTGCGGTCATTAAACAACGCATTGAGGGCATTATTTTTAAACTTAGAACTGCATCTTCTAACTCACCTCTAGTTTCACTATCTAATTTAAACTTACAATTATCTTGTAAATGTTGTTCAAAGAAATCAAAATATCTTGAAACAGTTTCTGACCATGTTTCTCTTCTATTCTCTTTTGGTAACCATCTTGAATATCTTGATAAATGAATGAACTCTTGATACTTCGTTGGTAATGTGTAAGTTGTATTAACCATTAATTTTTCTCCATGTCTTGAAATGTGCTTTCGCCTCTAGTCCTCTAAAGGTATTCTCATTAATTATTTGTTTTATATCTTTGGTACCTGATAAAACCATATCATTTATATCTTTTTCTTTTATATGTCCAGGCCATAGACAAACTGAATAGTCTTGGTCTATGAAAGTCTGAATTCTTTTTACTATTTCTAGATTTCTAGGTTGATTGTCTGGTACTAAAATTATATCCTGTTTTTTTTCTTCAATTCTTAAATCTGAATTTGCCGTAGCAACACAGTTGTCTAAGAATAAACTGTCTATTGGTCCTTCTACTACATAAACTTTTTTAAACCAATTAACTTTGTCTAAACCATAAATCTTTCTATCTTCATTTAGACTAATTGTAAAATATTTTGGTTCTTCTTTACCAAATGCCCTTCCTTGAAATGCAAACATTTTGTTTCGTTTATCTAAAAAAGGTATCACCAATCTAGGGTGGTCTTTTATATTAGACGGAAATTTATTTGGTACAATCTTGTTAACCCACTCAAAAAACTTAGGTGCAAAATACAACTTGTAATGAAAACGACTTGGTATTCTTCTTCGTTCTATTATTTGTTTTGCAGGGTGATAGTCTCTCAGTTGAGATATCGTTTTAAGTTTTTTAAGTAGAAAGTCTCCTTTGTGAAAAACTGGTTGAGTGATAATAGGTATATTATCATCTTTTATATATACATTCTTGTT
>Ga0114933_10005308_pt1 | contig 11745 bp, 11 predicted proteins | sample 4SBtaG_FD_89691 | JGI IMG/M metagenome (GOLD analysis project Ga0114933, IMG submission 89691) | Deep subsurface microbial communities from Kolumbo volcano to uncover new lineages of life (NeLLi) - 4SBTROV12_W25 metaG | ecosystem: Environmental > Aquatic > Marine > Volcanic | place: Kolumbo... | reverse complement strand
GTTCGTCATAGCTCAGGCTGTACCATAGCCGGTCGCTGGCATATGCGAGAATGTGGTCGCGAAAGCCGCCGAGCAGGCGCCAGATAGGTTGCCCTTGTGTCTTGCCCGCGGCGTCCCACATCGCGATGTCTAAGGGCGCGATTGCCCAATGTAGCAATCCGCCAGGTCCGACCCATTTCCCGGCCCGTGACATCTGCTGCCAGGCGGCTTCGGTATCGAGTACATCCATTCCGACCAGGCTCTCTGCCAATTCCTGGGCAGCTTTCGCGATCGGCTGGACCAATTGTGCGCCAAGCTTGACTACATAGCCAAACCCTTCTGTACCGTCGACGGTTTGTATTCGTGCTAGGACGTGCCAGTTCGCGTCGACCGTACGGCCAGCCGCGATATAAGCGTCTTCGACGGGTACTTCCAGAATATCGACGGTGACGCTGGCGATCTTCATGGCTTTTGCTTTCCCGATAGTTTGAGGACATATCCTCGGTTGCCAGCACGCCATGCGCAAGGCGCTCCGTTCGTGGTGGTCAGCAAGGTTCAGAATAGGCTATCTTTATAGTGATTTATCTGCGGGTTGCCCGAAGGTCCGGAGGATTAATGAGCGGTCGGGAAATATGGGTGCGCGCCAAGTTTCTCATGGAGAAATACGGCGACGAAGCAGCGGTTTATGCGGCGCTGAAAACTGAGGATATGCTCGACAAGGGCGATGTCCGCGAAGCTGCGACTTGGCACGAGATCATTAAGGCGATCGAGGCTCTGGAAAACACAGAGCCGACGGGGCCACTGCACTAATTCGGTAAGAAAGACGCGTCAGTCCCCGTCTTTATCCATCATGTCCCAGTTGTAGAGCGGTGGTTCCTTTCCCACGAAGCGCCGCACAGCTTCCTGTGCAAAATCGCTAGTGAATAGCAGAGTTTGTCCATCCGCCTCGGCGTCCGCTATATCCCCATAGTTGCTTTGGAAAGTTTTGTTGACGAGACGTTTTGAAAGGGCGACGGCCGTCTTTGGACCTTGGGCGATGCGAGCCGCATAGTCTTGCGCTGCGCTAAGCACGTCGCCATCTTCGATAATGGAATGGACGATGCCGAGTTCCTTTGCCTCTTCGGCGGTGATACTACGACCTGTGAACATTAGGTCCTTCGCCATAGCGGAACCTACGACCCGTGGGAGGGTGTAGGCGAGCGCCATATCTGGCATCAAGCCTATGCGGGAAAAGACGGAGCAGAACTTTGCTTTCGGCGATGCGAAGACAAAATCGGCTGCCAGGGCTAGGCTGAAGCCACCACCGAAGGCCAGTCCATCTACCGCCGCGACGACGGCACAATCGATATTGTGCAGTCGCTGTAGCCAGGCGTGCACCTCATAAATTCCCTGGCGTGAGGGACCTGGCCCGTTAGCGAGGCGGTCAGTCATTCCCTTCACATCGCCACCGGCGCAAAAGGCGCGTCCCTCCCCAGTCAAGACCAGTGCCTTGATGTCCTCGTTACCATCCACAAAATCGACCATGGCCTGGCAATCGGCCTTCATATTGGATGACAGCGCGTTCAACGCTTCCGGCCGATCCAAAGTAAAAGTGGCGACGCCGGTATTGGCGACATCCAGCCGTGCGCAATTGAAGGTGGGGATCAATCTAATACTCCGTTTCGTCTTTCCATTGATGGGTGGGTCTATTCGGCTGCCTTTGGGCGGTCGATGCCCGTGTAGCTGATCATTGGCTGATTTTCTGGCTCTATTCCGAACATGTTGTTGAACTGGTTCATGCCATGAAGCGTGGTGACGACGAAACCGATCTCGACAAGCTGCGCATTGTCGAAGAAGCGGCGCATCTCAGCAAACAGGGCATCGGCGCTATCGGTTTGGTTCTGCGCCATTGCACCCGCGAAATAAAGTACGGCACGTTCCCTTTCGGTGAACACGTCGCTTTCCGGGTCATGGACCTGATTTAGTTTCTCTTCCGTCATTCCGGCACGCTGACCCGCAGCGTAGCGAAAGTTCAGTCAATAGCTGCAGTCATTTACGGTGGCGCAGCGCAGGCGGATCAACTCCTTTATCCCTGCATCGACACGTGCGCTGCGCCAAATGCGTTCGTAGAAACTGTTCAGCCCATCGAGTAGTTCAGGGCAATGGGCGCGTACCCGCTGGCTTGTCATTAAGCCGGGATCTCCGGTTGGCGGAACGTGAGGCATGGGACACCTTAGTTCAATTAAGTAAGAACGCTAGCGTAGCAGCCGTCCGGGATATTGGAAATGTCCCCTTCAGTCGAGCAGCGCCATAGGATCACCGACGTTGACGACGCCAAGCGCCCGCACTGCCTTGTAACCCAGTAGTTCTTGCACGCGGTGCGGCATGGTGCGCACTTTATCCAACGGCACAGATAGGAACATGTTCTCTTCCGTACGCAGCCAACCCAGAACGTAGCCGACGAACATACCCCGACGCGGCAGGTCTGCCGTCCGGTTTGCACCGCCGCCATGGATAGTTGAGCCGAGATAAAATACCGCGGACCCGGCTGACATCTCGGCCTGCACGATCTCGTGCGCTTCCACTTCCCGGTCTTTTGGCCAGCAATGGCTGCCAGGCACGATCCGTGTCGCCCCGTTCTCAGCAGTGAAATCCGACAGGGCGAACATCGCCTCGATTTCCAGCTCCGGTTTCGGTTCAGGCAGATGCCGCCACACTCCTTGATCCCGGTGCAGTCGTTGGTCGCTTTCGCCTGGACGGATCTCGATAAGCTGCCCTGTATTTAGTAAATAGTCATCGCAATGGGGTAACAAAAAATGGTCTGCAACACCGAGCAGAAACGGATGCTGCATGACATCAAGAAAGGCTTCTGACTTCCCCGGCAACCCATCGGCCCGGACTGTCGCCTTGCCATAGAAGGTAACCATGTCACCCTCTGTCGGGTGCCGCACGCCAGGTGGCGTTGCCGCGACGATACGGTCGAGGCCTGCATTGAGACGGTTCAGTAGGTTGGGAGCAAGGGCTCCATCGACGATGACGGCGCCATCGCTTTCGAGGATAGCGACTATGTCAGCGGCTTTGGTGTCACCACTCAACCTATGAAGCGCTGGTGCCATTTAAAAAGCCCCGTCGGTCATGTACAAGCTTGTAACGATAGTCCGTGCCTTGAAAAGTAACCAGGGGCCCGGGTCTTTCCCCTTTCGGTCCTAGCGGTTTTAATGCCGTGCCACAGCGAATAAGGACCATCATGCAGGACACTCCTCTTCAGGGCATCAAAGTGCTCGATCTCACGCAGATTTACCAAGGCCCTTACGCATCGTTTCTAATGGCGATGTCTGGCGCGGATGTGGTGAAGGTTGAAAGTCACGCCGGTGACCGTATCCGACGCAACCAGGGCGCCGAAACGCCTCTCGCCTTCGCAATGCTGAATTCCAACAAACGCTGCCTTACTCTCGACCTAAAGCATCCCAAGGGTAAAGACGTACTTAAGGAGATGGCCAAGGAAGCCGACGTAATGCTGGAAAATTTCGCGGCCGGCACGATGGATCGGCTCGGCCTCGGCTGGGACGTGATGCGCGATGTTAACCCGAAGCTTATCTATGGCACCGCGACCGGCTATGGCGTGACTGGCCCAGACAGGGACCAACTGGCGATGGATCACACTGTGCAGGCCGCTGCCGGTGTTATGAGTATCACTGGAGAGACGGGTGGACCACCGGCTCGGGCAGGTGGTACGCCCAGCGATATCATGGGTGGTATCCATTTTTACGCCGGCATTCTTTCCGCGCTGTTGGCCCGCAACGCCACAGGCAAGGGCACCCGGGTTGAAGTTGCGATGCAGGAGGCGATGTATTTCGTGCTTTCGAGCGAATTCGCCTCCTACCACCGCACTGGCGAATTACCGGAGCGGCGTGGCGACAAGACGGCGGCAAACAGTGCCCCCTATGGCCGCTATGAGTGCCAGGACGGCTGGATTGCTTTGATCGTGGTGAGTGAACCGCAATGGCACCGACTTGTAGAACTGATCGGAAGGCCGGAATTGGCGCATGACACCGAATATGGGAGCCCCGCGCTACGCTATCGTTTCGAGGCGGAAATCAATGAGATGATCGGCGCCTGGACCGCACAGCGCAGCAAGGACGAGGCATACCACCTTATCCGCGAGAACCGCATTCCGGTCGCCCCGGTGCGCGATGTGGGAGAGGTGATGAACGACGAGCATATGCACGAGCGCGAGATGCTACATAGGATGAGCCATCCTTATATTGGTGATATCGTTCTTCCTAGTTCGCCCATCCGCCTGTCGGAATTCCCGCCGGTGCCAATCGAATTTTTTCACGAGCCGGGCGCAGATAATGCAGATGTGTTGGCTGACTGGTTGGGTATGGACGAGGCGGTGATCACGGCGTTGGCGGAAGAGAAGGTTATCTAGTGACAAAACCTCCAACATCATCCTCTTTACCTCATGGAAGAGTGTAGACATAAGTCTGTGGGTGTTATTGTTCTATGACAATTCGACGTCTCTCTGTTCTCGACCAATCCGTCGCCATTGCTGGGCGGGCGCAGGCGGAGTCGATACGCGAGACTATTACGCTGGCGAAGCATTGCGAGGACCTAGGTTACAGCCGGTTCTGGGTCGCCGAACACCATAATCACGACACAATCACAGGCAGCGCCCCGGAGATCGTCATGTCGGCGATTGGGGCAACTACTGAGCGCATCCGCATCGGCAGCGCGGGGATCATGCTGCCACATTATTCAGCGCTAAAGGTGGCTGAGCAGTTCCGTGTGCTCGACGCCATCGCGCCAGGCCGTATAGACCTGGGGCTCGGGCGTGCGCCGGGCTCAGATGGGCGCACGGCCTATGCTCTCAACCCGAACGCGGCGCAAGCTGCAGAGCAGTTTCCGGCGCAGGTGCGTGATCTGTTGGCCTGGGTTACGGGTGGTGCGCTGCCGGAAGGACACCCATTCGGGATGATTCGTGCCTTTCCGACCGGCGAAACAGCACCAGAAATGTGGATGTTGGGGACGTCCGACTACGGTGCGCAAGTCGCAGCACATTTTGGTATTCCTTATTGCTTTGCCCATTTTATCACCGAAGGGCGGGGCTGTGCTCAGGCCCTCTCGCTCTACCGTGAGCACTTTCAGCCGAACGAACGCCATCCGGAGCCGAAGGCCGCCATTTGCGTTTGGGCGCTTACCGCGGAGACCGAGGAAGAGGCGCAATTTCAATTTATGTCGCGTGCCCGGTCGCGCCTATTGCGGGATCGTGGTCAGTTGCAACCGATTGAGTCGCCAGAAGCAGCGTCGAGGCAGTCCTACACGCCGGCGGAGCAGGGGCGGCTTGAGCAGCTGCGCGAGAACGCGCTCGTCGGCACGCCGAATGTCGTTGGCAGGCAGTTGCGGAACTTGGTGGAACAATTGGATGTTGAGGAAGTCGCCGTGTTGACCTGGACACACGGGTTGGAAGCACGCAAGCGTTCCTATGAGTTGCTGGCGACGGAGTTCGCGATCGGGGAGACGCAATGACCGAAGAATTTATTCAGACATCAATCGAGAACGGTGTCGGATACCTGACCTTTAATCGCCCCAGGGCACTGAACGCTTTCAACAATTTGTTAATGCATGAATGCATGGCAGCGATGGACCGTTTCGCCGCCGATGATGATGTCAAGACGGTGATTGTGCAGGGGAAAGGGCGTGCCTTTTCCGCGGGCTTCGATCTTAAGGCTTCGGCGGATCGCAATCTCGATAGCGTTGACAAGGTGCGCGCGCAGATGGCGCTGCAGTTCGATTTCATTGTCAAGTTCTGGGATTGCCCGAAACCGACTATTGCCGTGGCACACGGCTACTGTCTTGCAGGCGCGTTCGAGCTGGCGCTTGCCTGCGACATCACAGTCGCGGCCGAAGGCACGATGTTTGGTGAACCGGAAGTCAGGTTTGGAACGGGCATCGTCGCGATGTTGTTGCCCTGGATAACCGGGCCAAAACAGGCGAAGGAACTGCTGCTCACCGGTGATGATCGGGTTAGCGCTGAGGATGCGCTACGCATGGGCATCGTCAACTGTGTTGTGCCCGCGGGCGAGGCACTGCCGAAAGCAAAGAGTATGGCGCGAAAGATGGTGCAATCCGCCGCGGTCTCGGTGCAGCTGACCAAACAAGCGATCAATCGGAGTTACGAGATCATGGGACTGCGTCAGGCGTTGCTGACCAGCCTCGACATCGATGTAGAAATCAATGCCACGCCGTCTTGGGAAAAACGCGAATTCGCCCGCATTCGCAAGGAGCAGGGGGTGAAGGCAGCGATCACCTGGCGCGACGCGCGTTTTGCGGAAGATACGTAACTGTCAACTGGCTGTCAGGATCGTAACCCACATGGGCTTCGCACCAGCGTCGTGGGTCGCGATCTGTTCAAGACCACCGCTGTCGTCGTCGATGCGATACACAGCAAGCCGCCCCGACGCCAGACCGGCGGACAGCAGGAAGCGGCCGGCCGGATCGATCTCGAAGGCGCGGGGCACCGGTTCAGCGGCGACATTGCCGTTCGCGGTCAGCAGGCCGTTGGTGGCATCGACAGTGAAGCAGGCTATGCTGTCATGGCCCCGGTTAGGTGCGTAGAGAAACCGGCCGTCCGGTGTCATGCGGATCTGTGCGCATTTGTTGGCACCTTCCCAATCCGCCGGCAGGGTTGTCACTGTCTGCCGGTGCGACAGGTTGCCGGCGTTGGGCTCAAAGTCGAGGACGCTGACGCTGCAGCCTTGCTCGTTAGAGACGTAGATCACCTCCAGCGCGGGATGGAAGCAGAAGTGCCGGGGCCCCAACATTTCTGAGGCGGCAAACCGGTTTGGTGTATTCGGCGCCAGTTGGCCAGATTCCGGGTCGAACCGAAACTGGAAGATCGTGTTGGGCGCGCCGTTGCCCTCGATATGGGGAACGAAGGCGAATTGGTTGGCACGGTCGGTTTGAATGCAATGTGCGCAGCGGCCGGTTGTGCGCCATTCGACTGGTGGGTTCAGTGCCGCACCGTCCGTACCGATACGATGTACGGATACCTTTTCTGCCAGATAGTAGGCTCCCAAGAGAAATTGGCCGGTTCGGTCCATCCCTAGATAGCAGGGGTCGGAGCCGAGCGGGATGGTGCCGAGCGGCGCCAGGCTGCCGTCCTTTATGCCAATCCGGAAGCTGGTGAGTTGTTTTGAACTGCGCTGCGCCACATGCATGAACCGTTGGTCCGGCGAAATTGCGACCGGGGCTGGGCCGCCTGCCAGAGCGACATCTTCGCGTCGCTCAAGCGCACCGGTATCCGGGTCCATTGAGAAGCGGGCGATACGGTCATCGCCTTGGAGCGTAACAAAAACGTTGTAGGTCACTTGACGGGTCTTTCGGTTCAGTTTGTGGTGTCCTGTAGCACCATCTCCGCGGCCTTTTCTCCGATCATTATTGAAGGCGCATTAGTGTTGCCGGAAATGAGGGTTGGCATGATGGAGGCATCGGCGACGCGTAGTCCTTCGATGCCGTGCACCCGAAGCCGCTCATCGACGACAGCGCGGTTGTCCTGTCCCATTTTACAGGTGCCGACGGGGTGATAGGTGGTCTCTGCTGCGGCCTTGATCCAGTCGAGGATCTCGTCGTCCGAATCCAGCACCGAGCCGGGGGCTAGCTCCTCGACTTGCAATTGTGCTGTCGCGGGCGATGTCATGATCGACCTGACAATCCGAACCGCCTTGATGGTTAATTCGGCGTCAATAGGTGCTGTCAGGAAGTTGAAATTGATCGCCGGCGGTTGGTGAGGGTCGACAGAAGTGACATGGATATTGCCGGTGCTTTCCGGGCGCATCGGATGGGCGTAGCAGGTCATGCCGGATTGTTTGGAAATCTTCGGACCCGGGACAGTCAGCATCGGAACCCAGCCAAGCAGCAGGTCTGGGGCCTCCAGCCCCTCGCGCGAGCGTACGAAGGCGCGCAACGGTGCCGCAACCGAACCCAGCATTCCCTTACCGGTCGTCAGATATCGCAGCACCTGATTGACGAGGCCGAGCCCGCGGCCACGGTCGTTGTAAGTATAGCCCTTGGCTTTGATCGCCCAGCGCGTGCGGGGTGCGAAATGATCACGCAGATTTTCACCGACCCCTGGCAGTGCGCACCGCACTTCGATGCCGAGTTCCTGCAACAGCTTTGGCTGGCCGATGCCTGACAGTTCGAGCAGTTGTGGCGAATTGATTGAACCGGCGCTAATGACAACGTTGTGCCCCGCCTTTGCCTCCAGTGTCTTGCCGCCGACAGTATAGCGAACGCCACTGCAGCGCTTGCCGTCTAGCAGGATTTTCTCGGTCAGGGCGTTGGTGACGATATGCAGGTTCGGCCGGTTGCGGATCGGTGTCAGGTAGCAATGAGCGGTGCTCATCCGCCGACCATCGGCGATGGTCGCCTGGCTCATCGCGATGCCGTCCTGCTGTGCGCCATTATAATCCGGATTGTGCGGGATCCCGACCTCGCCGGCCGCTCTAATGATGGTCGCCATCAGTGGATCGCTGGCGTCTGGATCGGTAACACGCAAAGGCCCATCGCGGCCGCGATATTCGTCGTCACCGCCGCCTTCGTACCTTTCCATGCGTTTGAAGCAGGGCAGGACCTCGCGATAGCTCCAACCGCGATTGCCCATTTGCGCCCAGGTGTCGTAGTCCTGTGCCTGACCGCGTACGAAGGCAGTGCCATTGATCGAGCTCGACCCGCCAAGCATCTTGCCGCGCGGTACAAAGATCGAGCGTCCATTCGCGTTGGCGATGGGCTCGGACTGGTAGCACCAGTTGGCTTTCGGATTGTGCAGCAGCTTAGCGTAGCCGGCCGGTACGCGTGACCAGCGATGGCTCTCCGGTCCGGCCTCCAACAGCAACACCTTGTGTTTCGGGTCCGCTGACAGTCGATGTGCAACGGCGGCGCCGGCCGATCCGGCGCCGACGATGATAAAATCGTAGTATTGAGCGTTTGAATCAGGCATGGCGCCAGCTTAAGAGAAGAGACGCGGCGGCACCATGGGCGCGAGTTCCATCAGTCGTAACAATCAATCATCCTTTGCTTCATTCGAAGCCAAAATACCCAACCGGGATAGAGGATTTTTGCTTTCGCGTCGCTCGGCTACTGGGCCATAGCCGCCGCCACCTGGCGTCTCCGCGATGAAGCGGTCGCCGACCTCGGTGGCAATTGCCGAGGATTGTGGAGGGATGGGTTGCGTGACACCGCCGCGTTCGAGGGAAAAAAGAGACGGTGCGCCTGGCTCGCCGCCAGCAAAGCCTGGGGGCGGATACTGATGCCGGTGCCCCCGGAGCGAGAGGTTGCCCGGAGCGAGGAACCGTAGAACGCGTCGCAAGCCCTCGCCGCCACGATATTCGCCGGCACCGCCGGAACCGTCACGCAGCTCGTGCCGTTCGACAATTGCCGGGTACTCCTGTTCCAGCATTTCCGCCGGATAGTTCATTGCGTTGGTGACCGTATTGTCCACAGCGTCCATTCCATCTGCACTAGAACGGGCGCCGGTGCCGCCGGTAAGCGAATTGTCCACCAGGATCCGTGGCTCCTCGCCAGGTGTCGTCTGCGGGGCCCAGATGAAGGGCATGGTGGTGCCGCCGCTCGACGTCGCGCAGGCCTTGTCCGGTGATGCCTGACCGAGGCATTCGAGTACGCAGTCATAGGCAAGCGACGCCACCACGGCGCGGGCCCCCACCGGCGCCGGCAAGACTGGGTTGAGGATGGAACCCGGCGCGCAGGTCACCGTCAGCGCGCGTTGCAGTCCGCCATTCATGGGTAGGTCATTGTCAAGCATGCAGCGCAGCGCTACCAGGCTGGGTGCAATGGCGTTGGATAACACGCAGTTTAGCGGGCGCGGCACCTGTTCGCTTGACCGCGAAAAGTCGACGCTTACCTGCCCGTCACCGATTTCAACGTCTGCCACGACGGAGATGCCCTGGTCCGCACTGTCATAGTCGGGACCGTCGACATGGCGTTCCGCGCTATAGGAGCCAGTTTTCAATTTCCGCAATTGGTTACGCACGCGTCGCTCGCTGTAGTCGACATGGGCGCGGGCGTGGATGACGAAGCGCTCCTTGCCGAAGCGTTCAACTGCTTCCTGCATCCGCCGAATACCAAGCCGCGTGCCTGCTACTTGCGCCGACAGGTCGCCGCGGAAACTGGTCGGCGTGCGGGAATTGGCGAGGAGGATGTTTAGCACCGGTTCGTTGAAGCCGTCTCTGGTGAACAATCGTTGCACTGGCACCCGAAATCCTTCCTGAAAGATTTCCGTCGCATCTGCCGGCATGCTGCCCGGCGTTTTGCCCCCGACATCGGTCTGGTGCATCAGAGTGCCGATATAGGCGATGATCTCATCTTCCGCGAAGACCGGGGCGATCGACACGAAATCGTTCAGATGCGGGCAGCCAGACCATGGATCGTTGGTGAATAGAATGTCGCCCGGTTCTAGCGTCTTGCCGTAATTTTCGAGCATGGCGCGATGCACCGTGGCCAGAACTGAACACTGCACCGGGATGGCGTCAGCCAAGGCCCAGAACTCGCTGGTTGGATCGATTATCCCGGCCGAACAGTCGAACGCCTCCTTGGTGACAGGCGAGTAAGCAGCGCGGATCATCGCCACCTCCACCTCGTTGGTCACCGTGCGGCAATAGTTACCAACAACTTGCATCGTGACGGGATCGATCGGTGCCGTCATGTCGACGATCCTTCCAGTTCCACGCGCAGACATCTGTTGTCCATCAGGGTAACCAGTGCGCCAGGTGGCACGATGACGGTCGTATCAGCTTGCTCGATGGCTGCAGGACCGATGATGTTGGCGGTCACTTCGTGCCGAGAATGCACGTGTGTCGCGTGCATAACTCCGTCAAAGTGGAGATTGCGGGTTCGCGTCGCCGGCAATGCAGATCCCATTTTACCGCCCGTCAGTGTTGGAGGGACGCCCGCGATCTGGGTGCTGACGCGCACGATGATGACTTCCACTGGTTCGCCAATATTTGCATGTCCGTAAAGGCGCGCATGCTCCTCATGGAACGCGGCCTCCGCTTGGCGTGTGTCGATCGGTGTGGATGCGGGCAAGGCAACATTTACTTCGTAGGATTGTCCCAGATACCGCATGTCTGCGGCGTATCGAACTTCAATCGTGCTTGTGTCATGCCCTTGGCCCTTCATTTCCTGTGTAGCCTGGGTCTCCAATGCGACGAATAGTTGTGAAAGGTCTCTGCTCGCCGTAGCCGCTGCGAGCGCAATCCTCACGCCACGGCTTTGGTCTACACGGAAGTCTGCACCCAGCAGCCCTAGCGCGGAGTAAACACCGGGGTGAGGCGGGATCAGAACGGTGCCGATTAGCAATTGCTGGGCGATGGCCCAGGCATGGACGGGCCCGGCACCACCGAATGCAACAAGCGTTAACTCTCTGGGGTCGACGCCCCTTGCGACTGAAACGAGCCGGACGGCGTCGGCCATCTGTGCGTTGGCCAGGTCGAAAATTCCACGCGCAGCATCCTCTATGGACAGGCCTAGCGGATCCGCTATGCGCGTCCTGATTGCGTCGTGCGCCGTGTCGAGCGACATGCGCCCGAGATATTGTCCGGAGCCCACCTCATCGAGATAACCCAGTATCAAGTCGGCGTCCGTTACCGTGGGCTCTGTGCCGCCGCGTCCATAGCATACCGGTCCTGGTGAAGCACCGGCGCTGCGCGGCCCAACCCGCAATGCGCCGCCTGTATCGATCCATGCGATGCTGCCGCCGCCCGTACCCACTTC